>Ga0207698_10000643_pt1 | contig 20202 bp, 18 predicted proteins | sample KBSCornC22_FD_184298 | JGI IMG/M metagenome (GOLD analysis project Ga0207698, IMG submission 184298) | Corn rhizosphere microbial communities from Kellogg Biological Station, Michigan, USA - KBS Corn C2-2 (SPAdes) (version 2) | ecosystem: Host-associated > Plants > Roots > Rhizosphere > Soil ... | reverse complement strand
GGCCTCGGTCGCCTTTTCCAGATTCTGCTGCTGGACCGGCGTCAACGCGGCATCGACCACGACCAGTTCGGCATCGTGCATCCGCGCGGCGGTTGCGATCTGCTCGACCTGGCCCGAGCCAAACAGGGTCGATGGCTTGGGCTGGCGCAGTCGGAAGGAGAGCTTGTCCACCACGTCCAGCCCGATCGCCGCGGCGAGGCCCGAGGCTTCCTCCAGCCGCGCATCGGCATCGCGCAGCCCGGCATTCATCTCCGGCAGCGCGATGACCGCACGCGCGCCGTGGCGGACCTCATCCGCTTCGTCCCTGTTGAAAACGCTCATTCGTCGAAGATAGGAATTGGCAGCGGCGGAAGGAAGGGCCGCGTCCTTGGTCGGTCATTGCGAGCCGCGTAGCGGCGCGGCAATCCAGTCCCTGCCATAAGCTCAGACCTGGATCGCTTCGCCTGCGGCTCGCGATGACGAAGGACTATTCCCCTTCCTCGCCATCCTCGCCGCTCATCAGGTTGAGCGGATGGAGCGGCTGCACGGTCGAGATGGCATGCTTGTAGACGAGCTGGCTCATGCCGTCGCGACGGAGCAGCATGCAGAACAGGTCATAGGCCGCGATCTCGCCCTGCAGCATCACGCCGTTGACCAGGAACATCGTCACGGGCTCGCCCGACTTGCGCACCGCCGCCAGGAAGATTTCCTGCAGCAAGGGCGACTTCTTCTCGTCGAACGCCTTCTCCACATCGGCCAGGTCGATCGGATGCGCGGGCATCACGGTCGATATGGCATGCTTGTAGATGAGCTGGCTCTGCCCGTCGCGACGCAGCAGGACCGAGAAATTGTCGAACCAGGTGATGATGCCCTGCAGCTTGACGCCCTTGACCAGGAACATGGTCACCGGAGTCTTGGATTTGCGGAGCGTATTCAGGAAGATATCCTGAAGGTTGTTGACCTTGTCTGCCATATCGGCCGGCCTTCTCTTACTCTTGGCGGGTCTTTGGGCCCGCACTGGCGCCGTTCACGGCGTCGTGTTCACCCCCGGGATGGAGGCGCCGCCACCCTACATCCTGCTGCGCTGCAGCACAAGCTTGCAGCAGCATTTCTGACCCATTTGCGGCAGGCCCGCCCTTTTGAGCCCGCCACAATCGCGCCAAGCGCTGCCCCGCAGCGTGGCCGATTCCTACTCCTCGTCGCTGCGCGGATCGGCGAGGCCGAGGCTCTTGAGCTTGCGATGGAGGGCGGAGCGTTCCATCCCGATGAAGTTCGCGGTGCGGCTGATATTGCCGGAGAAACGCCTGATCTGAACGCGCAGATATTCGCGCTCGAACGTCTCGCGCGCCTCGCGAAGCGGCGTACCCATGATCGATCGCGCAGCATTGCCCGGCACGATCTCAGCCTGGCCCGACAGCAATTCGGGCGGCAGCATGTCGGCATCGATCCGCCCGATCCGGTCGCCCGGCGCCAGGATGATCGTACGCTCGATCACGTTCCTCAGCTGGCGGACATTGCCCGGCCAGTCATAGGCCTGGAGTGCAGCGACCGCCTCCGCGCTGATCTCGGGGGTCGGCACGCGTCGTTCCGCAGCGTAGCGGGCGGCGAAATGCATCGCCAGCGTCGGCACATCCTCGCGTCTTTGCTCGAGCGGCGGCAGCACCACCGGCACCACGTTGAGGCGATAATAAAGGTCCTCGCGGAAGCGACCTGCCGCGATCTCGGCGGTCAGGTCGCGCGCGGTGGCGGACACGACCCGAACGTCGACCTTGACCGTGCGCGTGCCGCTGACGCGCGTGAAGCTCTGATCGGTCAGCACGCGCAGGATCTTGGCTTGCGCGGACATCGGCATGTCGGCGATCTCGTCGAGGAACAAGGTGCCGCCATGCGCCTGTTCGAGCATTCCCGGCTTGATCAGCTCGCCGCCTTCCTCGATCCCGAACAACTCCTCCTCGACCCGGTCGGGGGTCATGCGCGCGGCGGCGACCACCACGAATGGCGCGCGCACGCGCGGGGACCAATTGTGAAGCAGCCTCGCCGCGACTTCCTTGCCCGCGCCGGCGGGACCCGCGATCAGGACGCGGCTGCCGGTTCCCGCGACGCGTTTCAACGTGGCGCGCACATGATTGATCGCCTGGGATGTGCCGGTCAGTTCCTCTTCCTGGCCGATCTGCGCGCGCAGCGTTTCATTTTCGCGCCGCAGCCGCTCGGTTTCGGTCGCGCGCCCGACCAAGTGGAGCAGGCGCGAGCTTTCGAACGGCTTCTCGATGAAGTCGACCGCGCCCTGACGCACCGCCGCCACCGCGGTATCGAGATTGCCGTGGCCGGAAAAGACGATCACCGGCAGGGTCGGATCGCGGCGCTTGATCTCGCTCAGCAATTGCAGTCCGTCGAGGCGCGACCCCTGCAGCCAGACGTCGAGCAGCACCAGGCTCGGGCGCCGTTCGGCAAGCGCCGCGAGCGTGGAATCGGCATCGGCCGCACTGCGCGGGCGATATCCTTCATCCTCGAGCACGCCTGAGACGAGTTCGCGGATATCCGCTTCATCGTCCACGACCAGAATATCAAGCGACATGGATTACAGACTCCTGACAACTTCCGGGACGCGCTCTTCCGTCGCCTCGTCCTGGGCGATCGCGTCGAGCGCGTGCAGATCGAAATCGAGATGGACGACGGTGCCGCCGCCTGGCCGGTCGGCGAAGCCGATCGTGCCCATATGCTCCTCGACGATGCGACGCACGATCGCGAGGCCGAGGCCGGTGCCCTTGGCGCGCGTGGTCACATAAGGCTCGGTCAGCCGGTCGCGCTCGGCAGGCAGGCCGACGCCGTCGTCGGCGACATCGAGGATCAAGCGCCCGTCGGCGCACTGGATCGTCATGGCGATGGCGCCGCCCTCCCCTTCCCCCACCTTGGCCTCGACCGCTTCGCAGGCATTCTTCACGATGTTGGTCAGCGCCTGTCCGATCTGGCGCCGGTCGCACACCATGAAAGCGGTTTCAGGCGCGTCGAGACCGAAGCGGATCGCGGGGTGCGCCACCTCATGCAGGAACAGCGCCTGGCGCGCGATATCGACCAGGTTTTCGCGCCGGAAGGTGGGCTTGGGCATGCGCGCGAAGGCGGAGAATTCGTCGATCATGCGGCGAATGTCGCCGACCTGGCGGACGATGGTGGAGACCAGTTTCTCAAACGTGCCGCCATCGCCCTCGATATCCTTGCCGTAGCGGCGCTGGAGCCGCTCGGCGGCAAGCTGGATCGGAGTGAGCGGATTCTTGATCTCGTGCGCGATACGGCGCGCTACGTCGGACCAGGCGGCGTGGCGCTGATCGGCGAGCTGCTGGGTGATGTCGTCGAAGGTCAGGACATGGCCGTTGCCGGCATTCACGACAGTGACGGCAAGCGTGCGGACATCGCCATCGCTCGCCAGCTGCACCACCGCCTGGCGCTCGCCCGACTCGAGCACCCGCTCCAGCTCTGGCGCCAGCGTCCCCAGCGGCTGACCGATCGGGCTCGACTCGCCGGTACGAAGCAAAGCTTGGGCGGACAGGTTGATCAGGGTCACCTGACCATCGCGGTTGACGGAGATCACTCCCGCCGACACTCCCGACAGCACGGCCTCAGTCAAGGCACGCCGGCTTTCGAGCGCCCCCGTCTGCTCCTGCAGGCGGCGCGTCATGCGGTTGAAGGCCGCGGCGAGACGTCCGACCTCGTCATATTTGTTGGGTGCCGGCACGCGCGCGGCGAGATCGCCGCCCGCCACCCGCCGGGCTGCACCGACCAGCTCGCCGATCGGACGAACGAGGCGGTCCGCGACAGCGAAGGCGATGCCGATCGCGATCGCAACAGTCAGCAACGAAACAATCAGCAGTGCCGCGTTGAACTGCAATTGCAGAGTCCGCGCATCCGCCATGAAGGCCTGATAGGCGTCGAGCGCCTGCGTCGCTCTCGCCGACTGGGCGACGGCAAGCGGCTCGGCATTCTTTGAAACCCACAAATAGGTGTGGGTTCCCGGATCGAGTGGCAGCGTGGTTTCCATCCGGTCGTTGAGCACGATAACCAGCGGCTCCCCTGCACCCGATTGGGATAACTTCTTCAGATTGGGGTGAAGTTGAAGGGGCCTCGCCGTATCGCGCCGCGCCAGCATGATAACGTGCATGCTGTCGTCGGGGGAAATCCGGAAGACCGCAGCCTGATCCAATCGGCGATTATAAATCTGATAGGCAAGATAGAAGCGCCAGCGCGGATCGTCGGAGGACGCCTTGGACAAGGCGTTCAACAAATCCCCCCGCATTGCGAGCGCATTGTCGAGAACGTCGGCCCGATGCTCGTTGATGTAGGCCTGCACGACCCGTTCCGCATTCTGTAGCACCACACTGACGCGGTCCGAGAACCAGAAGCGCACCCCGAACTGGAACAGGAGAGAGGCGAAGATCACGACCAGCAAGGTCGGCACGGCGGTCAGGATCGAGAAGGTCGCCACGAGCCGGACATGAAGCCCCCCACGTCCACCGAGTGGCGATTGCTCGGCGCGGCTGCGGGCGACGCGTTGTGCGATCAGCACCAGCAGCGTCATGGCGGGTACGAGCGTGCCCACCAGCAGCAAGGCGACGAGGAAGGGGGGCAGTGGCCGGCCGGGACTGCCATTGGTCAGGATATAATAGGTAATGCCTGCAACAGCGATCAGCGCCGCAATTGCGAGCGGCTCGCCCATCGCCAGCAGGCGGCGCGAGCGGAGCAGCAGGCTGAAGCGCCGACGCCATTGCGACCTGGGTCGCGCAGTGCCTTCTGGGGACGGCATCATCGTGTCCGGGCTACCACATCAATGTGGCGCTGGGAACACATATGCGTGCTTTATGCGGCGAACTGTTGAGCTCGGCCCGAGCCCTAATCGCCTCGTCGCACGGCCGGCCCCACGCCCAGGTCGGTCAGCTTCTTGCGCAAGGTATTGCGGTTGATGCCGAGCAGCCGCGCCGCCTTGAGTTGATTGCCCCTGACCGCCGCCAAGGTGAGCCGCAGCAGCGGGCGCTCGATCTCGGCCAATACCCGATCATAGAGGCCATCGGGCGGCAAGCCATTGCCATAGCTCGCGAAATGGCGCGCGAGATGCTGCTCGATCGCCTCGCCGAGCCCCGCATCGTCAGGCACGGCAGGTCCGGCCGGCTGCTGCCCCGCCTGGCCGAGCTGCTGCTCGATCAAAGCGGGCGTGATCACGGCGTCGCGCGTCAGCGCGGCAAGGCGCCGCATCAGGTTTTCGAGCTCGCGCACATTGCCGGGCCAGGTGTGGCGTTCGAGTCGCGCGACCGCGGCAGCATCGAGCTGCTTGCGCGGCAGGCCATCGGCGGCGGCGCGATCGAGGAAATGGCGCGCCAGCTCGCCCACGTCCGGTCCGCGCTCGCGCAACGCCGGCAGGCGGATCGGCACGACGTTGAGCCGGTAATAGAGATCCTCGCGGAACTGCCCCTCTCCGATCAGCTTGGGCAGTTCCTGATGGGTTGCGGCGATGATGCGCACGTCGGCGCGGATCGCGCGCGCGCCGCCGACGGGCGAGAATTCGCCCGACTGCAGCACGCGCAGCAGCCGCGTCTGCGCTTCCATCGGCATGTCGCCAATTTCGTCCAGGAAGAGCGTGCCGCCCTGCGCCTGCTCGAACCGGCCGGCGGTGCGCTGCGCCGCACCGGTAAAGGCGCCGCGTTCATGGCCGAACAATTCGCTCTCGATCAGCTCGCGCGGGATCGCCGCCATATTGACCGCGACGAAGGGCGCCCCCTTGCGCGGGCCGAAATCATGGATGGCGCGCGCGACCAGCTCCTTGCCCGTGCCGGATTCGCCCAGCACGAGCACGGTCAGATCGTTCGAGACCACGCGCGCGATCGTGCGATACACCTCTTGCATCGGTGCCGATCGGCCGATCAGCGGCAGATCCTCGCCCGCCTCGACGCCATCCTCCGATCCCGGTGCCGGGCCGCGCGCCAGCGCGTCCGCGACCGCCTGCGCCAGCTCGCCCAGATCGAACGGCTTGGGCAGATAGTCGAACGCGCCCTGCTCGGTCGCGCGCATCGCGGTGGTGAAGGTGTTTTGCGCCGACAGCACGATGATCGGCATGTGGGGCTGGCTGGCGAGCAGTTCGGGCACGAGATCGAGCCCGTTTCCGTCGGGCAGCACCACGTCGGTCAGCAGCACCTGCGGGCGAAAGCTGCGGATCTGCCGCTTGAGGTCGGCGGCGGTGGCGACGGTCTCGACCGTGTGGCCGGCGCGGCGGAGCGCCTCGCGCACCACCGTGCGGATCGCCGCATCGTCGTCGCACACCAGAACGCGTCCGCCCATCGTCATTTCCCTGGAGCGCGCGGCAGCAGCAGGCGGAAAACGGTGCGTTCCGGCTGCCCCTCGCGCGCATATTCGACCATGCCGCCCTGATCGGCGACCAACTTCTCGACCAGCGCGAGGCCGAGGCCGCGCCCGTCGCGCTTCGAGCTGACGAAGGGATCGAACAGATGCTCGGCAATCTCGGGCGGCGCCCCGGGGCCGTCGTCGATCACGCACACCTCGATCGGCAATTGGCGACGCCCATCGCCCCCTTCGGTCACCATGCGCATGCCATGGCGATAGGCGGTGGTCAGGGTGACGGAGCCGCCCGCCTCGCCCAGCGCCTCGGCCGCATTCTTGAGCAGATTGATCACGATCTGCACCAATGAATCCCGATGTCCCAGCACATTAGGCAGCGATGGATCATAGACCTGCCTGAACAGGATATTGTCGCCGAAGCCGCTGCGCGCGACATTGCCCGCATGGTCGAGGATCGCATGGATATTCTGCGATTCGAGCTTGAGCGGCCTGGTGTCGGTGAAGCCTTCCATCCGGTCGATCAGGGCGGTGACGCGATCGACCTCGTCGCGGATCAGCCGGGTCAATGCGCGCGAGTCCTCGTCGGCATTGGCCTCGAGCAATTGCGCCGCGCCACGGATGCCCGACAGCGGATTCTTGATCTCGTGCGCCAGCAATGCCGCCGCCCCGGCCGCGGCGAGATTGCCGCCCGCGCGCCGCGCGATCGGGCCGGAGGAAGGGTGGGTGTGCAAAGCGACGACGCGCCAGCCCGGCCAATCGGGCAAGGGGGCGGCCATCAGGTCTGCGCGGATCGGGCGCGTGCCGGGAAGCTGGACGTCCAGGTCATAGGCGACGAACGGCGTCTCGGTCGGCATCGTCCGCAGATGATGACCGGTGGCGTCGTCGATCCCCATGCCGATGATCACACTGCGCGACAGATTGAGCAAGGTCTCCGCCGCGGCATTGGCGTCGAGGATGACCCCGCTTTCGTCCACCACCAGCAACGGCGTGGGCAAAGCGGAGAGCAAGGCTTCGGCCGGCGCCGGGCGCGCGTCTCCCCGCGCGCGCAGCCGGGCTAGGCGGCCGCTCGCGTGGTCCATGGCGCGTAAAATTCGGCGAGCATGGCGAGCACGCGCGCTGCGTCGGGTTCCTGGTTCACGCGGTTGCGGAACTCGGCCGAACCGGGCAGCCCCTTGGTGTACCAGCCGATATGCTTGCGGGCCATATTGACCCCGACCTCTTTACCATAGAGGCTCAGCATCTCGTTATAATGCATTGTGATTGTGCGATATTGCTCGTCGATCGAGGGCTCGGGCCGGTGCTCGCCATGCTGCAGCCCGCGCATCACCTGCGCGAGCAGCCAGGGCCTGCCATAGGAGCCGCGGCCGATCATCACGCCGTCCGCGCCCGACTGGTCGAGCGCGGCGTCCGCATCCTCGAGGCCGCAAATGTCGCCATTGACGATCACCGGGATCGACACCGCCTCCTTCACGCGGCGGACGAATGCCCAGTCGGCCGAGCCCTTGTACATCTGGCAACGGGTGCGGCCATGGACCGTGATCATCTTGACGCCGATATCCTCGGCGGCGCGCGCCAGTTCGGGCGCGTTGAGGCTCTGATGATCCCAGCCCATCCGCATCTTGAGCGTGACCGGGACCTTTACCGCTTTGACCGTCGCCTCGATCAACGCGCGCGCGAGCTTGGGCTTGGCCATCAGCGCCGACCCCGCATCGCCATTCACGACCTTGCGCACGGGACAGCCCATGTTGATGTCCACGATCGCGGCACCCTTATCCTCCGCAAGCTTGGCCGCCTCGCCCATCTGCTCGGGCTCGCAGCCGACCAGCTGCATCGAAACCGGATCCTCGCTCGGATCCCACAAGGCCTTCTGGATAGACTGGCGCGTCTCGCGAATCGCGGCCTGGCTCGCGATCATCTCGGTCACGTTGAGCCCCGAGCCGTAAGATCGCACCATTCGCCTGAACGGCAGGTCGCTGACGCCCGTCATCGGTGCCAGGATCACCGGCGTTTCGATCGTCACATTTCCGATTTGGATGGGCTTCAGCCGCGACACGAAGATACTCTGCCTAAAAATCAGGCAGTCGCCCTACAGCGTTAGCGCTCATCCCGCAACCAGCGCGCGGCCGCCGCATCGTCGGCGGCGCGCGGTTCGACCCAGCGGCTGCGCCCGTCGGCGAAACTTTCGCGCTTCCAGAACGGCGCCTGCGTCTTCAGCCGGTCGATCAGGCTGGCGCACGCCTCGAGCGCGGCACCACGATGACGGGCGGCCGTGCCGACGAAGACGATCGGATTCCCGGGGTGGAGCGACCCGTGGCGATGGATCAACGTCACGCCGAGCAAATCCCACCGTTCCAGCGCCTCCGCCGCCAGGGCCCGCATCATCGCCAGCGTCATCTGCGCATGATGCTCCAGCATCAGTTCGGTCAGGCCGTCGTCGCCGCGCACGATGCCGGTGAAGCTCGCCACCCCTCCCCCGCCCAGCGCATCGAGCCGGGCGAGTTCCGCGCCCGCGTCGAACGGTTCGGGCTGGAGCCGGACCTCGATCATCCCCCCGTCACCGGTGGAAAGATCGCGACCTCGCGTGCGCCCGCAATCGAATCCTCCAGGCCGACGAACCTCTGGTCGATCGCGGCGCGCAGCCGGCTCTTGTCGGCAAAGGCCACCGCATGGGCCGGACTGCGTGTCGCGAGCCAATCGATCAGGCCGGACACGTCCTGAACGTCGGCCGGCGGATCGATCCGCTCGCAATTGGTGCCGATCCGCTCGCGCACCCAGGCAAAATAGAGAATCTCCACGTCAATCCATATGCTTGAGGCCGACGCGCAGATAATCCCAGCCCGTCACCACGGTCAGGCCCGCCGCGCTCCACAGCGAGAAGAGCCCGACCCAATTGACCCAGCCCTGGCTCGGCAGCGCGCCCGCCAGGATCAAGGCACCCAGCGCCACCAATTGGAAGGTCGTCTTCCATTTGGCGAGTTGGCTGACGGGCACTGAAACACGCAGGCCGGCGAGGAATTCGCGCAGGCCAGAGACAGCGATCTCACGCACCAGGATGATCAGGGCGGCGACGACCGCCGGGCCATCGATCGCGCGGGTGAAGAGCAGCATCACGATCACCGTCGCCACCATGATCTTGTCGGCGATCGGGTCGAGGAAGATGCCGAGCTTGGAGACCGTCCCCTGCGCCCGCGCGAGATAGCCATCGAAATAATCGGTGATCGCCACCAGCGCATAGAGGCCGAAGGCAAGCCAATAATCCCAGGGACTTGGGTGCCATAGCAGCAGCACCATCACCGGCATCGCGACGATCCGCGACAGCGTCAGGATATTGGGCAGGGTCAGCATGCGTCCGCGACCCTAACCTCAATCGCGGCCCATGGGGAGAGGCGGCGTGCGCTCGTGCAGCAGGACCGGCTGACCGCGATTGAGCGCCTCGCGCAAGGGAACGAAGCCAAGCTTGGCCGCGACCTGCAGGGATGCATGATTCGCCGGGTCGATCATGCAGACTTGGCGCTGGCGACCGAAGGTCCGCTCATGCCAGTCGATCGCGGCCGCCACGCCTTCTGTCGCATAGCCAAGACCCGATACGGTTTGCGCGATCATCCAGCCGGCTTCGGGAAAGGGATCGAAATCCGGGCCCAGGCCGCGCTCGAATCGGGCGAGCCCGACGTCGCCGATATAACGCCCGGTGGCGCGCTCCTCGACCGCGAGCAGGCCGTAACCCAGCGTCGCCCAATGGCCGATATAGCGGAGCAGCCGGGACCAATTTTCCTGCCGGTCATAGATCCCGCCGACGAAGCGCATGAAGTGCGCATCGCCGGTAATGGCGATGCGCGCCTCGAGATCGGACAGACGGTGGCGCCGGAGCCGCAAGCGTTCGGTCTCGATCACGGGCCCGGACGGATCGGCAGTCTCCGCGGCGATGGCAAATCCTGCCTGTTGGTGTTCGCGCATCGGATCGTCTATGAGCCTTGTCCGTGAGTAACACCAGCGACGCTTTAGGCGCCCAAAATATCCGAACCGACGGCCGAGGGCGGCCGCAGCGAAGCGCATCGCAACGCTCCAAGCTTTGCCGGCGTCCTGCAATGGTCGATCGACGTCATTACGGGTCATAGGCGCGAAACCCAGATGACCCCATCGTTCCGGCTTCTCGGCAAGCGCCGATTCCTACCCCTGTTCGCGACCCAGTTCCTTGGCGCGTTCAACGACAATCTGTTCAAGCAGGCGATGGTCCTGTTCGCGACATATTCCATCTATTCGGACGCGAAGAAGGAAGCCGCCTTCAGCGCGATCGCGACCGGCCTGTTCATCCTGCCCTTCTTCCTGCTTTCCGCGCTTTCCGGACAGCTTGCCGACAGCCACGACAAGGCGCGGATCGTGCGCATCATCAAGACCGCCGAGATCGCGATCATGGTGGTCGGCGCCGCGGGCCTTCTGCTCGGAGCCGCCGGTTTCGTCATGGCAGCGGTCCCCTTGATGCTGGGCGCGGTGCTCGCCATGGGCGTGCATTCGACCTTCTTCGGTCCGATCAAATATGCGATCCTGCCGCAGCATCTGAAACGCGAGGAGGTGCTGGGCGGCACCGGCCTGGTCGAAGCCGGCACCTATATCGCGATTCTCGCGGGCACGATCCTGGCCGGCTTCGTCAACGCCCAGGTCGCCGCCTTGATGGTCTTGGGCGTCGCCGGCGTCGGCTGGCTGACCGCGCGCGGCGTACCCCCCGCCCCTCCGCCGGGCGAGCGTACGCCGATGGACATCCACATCGTCCGCGCCTCGATCACATTAGTGTCGGCAACCCTGCACATTCCACGCCTGTTCCTTGCCATCCTGTCGATCAGCTTCTTCTGGATGATCGGGGCGGTGCTGGTGATCGAATTCCCGCCGCTGGTGAAGAACGTCTTCACCGCCGACAAACAGGTTGCGAGCCTGTTCCTCGCCATCTTCTCGATGGGCGTGGCGATCGGATCGGTGCTGATCAACCGACTGCTCAACGGCCGCGTCTCGGCGCGCTACGCGCCGGCCTCGGTGCTCGCCATGGCGTTGTTCGTGCTGGTGATGGTGGTGGCGGCCGGCCGCTGGACCCCGGCGCCCGAGGGCACGCTCTACAGCTTCGGCCAGTTCGCGCATCATCGCGGCGCATGGCTGATCGCAGTCGGCCTGCTCGGCGTCTCTGTGACCGGGGGCATGTTCGTGGTGCCGCTTTATGCCTTCCTCACCACGACGGTGGAGAGCGACCATACCGCCCGCACCGTCGCCGCCAACAATATCGTCAATTCGGGCGCGATGGTGGTGGGCGCGGTCGGTGCGATCGTGTTCGCCAATCTGGGCTTCTCGGTCGTGGAAGCCCTGCTTGCGGTGGCGGCAATGTGTGTGGGCGCCGCAATCCTGTCCTGGCGACTGCATATCGCCTGCGACGGCGTCGATTGCCCTGACAAATTGCGCGAAAGCAATCCGCCCCGACGCTGACCGTGCCGGCGTGGATTCGGACCGGCATCGACCAGCATACGGGCAAGCGGCCGGATCGATCTCCGCCCGGTCCGATACTCAGCCGATCAGCAACAAAGTGACCAGGAACCCCAGCAGCCAGGCGCGCATGAACAGCCGCGCCTCGGCCGAACTGAGGGAGAAAGTGGAAGCGGTCTGCGCTGCGGCCATGTGCGCCGCCTAGCGTAACACATGGCCCGCTTCATACTCAAAAAGGGGTTAACGCCCCTATTTCTTGCGACCGAAAATCGCAGCGATCCCACCGAGGATCGCAGCGAGCAGCCCAGCGCCGGCGGCGCCGGCGGCCACCTGCTTGCCCGAAACCGTCGGCCGGGGTGCGGCCGGGGCTGCGGGTGCGGCCGGAGCACTGGGTGCGACAGCAGCCTTGGACGCGGCCGGGGCCTTGGGTGCAGCAGCCGGCTTGGCGGCAGCCTTGGTCTTGGATGCAGCCTTGGGCTTGGCGGCCGTCTTCGCGGCCGATTTTGCCGCGGGCTTGGCCGCAGCCTTGGGGGGCGAAGCGGTCTTGGCCGCGGCCTTGGGAGCGACTGCCTTGGCGGAAGCGGCCTTGGCCGCCGGCTTGCGAGCAGGCGCCTTCACAGTCGGTGCCGTGGCTGCAGGAGCCGGAGCCGGCGCAGCGGACGGTGCCGCACTCTTGGCCGCAGGCTTCTTCGCTGCAGCGGGCTTCTTGGCGGCAGCGGGCTTCTTGGCGGCCGCGGGCGTTTTGGTGATGGATACTTCGGCGTCAGCAGTTTTGGCGGGCGCCTTGGGCGCGGCAGCCTTTTTCGGCGCGGTCTTGGGTTTGGTCGTCTTAGGCTTGGCGGCGGCGGGAGCGCCTTTATTCTCGGTATCGGCCATGCACCTTCTCCGTCCAGTGACTAGCAGGGTTCCAACCTACACAGGAATCCACGGTTCCGAAACGATTTGACGCGGAAAAGTGGTTTATGCGCAATGTTCGGCTTGATCGGAGCGTGCCTGGAGTTATTGGTAGCGCTAACAGCGTTGCACTTCCGCCGGCGCTGAACAACAGACCGACATAAGGAGAGGATTATGGCTGGTTCGAAACTTGCGCGCCTCGCGCTTGCCTTGTCGCTGCTGCCGCTCCCCGGGCTCGCAGCCGGCCCCAAGGTGCCGACCGTCTCCCCCGAAGGTAAGCATTATCTCTCGCAGCCGCTGGTGACGTCGATCTTTACCGCGGATCCGTCGGCGCACGTCTTCAACGGCAAAATCTACGTCTATCCCTCACACGACGTGCCGACCAACATTCCCGACGACGATCTCGGCAGCGAATATGCGATGCACGATTATCGCGTGCTGGAGATGGACCACATCGGCGCGCCGGCGAAGGTCGGGCCGGTGGCGCTCGACGTGAAGGATGTGCCTTGGGCGTCGAAGCAGATGTGGGCGCCGGATGCCGCCTACAAGAACGGCACCTATTTCCTCTACTTCCCGGTGCGCGACAAGAATAAGGACAAGCACGGGCTCGGCACGTTCCGCATCGGCGTCGCCACGTCGAAGAGCCCGATAGGCCCGTTCAAGGCCGAGCCGCAGCCGATCAAGCTGGCTTATTCGATGGACCCGGCGGTGTTCACCGACGACGACGGCAAGTCCTATATGTATTTCGGCGGCATCTGGGGCGGCCAACTCCAGCGCTGGGTATCGGGCAAGTTCGATCCCAACGGGTCGGACACCGATCTGCACCAGGACGACAAGCCGGCTTTGTCGGGCAAGGTCGCGCGCATGACCGCCGACATGAAGCAGCTCGCCGAAAAGCCCCGCGATGCCGTCATCCTGGACACCAACGGCAAGCCGGTGCTCGGCGGACAGCACGACAAGCGTTTCTTCGAGGCGTCGTGGATGTTCAAGCGCAACGGCAAATATTATTATACCTACTCGACCGGCGACACGCATTTCCTGAACTATGCGATCGGTAACAACCCCTATGGCCCGTTCACCTATACCGGCCATATCCTGATGCCGGTGCAGGGCTGGACCACCCACCATTCGATCATCAAGGCCGATGGGAAATGGTGGCTCTTCTATGCGGACACGCAGATCTCGAACAAGAACCACCTGCGCAACGTGAAGGTCACCGAACTGCACTTCAACCCGGACGGGACGATCAAGACGATCAACCCGTTCGTCGATTAAGGACCGCAAACCCGCATGTATTTGGGCATCGATATCGGCACGTCCGGCGTGAAGGCGGTCGTGATCTCGGCCGACGGCAATGTCGCCGGCCAGGGCACGGCCGCGCTCACCGTCTCCCGACCCCATGAGCTTTGGTCGGAGCAGGCGCCGGACGATTGGTGGGCGGCGACGGAAGCCGCCGTGCGTGCAATCGATCCGGCGGTCCGCCGTGCCGTGCGCGGCATCGGCGTCGCCGGGCAAATGCACGGCGCCACGCTGCTCGACGCCGCCGACAAGCCGATCCGCCCCGCCATCCTGTGGAATGACGGCCGCTCCTACGCCGAGTGCGAGGAGATGGAGGCGGCGGTGCCCAATCTGCATGCGATCGCGGGCAATCTCGCCATGCCGGGCTTCACCGCCCCCAAGCTCGCCTGGGTGCGCAAGCATGAGCCGGAAACGTTCGAGCAGATCCGCACCGTATTGCTGCCCAAGGATTATGTGCGACTGCGGATGACCGGCGAGAAAGCGTCGGACATGTCCGACAGCGCTGGCACGCTCTGGCTCGACGTGCAGAAGCGCGACTGGAGCGACGAATTGCTCGCCGCCACCGGCCTCACCCGCGATCATATGCCACGCCTGTTCGAAGGCTCGCAGATTGCGGGCATGCTGCGGTCCGAGGTCGCGGACTTGTGGGGCATGGAAGCCGTGCCGGTGGTCGGCGGCGGCGGCGACAATGCCGCGGGCGCGGTCGGCGTCGGCGTGGTGTCCGACGGCGACGCCCTGCTGTCGCTCGGCACGTCGGGCGTGATCTTCATCGCCACCGACCAGTTCCGCCCCAATCCGGGCCGCGCGGTCCATGCTTTCTGCCACTGCCTGCCGAACATGTGGCACCAGATGTCGGTCCATCTGAGCGCGGCCGCCTGCATCGACTGGGTCGCCAAGCTGACCGGTGCTGCCAATGCGCCCGAATTGTTCACTCGCGCGGAAAGCACGGGCCCGGCGCGCGGCAAGGAATTGTTCCTGCCCTATCTGTCGGGCGAGCGCACGCCGCACAATGACGCACTGGTGCGCGGTGCTTTCCTCAACCTCGATTATGAGACCAGCCCCGGCACGCTGGCCCAGGCGGTGCTCGAAGGCGTCGCCTTCGCGCTTGCCGACGGGCTCGACGCGCTGCGCGACGCCGGCACCCATGTCGAGCAATTGGCGGTGATCGGCGGCGGCGCGCGATCGGCTTATTGGGGCCGGATCATCAGCGCCGCGATGGAAACCCGGCTCGTCTATCTGCGCGGCGGCGAGGTCGGCCCGGCACTCGGCGCGGCCCGGCTCGCGCATGTCGCGGTGGACAAGGGCGATCCACGCGCTATTTGCGCCCCGCCGCCCGTCGAACGCGTTGTAGAACCACAGGCCGCGGATATCGACCTTCTCGCACCGAAGAAGGCGGCGTTCCGCGAAGCATATCCCCACATCAGCCCGAAAATGAAAGGCCAGTAATGTCCGTCCAACCGACCTATTTCGCCGATATCGCGCCGATCACCTACAAGGGACCGGACTCGACCGACGAGCTTTCCTACCGCTTCTACGACAAGGACCGGGTGGTGCTGGGCAAGCGGATGGAGGACCATCTGCGCTTCGCCGTCTGCTTCTGGCACACTTTTTCGTGGGCGGGGCACGACATTTTCGGCGCGGGTACCTTCCAGCGCCCCTGGCTTGCGGGTGTGATGGACAGCCAGGCCGCGGCGACCAAGCGCGCCGAGGGCTTCGACTTCATCAAGAAGCTGGGCGTCCCCTTCTACTGCTTCCACGACGTCGACGTGATGGCGGTGGCGGCCGACGCCAAGGAGCATACCAAATATCTGGCCGAGGCGGTCGACGATCTCGAGCGGCTGCAGGGCGAAACCGGCATCAAGCTGCTGTGGGGGACCGCCAATCTGTTCAGCCATCCGCGCTTCCACGCTGGCGGCGCGACCAACCCGAACCCGGAGGTCCATGCCTTCGCCGCGATGCAGGTGCGCCAGGCGCTGGACGCGACCAAGCGTCTGGGCGGTTCCAATTATGTGCTGTGGGGCGGCCGCGAAGGCTATGAGACCCTGCTCAACACCAATCTGAAGCAGGAGCTGGACCAGCTCGGCCGCTTCCTCACCCTGGTGGTCGAGCACAAGCACAAGATCGGCTTCAAGGGCACGATCCTGATCGAGCCGAAGCCGCACGAGCCGACCAAGCATCAATACGACTTCGATACGGCAACCGTGTACGGCTTCCTCAAGGCCTATGGCCTGGAGAATGAGGTCAAGGTCAATATCGAGGCGAACCATGCGACGCTCGCCGGCCACACGTTCGAGCATGAGTTGGCGATGGCGACCGCGCTCGGCATCTTCGGCTCGATCGACGCCAATCGCGGCGATCACCAGAATGGCTGGGACACCGACCAATTCCCGAATTCGGTCGAGGAGATGACGCTGGCGCTGATCGAGGTGATCCGCGCCGGTGGCTTCACCGACGGCGGCTTCAACTTCGATTCGAAGGTTCGTCGCCAGAGCGTCGATGCCGCCGACCTGTTCTACGGCCATGTCGGCGCGATCGACGTGATCGCCAAGGGCCTGCTCAACGCCGCCGCCTTGATCGAAGACGGCCGCCTCGATGCCGCCCGCAACGAGCGTTATGCCGGCTGGAACACCGACCTCGGCCAGCAGATCGCCAAGGGCTCGCTCGCCGACATCGCCGACCTGGCGCTGGCGAAGGACCTCAATCCGAAGCCGCGTTCGGGTGGCCAGGAGCGTCTGGAAAACCTGATCAACCGCTTCTGCTACTGATCGGCTCTACCGTGTGAAAAGCCGGTCGGCCCTGTGCCGGCCGGCTTTTTCGTGCCGCGCTTGTCGAAGCAGGGGTCAGCCCAGCGCAATCCATAAACTCGCCGCGCACCTTCCCTGAAGCGCCGCCGCCCCCATATGGCGACAGGAAATCCCCTTCAGGAGACTATCGCGTGAGCAATTATCCGGAGACGCTTGGCCTCTATATCGACGGACAATGGCTGAGCGGCGAAGGCCGCCGCACGACCGAGGTCTATGATCCCGCGACCGGCGCAGTGCTCGGCGAACTTCCGCTGGCGACCAAGGACGATCTCGATCGCGCGCTCGCAGCAGCGCAGGCCGGGTTCGAGGCGTGGCGCGTCACCCCGCCCGAGCAGCGCTTCCCGATCATGATCAAGGCCGCTGCCTTGCTGCGCGAACGCGCCGAGGGGATCGCGCGGGTCGTGACGATGGAAGAAGGCAAGCCTTTCGCCGAAGCCAAGGGCGAGGTGCTGGCGGGTGCCTCCATGCTGGAATTCCATGGCGGCGAGGCGATGCGTATCTATGGCCGCGTCCTGCATCGGCCGTCGGGCATGCGGTCGATGGTGCTGCACCAGCCGGTCGGCCCGGTCGCGGCCTTCTGCGCCTGGAACTTCCCGGCGATCAACGTCGTGCGCAAGATCGCGCCCGCGATTGCAGCCGGCTGCTCGGTGATCCTGAAACCGAGCGAGGAGACGCCCGGCAGCGCGGTGGAGGTGATGCGCTGCCTGATCGACGCCGGCCTGCCCGGCAATGTCGCCCAGATCGTGTTCGGCGTTCCCGACGAGGTGTCGCGCCAACTGCTGACATCGCCGATCACGCGCAAGCTGAGCTTCACCGGGTCGGTGCCGATCGGCAAGCATCTGATGAAGCTTGCCGCCGATACGGTGATGAAGATGACGATGGAGCTGGGCGGCCACTCGCCAGTGCTGGTGTTCGACGATTGCGATCTTGAGAAGACGCTCGACACGCTGGTCACGCACAAGTTCCGTAATGCCGGCCAGGTCTGCGTGGCGCCGACCCGCTTCCATGTGCAGGACGGCATTTACGAGAAGTTCGCCGCCGGGTTTGCCGAGCGGACGCGCGCGCTGAAGGTCGGAAACGGTCTGGAGACGGGCACACATATGGGCCCGCTCGCCAATCCCCGCCGATCGGAGGCGATAGAGAAGATGGTGGCCGATGCCGCGGCGGCGGGTGCCCGCTTGCTCGCCGGCGGGTCGCGCGGCGGCGGCGGCGGCGATGGCTATTTCTACCAACCGACCGTGATCGCCGACGTGCCGCTGGAGGCACAGGCGATGAACGAGGAGCCGTTCGGCCCGATCGCTTTGCTCCGCCCGTTCGCGACGTTCGAGGATGCGGTCAGGGAGGCGAACCGCCTGCCCTTCGGTCTGGCAGCCTATTGCTTCACCGAGCAGGGCCGCCGCCAGAACCGGCTGGCGGAGGAACTGGAATCCGGCATGGTCGCGATCAACAGCGTCCGCCTGACCTGGCCCGACGCGCCGTTCGGCGGGGTCAAGGAATCCGGCTTCGGGTCCGAGGACGGCCCCGAAGGCGTGATGGCACACCTGGTGACCAAGTCCGTGCATATCGCCTAGGCCGATGTCGGGCGCCCTTCCCGTCAGGAGAAGCACGGAGAGGGAGATCAAATCGGCGAGAGCCCCGTCCGACTCATATAATCCGTTCGTGTCGAGTAGGGTTCGAGCCTGTCGAGCGCGTGCAGGTGCGAATTGCCCCCGGCAATTCGCAGCCATGCCGGGGGCATGGCGGGCCTGCTTGCGCGTACCGAGACATCTCGCGAGGCCCCCCTCGATATGTCGTCTCGACAAGCTCGACGACTAGTCGGGGCGAACGGATTTTACTTCGAGAGGTAAGCTCAGCCACCCCATTCCGGATCGGCCCGTACCTCTGCTCCATGCTCGCCCAACCGTGGCGACGGCCGGTCATGCGCGGCGGCCACGCCATCGATGACCAAGGGCGTCCGCACACCAGGGATGGTGCCGCCCTCGGCCATGTTCGAGGGCAGGTCCAGCTGCATTCCGCGATGACGGACCTGCGGGTCTTCGAACACGTCCGCGATGCTGTTGATCGGCCCGGCCGGTACGCCACCTTGCTCCAGCGCCGCGAGCAAGTCGGCGCGGGCCCAGCTCCGCGTCAGCGCGGACAGGCGCGCGATCAGGGATATGCGATGTTCGACACGCGCCGGATTGGTCGCATAATGCGCCTGGCCCGCGAGATTCGGATCGCCAAGCACCCGGCATAGCCGTCCGAATTGCCCATCATTGCCGACCGCGATGATGATATGGCCGTCGGCGACCGGGAACACCTCGTAGGGGACGATGCTCGGGTGAGCATTGCCGAGCCGCCGGGGCGGGGTTCCCGACACCAGATAATTGAGCGCCTGATTGGCGAGCACCGCCACCTGGGCATCCATCAGGGCGCAGTCGATCCGTGCCCCCTCCCCGGTCGCGTCGCGGCGTCGGAGCGCGGCGAGGATGCCGATCGTCGCGTAGAGGCCGGAGAAGATGTCCGCCATGGCGAAGCCGGTCTTGGTCGGTTGGCTGTCGGGCTCGCCGGTGATCGACATGGCGCCGCCCATCCCCTGGACCAGGAAATCATAGCCGGCGCGATTGGCGTAGGGCCCGTCCTGGCCGAAGCCGGTGATCGAGGCATAGATCAGCCGCGGATTGACCGCTTTCAGCCCATCATGATCCAGCCCATATTTGGCAAGGCCGCCGACCTTGAAATTCTCGATCACCACATCGGCCGAAGCAGCGAGCCGGCGCACCAGCGCGCGGCCCTCTTCGGTTGCAAAATCGGCGATGATCGATCTCTTGCCGCGGTTGCAGGCGTGGAAATAAGCGGCGGACAGGTCCCCACCATCGGTGGCGGCGACGAAGGGCGGACCCCAGCTGCGCGTATCGTCTCCCTCAGGGCTCTCGACCTTGACCACGTCGGCACCCAGATCGGCGAGCGTCTGTCCCGCCCAGGGACCAGCCAGGATCCGTGCCAGCTCCAGCACTTTGAGCCCCTCGAGCGGACCCGCCATTCGCCACTCCTCTTTCGACTCCGGACTCGAGCGGTAACGGAAAAGCGGGGAAATCAGAAACCGAAGCCGGCCTGGGCGCCGGACTTGACCGGTTCGGCGGGTTGGGGCTGGACGCCTTCCAGGGCCAGCATCCGCGCCTTGGCATTCGAACCGCCGGGTGCCGAAAAGCCGCCGATTCTGCCGCCCGCTGCCAGCACGCGATGACAGGGAATGATCAGAGGAATCGGATTGCGCGCCATCGCCTGACCGACATCGCGCGCTACCTCCGGCCCCTGGCCCAGGTCCTTCGCGATCGCGCCATAAGTGGTGGTCTCGCCCCAGCCCAGACGCCGGACCAGATCGTAGATCCGCTGGAACAGGGGGTCCTGCGGGCCGAGATCAAGTGGCACGTCGCCGAAGTCA
>Ga0207698_10000642_pt1 | contig 20202 bp, 14 predicted proteins | sample KBSCornC22_FD_184298 | JGI IMG/M metagenome (GOLD analysis project Ga0207698, IMG submission 184298) | Corn rhizosphere microbial communities from Kellogg Biological Station, Michigan, USA - KBS Corn C2-2 (SPAdes) (version 2) | ecosystem: Host-associated > Plants > Roots > Rhizosphere > Soil ... | reverse complement strand
GGGCATGAAGATGGACACGCCGCTGGGGCCGATGCAGATGCGTGCCGACAACCACCAGCTCCTGCAGCCGATCTTCGTGTCGACCCTCTCCGACAAGGCAAAATACGACGTCGAGGGCTCCGGGCTCGGCTTCATCACCGACGTGAAGCTCGACGCGGACAAGACGGCGCTGCCGACGACCTGCAAGATGCAGCGGCCGTAGGGTCGCCGTGGCGGCCATCATCCCGGGCGCTGCAGTTGCCGCAGCGGCCGTCATCGCGGGCGCTGCAGTTGCCGCAGCCGCCGTCATCCCGGGCGCTGCAGTTGCCGCAGCCGCCGTCATCCCGGGCGCTGCAGTTGCCGCAGCCGCCGTCATCCCGGGCGCTGCAGTTGCCGCAGCCGCCGTCATCCCGGGCGCTGCAGTTGCAGCGATGGCCCGGGATCCAATTGGGCCCCGGACCATTGGCGCGATTGCGCCGTCCGGGGCGACGACCATTGGCGCGATTGCGCCGTCCGGGGCGACGACCATCGGCGCGATTGCGCCGTCCGGGGCGACGACCGGGTTGCAGCGCCGGGAGTGACGAATGGAAATCGCGATCTTCTCGCTCCTCAACGGCGCGGTCTACGGCCTGCTGCTCTTCATGCTGTCGAGCGGGCTCACGCTCATCTTCAGCATGATGGGGGTGCTCAACTTCGCGCACGCGAGTGTCTTCATGCTGGGCGCGTACTTCTCGTGGCAGCTCTCGCGCTGGATCGGGTTCTGGCCGGCGCTCGTCGCGGCTCCGCTGCTCTGCGGGCTGGTCGGCGCGGCGATCGAGCGCTTCGGGCTGCGGCGCCTGCATCGCGTGGGGCACGTCGCGGAGATCCTCTTCACGTTCGGGCTCTCGTACGTGATCGCGGAGCTGGTCATCATGGCCTGGGGGCGCAACCCGATCGAGAATCGCGTGCCCGCGGTGATCGATTTCGCGGCCTTCCACCTGCTGGGCACGAGCTATCCCTTCTACAAGGTGCTCATGACCGCGATCTCGATCGCCATGTTCACGTTCCTGTATCTCGCGTTCAAGCGCACGCGCGTGGGACTGGTGATCCAGGCGGCACTCACCCATCCGCAGACGGTGAGCGCGCTGGGCCATGACGTGCCGCGGCTCTTCGTGCTCGTCTTCGCCATCGGCAGCGCGCTCGCGGGGCTTGCCGGCGTCATCGGCGGATTCGCGCTCCTCACCGAGCCCAACATGGCGGCGGCACTCGGGCCGATCGTGTTCGTGGTGGTGGTCGTCGGCGGCCTGGGATCGATTCCGGGTGCCTTCGTGGCCTCGATGCTGATCGGCATCCTGCAGACCTTCGCGGTGGCGATCGACTACTCGCTGCTCGACCTCTGGCACTCGCTCGGGCGTTCGGTCGACCGCGCCTCGCCGCTGTACGACCTCTTCGCCATCAAGCTGGCGCAGGCGGCACCGATCCTGCCGTACCTGCTGCTGGTGCTGGTGCTGATCGTGCGCCCGCGCGGCCTCATGGGCACGCGCGAGACGTGAGGACCGCACGCGGCCGCGCCTGGTGGATCGCCGGCGCCCTCCTGCTAGCGTTGCTGCCGTGGATCCCCGGCCTGCAATCGGATTCCACACGGTCGCTGCTGACGCAGATGGGCATTGCGGCGGTGTTCGCGCTGTCGTACAACCTGCTGCTCGGACAGACGGGCCTGCTGTCCTTCGGCCACGCCGTCTACTTCGGTCTCGGCGGCTATGGCGCGATCCACCTGCTGCGCGCCGTGAATGGCGGCCTCCCGCTGCCCGTTCCGCTCGTCCCCCTGGGCGGTGCAGCGGTGGGACTCTTCTTCGGCATCGTCTTCGGCGCCTTCACGACGCGGCGTGCCGGAACCATCTTCGCGCTGATCTCGCTGGGCGTCGGTGAAATGGTCCACGCAGCCTCGCTCATGCTGCCTGGATTCTTCGGCGGCGAGGAAGGCATCACCGCGAGCCGCACGCGCACGCCGCACCTGGCGGGGCTCGACTTCGGCTCGCAGGTGCAGGTGTATTACGTGGTCGCCGCGTGGCTTTTCCTCGCGGCGCTCGTGATCCACCATTTCCTGCGGACGCCCGTGGGACGGCTCTGCAACGCGGTCCGCGACAATCCCGAGCGCGTGGAATTCATCGGCTACAACCCGCAGCGCATCCGCTTCATCGCATTCGCGCTTTCGGGCGCGCTCGCCGGGCTCGCCGGGGGCCTGCACGCGATCAACTACGAGATCGTAGCCTCCGAGGCGCTTTCGGACGCGCGCTCCGGCGCGGTGTTGCTGATGGTGTACGTCGGCGGCGCCGGGCACTTCGTGGGCGCGATCCTCGGGGCCATCGCGATCACGTGGCTGCAGGTGAGCCTCTCCGATTACACCGCGGCCTGGATGCTCTATCTCGGCTTGCTCTTCATGGGGATCGTCCTCGTGGCGCCGGCGGGCCTCATCGGGGTCGCCCTCGCCCACCTGAAGGTGCTGCGGACACGCGCGCTCGCACCGATCCTGCGGGCCTACGCGGTCGTGGCGGTGCCCACGCTTGCCGCGGCGCTGGGCGCGATCCTGCTGATCGAGATGGCGTACCGGCGCTCTACCGATCCCGAGTCCGGCCCCGTCATGAAACTCTTCGGCCTGCGCATGGACACGTCATCGCCATGGCCGTGGGTCGCGTCCCTGGCGCTGCTGGCCATCGGGATACTCGCGTTCCGGCGTGCATGGCCGCGCGTGGATGCGGCGTGGGCTGAAGCGGCTGTGGCCGACCATGGCTGAGCCCGCGCTCGAGCTCGCCGGCGTGCACAAGAGCTTCGGCGCGACGCAGATCATCCATGGCGTCACGCTCGCGGTGCCGGCGGGCGAACGCCACGCGATCATCGGGCCCAACGGCGCGGGGAAGTCCACGCTCTTCAACCTGATCAGCGGACGGCTCGCACCCACGCGCGGATCGATCCGGCTCGATGGCCGGGAGATCGCCGGGCAGCGCCCCTACCGCATCGCGCGCCGCGGGCTCGCGCGCAGCTTCCAGGTGACCAACATCTTCCCGCGGCTCACGGTGCACGAGAACATCCGCTGCTCGGTGCTGTGGTCGCTCGGCCATCGCTACGATTTCTGGCGCCCGATCGATCGCCTGCGCGACGTGAACGAGCGCGCCGAGGAAACGCTCGAGCAGATCCACCTCGCCGCGCGCCGCGACACCCTCGCCGGCGTGCTGAGCTACGCCGAGCAGCGCGCGCTCGAGATCGGCATCACCATCGCGGCCGGCGCGCGCGTGTTGCTGCTGGACGAGCCCACCGCCGGCATGAGCCGCGCCGAGGCCGAGCACGCCGTGGCGCTCATCCGCCGCGTGAGCGCGGGACGCACGCTCGTGATGGTCGAACACGACATGGGTGTGGTCTTCGACCTCGCGGACCGCATCTCGGTGCTCGTCCATGGCCAGGTCATCGCGACCGACACGCCGCAGCGCATCCGCGAGAACGCCGAAGTGCGCGCAGCCTATCTCGGAGCCGCGGATGCTTGAGGTGGAGGACCTGCACGCCTATTACGGCAAGAGCCACATCCTGCAGGGCATGACCTTCGCCGTGCGCCCGGGCGAGATCGTGAGCCTGCTGGGCCGCAACGGCGCCGGTCGCTCCACCACCATCAAGGCGCTGATGGGCGAGGTGCGTCCGCATGGCATCGTCCGCTTCAAGGGCAGGCGCATCGACGGCCTGAAGCCGCACGAGATCGCACGCCGCGGCCTGGGTTACGTGCCCGAGAACCGCGACATCTTCCCCACGCTCACCGTGCGCGAGAACCTGCTCCTCGGCATGAAGGGGCCGCGCGAGCAGGGACGGTGGACGATGCGGCGCGTGTTCGAGCTCTTCCCGATCCTCGAGGCGCGCGCGAACACGCCCGGCGGCGTGCTTTCGGGCGGCGAGCAGCAGATACTTTCGATCTGCCGTACCCTCATGGGCGATCCGGACCTGGTGATGGTGGACGAGCCCACCGAGGGACTGAGCCCGCAGCTCGTGGGCGTGATGCGCGAGCTGCTGGAAAGCATCGCGGCGCAGGGCGTGGCGATCCTGCTGATCGAGCAGCGCCTCACCATCGCGCTCGCGATCTCGCATCGGCTTTACGTCGTCGGGCATGGCCGCATCGTGTTCGAGGGCACTCCGCGCGACCTGCGCGACAACGAGGGAGTGAGACGCGAATGGCTGGAAGTGTGATGGAAGCCGAACGCAAGGCCGCGGCGCCGTTCGAGCGCGAGGGAACGGTCGCGGTGATCACGCTGGACAACGCGCCCGTGAACGGCCTCGGGCATGACTTGCGCAAGCGCATCGTGGACGGCATCGATGCCGCCGTTGCCGATGACGCCGTCCAGGCCATCGTGCTCATCGGCGCCGACGGGCTCTTCTCCGGCGGCGCCGACATCCGCGAGTTCAATACGCCGAAGGCGAGCGCGGAGCCCACGCTGCACACCGTGATCCGCATCGTGGAGTCGTGCGCGAAGCCGGTCACGGCCGCCATTTCGGGGCACTGCATGGGTGGCGGGCTGGAGCTCTCGCTCGCGTGTCATTGCCGCGTCGCGGCGCCCGATGCACAGGTCGGCCTGCCGGAAGTGAAGATCGGCATCCTGCCGGGGGCGGGTGGCACCCAGCGGCTGCCGCGGGCCGTGGGCGTGGAAAAGGCGCTCGACATGATCGTCTCGGGCAATGCCGTCGCCGCGGCCACGCTCGCGGAAACCGCGCTTTTCGACGCGATCATTCCCGGCGGCTTGCGCGAGGGGGCGATCGCTTTCGCCGCGAAGACGGCTTCCGCGCGGCCGTTGAAACGCGTGCGCGACCGGCCCGCGACGCACCCCGATGCCGAGGCGTTCTTCGCCTTCGCGCGCGCAGCGGTCGGCGCCGTTGCGAAGAACCTGCCCGCGCCCGTGAAGTGCGTGGAAGCGGTCGCCGCCGCGGTCTCGAAGCCTTTCGACGAGGGCATGAAGGTCGAGCGCGCGCTCTTCATGCAGCTCATCCATTCGCCCGAGTCGCGCGCGTTGCGCCACGCGTTCTTTGCGGAACGCGCGGCCACGAAGATCGAGGATGTGCCGGCGGCAACGCCCACGCGTCCGATTCGTGCCGTGGCCATGATCGGCGCGGGCACCATGGGCGGCGGCATCGCAATGAATTTCCTCAACGCCGGCATCCCGGTCACGCTGCTCGAGGCCGATGGCGACGCGCTCCAGCGCGGGCTCGGAACCATCCGCCGCAACTACGAGGCGAGCGCCAAGCGCGGCAAGATGGCGCCGGAGGACGTCGGCAAGCGCATGGCGCTTCTCAAGCCCACGCTCGCCTACGAGGATGTGGCCGAGGCGGACCTCGTGATCGAGGCGGTGTTCGAGTCGATGGAGGTGAAGGAGGCCGTCTTCCGCAAGCTGGACGCCGCGATGAAGCCCGGCGCCATCCTCGCCACCAACACCTCCACGCTCGACGTGGACCGCATCGCGTCCGCCACGAAGCGCCCGCAGGATGTGGTCGGGCTGCACTTCTTCAGCCCCGCGAACGTGATGAAGCTGCTCGAAGTCGTGCGCGGCAAGGCGACCGCGAAGGACGTGCTCGCGACCGTCATGCAGCTCGCGAAGAAGATCCGCAAGAACGCCGTCGTCTCGGGCGTTTGCGACGGCTTCATCGGCAATCGCATGGTCGAGCACTACCTGCGCCAGGCCCTCTTCCTCGTCGAGGAAGGCGCGTCTCCGCAACAGGTGGACGCGGCGCTGGAGAAGTTCGGCATGGCGATGGGCCCCTTCCGCATGAGCGACCTGGCCGGCCTCGACATCGGCTGGGCGATCCGCAAGCGCCGCTACGCGGAGAAGCCGCAGGTGGCGTATTCGCGGGTCGGCGACCGGCTGTGCGAGCAGGGCCGGTTCGGCCAGAAGACCGGCGCCGGCTGGTATCGCTACGAAGCGGGCAAGCGCGATGCGATTCCGGACCCGGTGGTCGACGGCATCATCACCGCCTATCGCACGGAGAATCGGCTCACGCCGCGGCCAGTGACCGAAAGCGAGATCGTCGACCGCTGCATCTACGCGCTGGTGAACGAGGGCGCGCGCATCCTCGAGGAAGGCATCGCGGCGCGCGCTTCGGACATCGACCTGGTCTACCTCACGGGCTACGGCTTCCCGGTGCATCGCGGCGGCCCGATGCTCTACGCCGACATGACCGGCCTCTACAACGTGGTGCGCACGATGCGCGCATTCGCGGCGAAGGGCGGGCCCGATGCCGCTTTCTGGGAGCCCGCGCCGTTGCTGGTGCGCCTCGCCGCCGAAGGAAGGACGTTCAACCCATGACCGATGCCGTCATCGTTTCCGCGGCCCGTACGGGCCTCGCCAAGTCGTGGCGCGGCGCTCTCAACATGACCCATGGCGCGACGATGGGCGGCCACGTCGTGCGCCACGCGATGGAACGCGCGCGCATCGATCCCGCATCGGTGGACGACGTGCTGATCGGCTGTGCGTACCCCGAAGGCGCCACGGGGGCCAACATCGCGCGGCAGGTGGCGCTGCGCGCCGGTTGTCCCGTAACGGTGCCGGGCGCCACGGTGAACCGGTTCTGTTCCTCGGGGCTGCAGACGATCGCGCTTGCGGCGCAGCGCGTGCTCGCGGGTGAAGGAGAGACTTTCGTGGCGGGCGGCGTCGAGGCGATCTCGTGCGTGCAGAACGAGGCCAACCGCCACATGATTCACGAGGGATGGTTGAAGGAGCACAAGCCCGAGCTCTACTGGACGATGCTGCAGACGGCCGAGAACGTCTCCAGGCGCTACGGCATCTCGCGCGAGCAGCAGGACGAATACGGCGTGCGCAGCCAGCAGCGCGCCGCGGCCGCTGCGGCGTCGGGGAAGTTCGATGACGAGATCGTGCCGCTCGCCACCCGCATGGCCGTCGCGGACAAGGCGGCCGGCCGTCTCTTCACGCAGGAGGTCACCCTCAAGTCCGACGAGGGCATTCGCGCCGATACGACGTACGACGGTGTTTCCAAAATCCGCCCCGCGATGCCCGGCGGCGTCGTTGCGGCCGGCAATGCGAGCCAGTTCTCCGATGGCGCGGCGGCGTGCGTCGTGATGAGCGATGGCGCAGCGGCGAAGTCAGGCGCCAGGCCGCTCGGCATCTTCCGCGGCTTCGCCGTCGCCGGCTGCGAGCCCGACGAGATGGGCATCGGCCCGGTGTTCGCGGTGCCGAAGCTGCTGCAGCGCGCGGGGCTCAAGGTCGAGGACATCGACCTCTGGGAGCTGAACGAGGCCTTCGCCGTGCAGGTGATCTATTGCCGCGACCGGCTCGGCATCCCGGACGATCGGCTCAACGTCGACGGCGGCGCCATCGCCGTCGGCCACCCCTACGGCGTCTCCGGCGCGCGCCTCACCATGCACGCGCTGATCGAAGGCCGGCGCCGCGGTGCCAAGCGCGTGGTCGTCACCATGTGCATCGGCGGCGGCATGGGTGCGGCGGGCCTCTTCGAGGTGGTCCCGTGAACGACCTCTTTCCGAACCGGCAATCCGAAACGCTGCTCACGACGCTCGGCATCGAGATCACGGAGGCCGGCAAGCGGCGCGTCGTCGCCCGCATGCCCGTGGGACCCAAGGTTCACCAGCCTTTCGGCCTGCTGCACGGCGGCGCCTCCGTGGCGCTCGCGGAGACCGTCGCGTCCACAGGCGCCTGGATGAACGTCGACCGCGAGCGGGAGACCATCGTCGGCATCGAGATCAATGCGAACCACATGCGCGGCAAACGGGATGGTGTCGTGACCGCCGTGGCCACACCGGTGCACGTTGGAAGGCGTACTCAGGTGTGGGAGATCCGTATCACGGACGAGGAGGAGAAGATGGTGTGCATCTCTCGATGCACGATCGCGGTGGTGCCGGCGGGGGGGTGAATGCTCACGGCAGGCGAGCATGCGCTCGTCAAGCAAGCGCGCATCTGCTCCCGTTTCTTCGTGTACGAAGTCAAGCCGCCGGCGGCTTGCCCGATGACGTACGAAGCCAGAGCTGAATGTAATCACGGACTGTGCGAGCAAGCTCAAGCTCGCGCTTCATGTTCGAGTCTTTCACCTTGTCTGCCAACTCCTTACTGAGAATCCAAAGTCCATCGTCATGCTCCCAGCCTTTGACAGGTCTCAGCTCCCGGTCAAATCGATCATTCGGCGAAATTTTCTCGGCCGGGATTGCGAGCGAAGTCGCAATTTGCTGCCTCAGCGCAAGAGCCACCAGCGCTTGATCCGTTTGATTGATGCTGCACTCAGCGAGAAACTCCTCATTGGAAATCGGCGGCCTGTCTATGAAGCGGTCGCGGCGCTGCGCGTCCGCGCGCCGAGAGGACCAAAAAAGCAGTAGCGCAATCGCAAGAAGCAGCGGTACTGCTATCAGAACTTGAGCGCCTGTGCTCATCAATCCCCGACGCAATCCAGGGCGCACGAACCGATCGCCGCCCAGTCGTATGCACCTTCAAAGACAGTCGAGGCGACCAACAATCGTCCCAGAAACTTGCCTACGGCTCCTGCCCAACGACTATTGCAGGCCCTCGAGATTGCGGATCCGAGTTGGTGCTGCCAGCTGGTGGCATGAGACGGCAGGCCGAAGCCTTGGCCGGTAGCGGGCGTAAAGGAATTCAGGCCTGTGTTGACCAAATTTATGACCGTCAAGCCATCTATACTCAACCGACGATCATTCACGCATCTGGCAAAACAGGCGAAATATGCGGAATCATCCAAAGGCAGCAAGCCTGTCGGATCGACTTTCAAGGTTGGAGCCAGGCTCACATAAGAGTAGGTATTCGGACCGCCATTCAGTCCGATTGGGTCGCTTTCGATATATCGTCCCAGCCTTGGGTCGTAATCGCGCTGATCATTCTGGTGAAGCCCAGATTCAATATCGAAGTATTGCCCGGGGAACCGCTGGTTGAAAGCCAAGCTGCCAAGTCCCGAAGGATTGTCACTTGGTGCAGTTTCTCCAAAGGGCAAACTGTCCCATTTCCACAAGCTGTGATTGGCCGAGTCTGTGATTTCTCGGGGCGTGTTCAGGTGATCGGTCCAAATGAAGCCGGTCGTCGCGGAGCTAACCACCGCGAGTGGCGTGTCATCTAGCCATATCACCTCTCGAAGCAACGCACCCATAGCGTCGTACTCACCCAGAACATGGCCAGAGTCGTCGTAGACGAAGATGGTACCGCTACTGGCATTTGACTTCGCGACGCGTTGTCCATTGCCGTTGTAAAGATAGGTTGTCGTAGAGCCCGCCAACGCCGACTGCACTAAGCGTCCCCGTGCGTCATAGTTGAAGGTTCGCGTGCCGTCCGAAATGGTATTGCCGCTGGCGTCGAATGTATTCGAAACCACCAGTGCACCCCCCACACTGACTGTTGCGAGTCGATTGCTGCTTGCCGCATAGGTGTACGTCTGCAGCACACCATTGAGCGTATTGGTCAGCCGATTCCCGTTTGCGCTATAGGTGAAGCTTTGCGATTCGGATGGTGACCCGCTTGTGTAGCCGGAGAAGGTCAAAAGTCGCCCAAGCGCGTCGTATGTGAACGTCTGGCTTCCAGAGACCATGGAGTTCACGACGTTGTCGATGCGGACGATACGGCCGGCGGCGTCAAAACCGATGTTTCTTTGCCCGCTCGGTGTGAGATAACCTGCGATACGTCCGTCCTTATCGATGTAGCGGGTATATTCCTTGCCGTTGCCAAAAAGCCATGACTCCGGACCTCCGAAGGGGAAGTACTGGATTCCAGAAGCGATCGTCTGGCCGTTGAATGTGAGGGAGACCATGCGCCCGCTTTGATACGTCAGCGAAAGAACTCGCCCCGAGGGATACGTGATAGACGTTGCCCGGCCGATGGCATCGCGAGCGTAGGTGAGCGTTCGAGAAATACCGGAGACGACCTGCGTTTTGGAAGCTGTGCCTCCAAAGGAGTCGTAGGTGTAACTCGTCGCGCCAGAGGGATCCGTCATCTGGGCAAGGCGTCCGACGCCGTTAATGGCCACGTCGTATGTCTTTGTAATGCCCGTGCCATCACTGAAGCTTGTTTGCGTGATGCGGCCGAGCGCGTCATAGGTGTACGTCGCAGAAGCCCCGCGCGCGTCGATCCTCGTGGCTACCATACCGCCTGTGTTCAGCGTCATGGAGGTCACGCCGGAGTCTGGACTCGTGATGCCGGTTTGCTCCCCGATTGCATTATTTGCATAGGTCGTGGTATTACCGCCCGGGTCACGGCTGGATGTAACTTTATCGTTGTCGTCGTAGGTCGTCTGTACCGTATACAACAGAGGATCCGTGATCAAAATTGGACGATTCAATGCGTCATAACTCGTAGATGTGGTGTTGCCGAGAGCGTCCACCGACTGTGTGAGATTGCCGCGGTCGTCATAGGTGTATTGCGTGACCTGGCCATTTGCGCCAACGCGCTGTTTCACCCGGCCAAGGCCGTCGTAAGCGACGGAGGACGTGCGGACCAGAATGCCGGCGTTGTCGAAGACCTCGGTCTTTACCGCGCGTCCGGAGCTATCCAGCGTGTAGACGGTCGCCTCGCCGAGACGGGTGGTACGGATCAGGCGGTGAGCTGCATCGTAGGCGTAGCTGGTGACGACACCGGCGGGATCCATCTCGGATGCCAGGTCGCCGACGGTGTTGTACGTATAGCTCGTCGTGCGCCCGGCGATGGTCTTCGATGTCAGACGTCCGCGAGCGTCATAGCTGAACGCCGCCGTGGTTCCGTTCGGATATGTCACGGCAAGGTTGCGACCGTGGGCATCGTACGAGGTGTATCGAGTCACCTGACCGAGCGCATTGGTGACCGTTGCCAAGTTGCCGGCAGCGTCATAGCCATAGCTCGTCACGTCGACAACATCGGTGCGCGGTCCTTTGACCTGGGAAAGCCGGCCCTGCGCGTCGTATGTGTAGGTCGTCGTTCGCGATATGCCGCCTCCGGAAATCGTTTCCTGGGTGACCCGCCCCGCCGAATCGTACTGGTAGCTCCTGGTGCTCAGCTGCCCGGCGATTTGCGTCGGCAGGTTCAAGGCGGGATGCCACGTATACGTTCGGGTCCGGATGCCGCCTTCGGTAACTGTAAGCGGCAAGCCGCGGTCGTTATACGTGTACGTTGTCGCGATGCCGCTGCGGTTGGTATATGTGGATAGTTGCCCCAGAGCGTCGTACGTAAATGAGTCGCTGCCCGTACCGCAATCGGTGCAGCTGGGGCTGACGCGCGTAAGTTGGACCTTGCCCGAATTGACCGTGAAGGAACGGGTCCATGTCGTGCCATCGGGTGTCGTAGTCGTCGAATCAGTCCCAGCCGTCGCGTATGCGATGTTCCCCGAGGCCACTGCACCTGCAAAACTGTTACGCCATGCGCGCCCGTCCGAGTAGTAATCAAAGGACGCGTAGATTTGGCCGGTTTCGTCGACTATTGAAGTCAAAGCGAACAGGTTCGTGGTGTCTTCGTAGCGATATTGCCGCGTACGTCCGTCGGGATAAGCCGTCGATGTCAACCGACCTCGTGCGTCGTATACGTAGACGGTCTGACTTCCTGCAGGGTCGACGAGGGTCGACATTCGGCCCTGCGCGTCATATGAGAGCTGGATCGAGCGCCCAAGCGGGTTTCGCACGCTCGACAGTCGTCCGCGCGCATCGTATCCGAGGACAAACGTCTCGCCTGACGGCGCCACGAGGGAAGTAAGGCGGCCTTGGGGGTTGAAATTGTCTACGGCTCCCGAGCGAGCTTTGTATGCCCAGCCCGTGGTGTTGCCGGAGGCGTCCGTGGTCTGCAGCAACTCGCTACGGCTATTCGCAGCCACCCACGACGTTCCGTTCCAGGTGAAAACGAACGACTTGCCGTCGCCGCGGGAAACGCGCGCAGTAGCCCCACTTACCATCACCGATCTGTCCCAGTTCAGGAACCAGCCAGGCCCGAGCGGCGTGTGAACCATGGCCGATGATTGGAACGGCTGGCTGTTATACGTTCGCCTAACCACCAGCGGCCACGCATCGCCACCAACATAATCGGTTTGGGTGTGGTGCTTGTTGCCTGTGCCCGAATGAATCGGGTCTAGAACGAATTCCGACAACGGGTCTTGGAGATTCTTGCCATGATCATTCAGCGCGAAGAGGACAGATTTGTAACTGTCTTCGAGGAGGGCGCCCGCGTCGTCTTGGCACTCCTGCGGGCCCTTGTCATCGACGGTTCTCTGATTCAGCCGATTCGTCCGGTTGATCCAGTCCGAAAGCTGCTCGGCCGGATCCTGCGAGCAGTTCCCAAAACAGGCGCTGTGATTGTCGGGAAAGCAGAGGTCCGGGTAATCCGGGCTGCATTGGGGTCGTGGCGCAGTGATGACGATGGGATCCCCCTGCACCGGGGGGCACGGACCGTCGTTTGGATTGCATGCGCCGCTGTCCGCGCCTTCCTTCAAATGCAAGCGCACCACTGGAGCCTGTGCATTGTCGTCCTGATTGCCGGTAGCCGGAATTGAAGTCGCAATGGCGTCACTTTGGGGCCCGCCCGCGTTGACGTCATCGATCGGCGCACTGGCGTACGTGACGGGAATTACACCCGTGCCAGCGAGCTGCAGCAAATTCGGGGAGCCCACGCCGTTGCTTTCCACCTGCAGCCAGCCTGTCCTTTGGTCGAGGGCCGTAGGCGTGAACCGAACGTAGATTTGACATTCCGTGTTCATCGGCAACGTCACCGACCCCGCGGCAGTGCTTGCGGGCGTCCACGCTTCGACCTCGGCTACGCGACTGAAGCTCTGCAGTCCATTGCTGAACACCACGTGAATCGCGCTCGTGGTAAACGGCGGGAAGGTGACGGTACGCTTCACACGGTTGTTGCCCGTGATGGACGCGAGAGGCACCCACCCGCCGGCTGTTGCGCCATATACCGTGAAGTCCGTAAGTCCGTACTGGGAGAACGTCAGGTTGTCCGTAGGCTCGATCGGAGCTTGATAATTATCCTGGAGCGTGTACACGGTGACCCGATCAACCGTCTTGTTCTCCGGTAGCGATATGACGATCCAGTCCGGGAACACCCCGGCGGTCCCGTCGTTCCACCCGCCGCCTTGGGCCCATGGCGCTCCCGTCCTGCTCGAATCGATGATCGCGCTGGCCGGAAAGCGCGCGTCGTATGTCGAGGAAGCTGTTATCGATGCGCCTTGACTCGCCGCGGCAACATTGACGCTTGGCGTACCGGCGACGGGCCCGCAATTGGTGCTGTAGATGGCGAAATCACCGCTTGCAGAGATGCCCGTGATCTGCGCGGGACTGGGGCCGCTGTTGCGAAGACTCACACCATAAATCGCGCCTGATTGCCCATAGGCCGTGGAGCCAAGCGACATTTGTGGCAAGTTGAACGAGAGCATCGGGGGTGTGTATTGCGTCACGCCACTTCCGGCCAACGCCCCCAGGACATAGGTTGGACTGGCACTCTGCGGGGTGTAGTCAAGCTCTATGACCGCACCGAAATTGCCCACTGCAGTCGGCGCAAACTGGACAGAAATCGTGCAGGTCTGGCCCGCATTGAGCATGACGAATCGACACGTCGTCGAGACGACTCGATACGGTGCTCGCAAGTTCTGTATGTAAACGTCGCTTGTGGAAACCCACTGGCCTCCCGTGTTCTGGACCACGAATGTCAGAACCTGGCTGAGCCCCCCCACCAATTGCTCCCCGAACCCCAACGTGCCCGGCGAAATGGCCAGCGTGCTTGGCGGGGCGGTGGGATAACAGACGAATGTCGGGTTTCCGTACGAGATGTCGCCCGCGGGTGGCGGTTGCTCGGCTATGTAGCATGTCGAGTAGCCGAAGCTATGGCAGATGAACTGGCCAGTGCCGTAATCGCACGTGGAGTACGAGCCGGGCTGCGCCGAGTAGTCACACCGCGAGGATGTCGCGCTGGCCGTACACGATACGGGACCGGCCGTTTGGCATTGAATGCCAGGCCAGCAGGCACTCCAGGTGGCTGAAGGCCCGGCCGTGCCGGTGGCTTGGGCGTTTGGAACGTTGCACAGCAGCGCGATCAGGAAACACACGGCAAAAACCAGATGCGCTTTTCTCATATCGCGACACCGTTGCGGTCTTGGGTGGGGCAGGATGTCACTAGATGCGCGTTAATTCAACGGCGCTTCTGTCAATCCCACCCGCGCAGGTAGGATTGGCTTTTTTTGCGCAAACTCCGGAATAAACGAATGACGCTTCAGCAGCGCTATCTGGAATTGTTGTGCAAGTCGCTCATCAACGAGGTGTACCTGGAGAACGATGCACGCCTGCTTTACGTGTTGCGGCCCTCCACGCGGGCGACACGATCCAGGGTGACATCCTGAGGAATATCGAGGCACGGCTTCCGGATGTGGTCGCAAAACTAAGGAAGGACCGCGCGGAGGGAAGACCCTGGTGGAACGTTCCGATCAGGCAGAAGAATGGCAAACCCGGATGATGAGCCTGCGCAACTTCTGCGACTTCACGCATTCGATGATCGGTCGCGCCGCATGAAGAATATCGAGCAATGTCTCGACACGGTACGCCTCGAGTCGGTGCCCCGGCGATCTCCTGGAAGCGGGCGTATGGCGTGGCGGCGCCGCGGTATTCATGCGCGGATACCTTGCCGCTTATGGCATGACGGACAGAGCCGTGTGGGCGGCGGACTCCTTCATGGGACTCCCACCTCCGTCCCCCCCGCCGACCAGGGCTTCGACTTTTCGGCGGGGAATGCGCCAATCCCGGCCGTGTCGCTCGAAGAGGTGAAGGCCTTGTTCAGCCGCTATGACTTTCTCGACGACGGCGTGAAGTTCCTGCCGGCAATCCCTATCGCTCTTGCGGGTCGACGGCGACCTTTACGAATCCACCTTCGGCGTGTAGGCGATGTGTCGTTCCGCGACGAGGGTGAAGTCGTTGTCAGCCATCTCCAGCTATCTCCAACCATTTACGAATGACAGTCCGGTTATTCGGCTTTGCGCCCGCATGACATATCGCGAAACGCGGCGGGTACCTCTCGATTGCTTGCGAATCCGGGAATTACCCGCGACCCGCCGATGAGCGCGCGAACCGGTCCAGGTGATAGTCCACATCCCCGAGCTCGCGTGCGATAACGGTGAGCCGGCGGAAGGTGTGGCTGATCTTGAGCTCGTCGCTCATGCCCATGCCGCCGTGGAGCTGCACCGATTCCTGGCTGATGCGGGAGGCGGCGTCGGCGATCTTGATCTTCGCGGCCGAGACGATGCGGGCGCGCGCAACGGGATCTGACCCGGCATCGACGCGCGCACAGGCAAGGCTTGCCATGGAGCGCGCCTGCTCGCACTCGATGACCATGTCGACCATGCGGTGCTGCAGCGCCTGGAACGAGCCGATGGGAACGCCGAACTGCTTGCGCGTCTTCAGGTACTCGAGCGTCGCCTCGTTCGCGTAGGTCATCGCGCCCACGGCTTCGGCACACAGCAGCGCGGTGGCGTAGTCGGCGGCTTCCTCGATCGCGGGCATTGCGTCACGCTCGCCCAGCGGTTCGGCCGGGGTTTCGCGCAGCTCGATATCGGCCGCGCGGAGGTTGTCCAGTGTCACGCGTTCGTGCAGGGTCACGTCGGCGCGATCGACCAGGAAGAGGCGCACGTCCTGGCCGTCGCGCGCGGAGACGATAAGCTTGTCTGCGCAAGGGGCGTGGAGGACGCCGCGTACCGTGCCGGTGAGGCGGGATTGGGTTCCCGCCTTCGCGGGAACGACAGAGGCAGGAGATTGGGTTCCCGCCTTCGCGGGAACGACAGACGAAGGCGCGGGAACGACAGACGAAGGCGCGGGAACGACAGACTGGGCGAACACCGCCACGAGCTTTCCCTCGCCGATCGCCGGAAGAAGCTCCGCCTGCTGCACTTCACTCCCGCACCGCTCGATGAGCCGCGCCGCCACCAGCGTCGAAAGATAAGGCTCGACCAGCAGCGCGTCGCCGAAAGCTTCCATCGCCGCGAGGAGGTCGATGGCGCGGCCGCCGAAGCCGCCGTGCAGCGTCGGAAGCGGCAGCGCCAACAGTCCCAGGTTCGCGATGGTGGCCCACACCTCGCGGCTCCAGCCCTCGGCGGAGGCGATGATGCGGCGGCGCGCCTCGAAGCCGTAGTCCTGCTGCACGAAGCGGCGCACCGACTCGGCGACGAGGCGCTGCTCCTCGGTGTAGTCGAATCTCATGGGTTCCTCACAGGCCGAGGCTCATCTTCGCGATGATGTTGCGCTGGATCTCGTTCGAGCCGGCGTAGATCGAGGTCTTGCGATAGTTGCAGTAGCGCGGCGCCATCTCGGCGGCGACCGGGTCGAAGTCGCCACCCCCGAGCGAACGAACGATGCGAGCCTCGGGCCCGATCGCGTCCATCATGAGTTGCGTCAGCATCTGCTGGATCTCGGTGCCGCGGATCTTGAGCATGGAGACCTCGGCCCCGGGCGGACGCCCCTCGCGCAACTGGTCGAGGAACCGCAGGTTGGTGAGCTCGAGCGCCATCAGCTCCACCTCCAGGCGCGTGAGGCGATCGCGAAAGCGCACATCCTCGATGAGCGGCCGCCCGGCCTTCGACTGCGCCGCGGCGACCTCCTTCAGGTTTTCCAGCTCGCGCTTCGAGGTGCCGATGCGTGCGGTGTTCATGCGCTCGTGCCCGAGCAGGTACTTGGCGACCGTCCAGCCACGGCCCTCTTCGGCCACGCGGTTTTCGAACGGCACGCGCACGCCGTCGAAGAACACCTCGTTCACCTCGTGCCCCCCATCCATGAGGATGAGCGGACGGACGGTGACGCCCGGCGTCTTCATGTCGATCAGCAGGAACGAGATGCCTTCCTGCGCCTTCACGCCGCTGTCGGTGCGTACGAGGCAGAAGATCCAGTCGGCATAGTGCGCGAGGGTGGTCCAGGTCTTCTGGCCGTTCACGACGTAGTGGTCGCCCTCGCGTACCGCGCGCGTGCGCAGCGAGGCCAGGTCCGAGCCCGAGCCCGGCTCCGAATAGCCCTGGCACCAGAAATCGTCGCCGCGGTACATGCGCGGCAGGAAGCGGCGCTGCTGCTCCGGCGTGCCGAAGCGCAGCAACACGGCCGCGCACATCGTGATGCCGAAGGGGATGAGCGGCGGCGCGCCAGCGTAGCCGCACTCTTCCTCGAAGATGTAGCGCTGCACCACGTCCCAGCCGGTGCCGCCCCATTCGCGCGGCCACCAGGGCGCGACCCAGCCCTTGTCGGCGAGGATGCGGTGCCAGCGAAGCAGGTCCTCGCGGGTGAGCGATTCGTAACGGGCGACCTTCCCGCGCAGGTCCTCGGGCAGGTTCGCGCGCAGCCACGTGCGCACCTCGTCGCGGAAGGCGAGCTCCTCGGCGGAATAATCGAGATCCATGTCGCGGCCTCGGCAATCGCGGGATCGCCAGTCTAAACCGGGCGGTGTAAGCTCGCTCGCGTCCACGGAGGAGGAGACTTACGATGCGCCGCAGCATCCTGCTTGCGTTCGCGGCCGCGATGGCCGCGTCGGGCCTCGCATGGGGCCAGCAGTCGACGTACCCCACCAGGCCGATTCGCTGGATCGTCCCGTACACGCCCGGCGGCATCACCGATTCGGTGACGCGCATCGTGGCGCACAAGCTCGAGGAGCGCCTCGGGCAAACCATCGTGGTCGAGAACAAGCCCGGCGCGAACAGCATCGTGGGGGTGGATGTCGCGTCCAAGGCGCCGCCCGACGGCTACACCATCGTCACCGTCATCGCGGCGCATGCGGCCAACGCCACGCTCTACGCCGGCAAGCTCAACTTCGATCCGGTGAAGAGCTTCGAGCCGATCTCGCTCGCCGCCGTGGCACCCCTCATCCTCACGGTGAACCCGAACTTTCCGCCGAAGGACGTGAAGGAGCTGATCGAATACGCGAAGGCCAATCCCGACAAGATCTCGTTCGGCTCGAGCGGCGTGGGATCGGCGACGCACCTCACGATCGAGCTCCTCAAGCAGACCGCGGGCATCCGGATGGTGCACGTCCCTTACAAGGGGACGGCGCCGGGCATCGCCGCCGCCACCGCGGGCGACATCCAGGTGCTCGGCGACGTGCCCAGCTCCCTCATGCCGCACGTGCGCGCAGGCAAGCTGCGCGCGATGTGCCTCTTCGCCTCGAAGCGCAGTCCCGGCGCGCCGGAGGTGCCGACCATCACGGAGGCCGGCGGCCCGCCCGTCGAGGGCTCGACGTGGGTCATGTTCCTCGCTCCCGCCGGCACGCCCGCCGCGATCGTGAACCGGCTCTCGGCCGAGACCGCGAAGATCGTCTCCGATCCCGAGATCCGCAAGCGCTTCGAGGAGATCGGCATCGACGCCGCGGGCACCACGCCGGCCGAGACCGCGAAGTTCCTCGCGGACGAGATCGAGAAGTGGGGCAACGTGATCCGCACCGCCGGAGTGAAACCCGAGATGTGAGGAGGTGGCCATGGGCCGTATCGCTTTGGTACTGGCCGCGTTGCTCGCCGCCGCCAGTGCACTCGCCGAGGATCGCTATCCCAGCCGGCCGATCACGCTGATCTGCCCGTGGCCCGCGGGCGGCGGCACCGACACGCACCTGCGCAAGTTCGCGGAGATCGCGAGCAAATACCTCGGTCAAACGGTCGTGGTGGAGAACAAGCCCGGCTTCAGCGGCCTGCTCGGCCCGACCGGCATGGCCGCCTCCGCGAGGCCCGACGGATACACCCTGTCGCAGCTTCCCCTGCCGGCTTTCCGCGTGCCGCACATGCAGAAGGTGGACTGGGATCCGCTGCGCGACTTCACCTACATCATCGGCATCACGGGATATACGTTCGGCGTGGTGGTCAAGTCGGGCTCGCCCTTCAGGAGCTTCGAGGACCTCATCGCGTTCGCGCGCGCCAATCCCGGGAAGCTCTCGTACGGCACGCCGGGCACCGGCACCTCGCCGCACCTGTTGATGGAGGAGGTCGCGAACAAGGCCGGCGTGGAGCTCCTGCACGTGCCGTTCAAGGGAAATGCCGAGTCCACGCAGTCGCTCATGGGCGAGCACATCATGGCGCAGTCGGATTCGTCGGGCTGGAGCAAGTTCGTCGACGCCGGCACCTTCCGCCTGCTGGTGACCTTCGGCGAGGAGCGCTCGCGCTGGGGCGCGCCCACGGCGAAGGAGCTGGGATACGAGGTGGTTTCCTACTCACCCTACGGCATCGTGGGACCCCGGGGCATGGACCCGAAGATCGTGAAGATCCTGCACGACGCCTTCAAGAAGACCATCGACGATCCGGAGCACGCGAAGATGCTGCAACAGCTCGACCAGGTGTACTGGTACCGCTCCAGCGAGGACTATGCGAAGTGGGCGCGCGAGACGTGGGAGCAGGAGAAGTCCACCGTCGAGAGGCTCGGACTGCAGGTGAAGCCATGAGTGTCCGCAAGCTGTTCGATCTCGGCGGGCGCGTCGCGTTGGTCACCGGCGGCTCGCGCGGGCTCGGCATGCAGGTGGCCGAGGCGCTGGGCGAGATGGGCGCGCGCGTGGCGATCACGGCGCGCAAGCCCGCGGAGCTCGAGGAAGCCCGCGAGCATCTCTCGCAGATGGGCATCGAGTCGCTGCCGATCGCCTGCGACATGTCGGATCGCGCGACGATTCCGGCCATGGTCCAGCAGGCCATCGACGGCCTGGGACCCATCGACATCCTCGTGAACAACGCCGGCACCACGTGGGGCGCGGACATGGTCGAGCATCCGCTCGATGCCTGGCTCAAGGTGATGGATCTCAACCTCACCGCGATGTTCGTGACCTCGCAGGAAGTCGGCCGGCGCTGCATGGTCCCGCGGCGCCGCGGCACCATCGTCAACATCGCTTCGATCCTCGGCCTCGTCGGAAGCAACGATCCCGACCGGCCCGGCACCATCGGCTACAACACCAGCAAGGGCGGCGTGATCAGCTTCACGCGCGCACTCGCCGGCGAATGGGCACGCCACGACATCCGCGTGAACGCCATCGCGCCCGGCTTTTTCCCGACGAAGATGACCAGGGGACTCATGGAGATGATGGGCGAGAAGGTGGCGAGCAAGGCGCCGCTCAACAAGGTCGGCGGGCCCGAGGATCTCAAGGGGGCCGCGCTGCTGCTCGCCTCCGATGCCTCCGCGTTCATCACCGGACAGGTGATCGTCGTCGACGGCGGCGCGACGGCGATCTAGCCGATGGAGATCGGCAAGGCGCTCGGCCGCAACATCCCCTTCGCGAGCCTGCTCGGCGTGCACCTGCGCGAGCAGGG
>Ga0207698_10000641_pt1 | contig 20212 bp, 16 predicted proteins | sample KBSCornC22_FD_184298 | JGI IMG/M metagenome (GOLD analysis project Ga0207698, IMG submission 184298) | Corn rhizosphere microbial communities from Kellogg Biological Station, Michigan, USA - KBS Corn C2-2 (SPAdes) (version 2) | ecosystem: Host-associated > Plants > Roots > Rhizosphere > Soil ... | reverse complement strand
CACCGTCGACGTCGGCGTCGGCCATGATGATCACCTTGCCGTAGCGCGCCTGTTCGAGATCGAAGCTGCGCCCCGAGCCCGCTCCGATCACCTGGATGATGGATGCGCACTCGGCGTTGCTGAGCATGTCGCTCACCGAGGCCTTCTGCACGTTGAGGATCTTGCCGCGGATCGGCAGCAGAGCCTGATACTCGGAATCGCGGCCGAGCTTCGCCGTGCCGAGCGCGGAATCGCCCTCGACGATGAACAACTCGCTGTTCGCCACGTCGGACGTTCGGCAGTCGACCAGCTTGGCCGGCAAGGACGAGTTCTCGAGCGCGTTCTTGCGGCGCTGCGTCTCTTTGTGGGCGCGCGCCGAGATCCGGCTCTTCATCTCGGCGACGATCTTGTCGAGCACCAGGGACGACTGCGCCTTGTCGTCGCGCTTGCTGCTGGTGAACCGTGCGGTCATCCCGGCGGCGACGGCGTTGGCGACGATCGCACGGACCGCGGGGGTGCCCAGCACCTCCTTGGTCTGGCCCTCGAATTGCGGCTCGGGCAGGCGCACCGTGAGCACGGCGGTCAGACCGGCCAGGATGTCCTCCTTCTCGAGCTTGTCCGTGCCGACCTTGAGCCGGCGCGCGTTCTTCTCGACCTCCGAGCGCAGGAACTTCATCAGCCCCTGCTCGAACCCGGCCTGGTGCGTTCCGCCCTTGGGCGTCGCAATGATGTTGACGTAGCTGCGGAACACCGTGTCGTATCCGGTGCCCCAGCGCAGGGCGATATCGACCTCGCACTCGCGGTTCAGTTCCGTGGCCACCATGTGCCCGTTCTCCTGCAGCACGGGCACCGTCTCGGTGTACGCCCCCGTGCCCTGGATGCGCCAGGTCGCCGTCAGCGACGCATCGGGCGCCAGGAAGTCGACGAACTCGCTGATCCCGCCGGCGAAGCGGAAGGTCTCACGATTGTCGGCTCCGTTGCGACGATCCAGGATGTCGATCCCGAGCCCGGGAACCAGGAACGCCGTCTGACGCGCACGGTCGACGAGTTCGTCGAGTTGGAATCCGGCGCCCTTGGTGAAGATCTGCGGGTCGGCCCAGTAGCGGATCCGCGTGCCGGTCGCGCCCTTGGCGACCTTGCCGACCACCCGCAGCTCGCTGTTGGAGATGTAGGGGGTGAACGGCGCATCCGGGGTCGGGCTGACCTTTCCCGTCGAATCGGCCGCGTCGGCGAACACGCCCGGCTCACCTCGCCGGAACGACATCGCCCAGGTCTTGCCGTCGCGGTCGACCTCGACGTCGAGACGCTCGGACAGCGCGTTGACCACCGAGGCGCCCACGCCGTGCAGGCCCCCGGATGCCGCATACGACCCCGAGCCGAATTTGCCGCCGGCGTGCAGCTTGGTGAACACGACCTCGACACCGCTCAGCCCGGTCTTCGGCTCGATGTCGACCGGGATGCCGCGGGCCGTGTCGCGCACCTCCACGCTGTTATCGGGATGCAGCACCACCTCGATCTCGGATCCGTGGCCGGCCAGCGCCTCATCCACCGAATTGTCGATGATCTCCCACAGGCAATGCATCAAGCCGCGCGAATCGGTGGACCCGATGTACATGCCCGGCCGCTTGCGCACCGCCTCGAGACCCTCGAGCACACTGAGGTGACGGGCGTTGTAGTCGGCGTTCGTCACGAACGACGCTCCTTCGTGCTTCGGGGATGGATGCGGAGGGAATGGATGCCGGAAGGGCCGTCGTTAAGCGTATGGCGATCGGCTGACCCCGTTCGGCGCGACACCCCTCAGGGTTCACCCGTACGCGGTCAGCGAAATGCAACGTCAATGACACACTCCCGACACGGGTCGGTGGTTGGATTGAGCTAACGGAATCGCATCACGAGCCCGAGGGAGCACACCATGAACCAGATCACCGACACCATCGACGAACTCGAGCTCCCGTCCCTCACCGCCCTCGACCGCTGCGACAGCTGCGGGGCCCAGGCCTACGTGCGCGTCACCCTCGCCTCCGGCGACCTGCTGTTCTGCGCTCACCACGGTGCCAAGTTCAAAGAGAAGCTCGCCCCGACCGCCTTGGCGTGGCACGACGAGACCGACCGTCTCAACGAAAGCCGCGACATCACGGACTGAGCCCCGGCCCCACGTGCGATGAATGGCCCCGATCTCCGGATCGGGGCCATTCGCACGTTGGGGCAACCTTTTGCCTGAAGGTTCCTGGAAATGGGGCCGACCCGGAGGTGACACCCATCCGGTGTTCCTACCGTGGAAAGAGTGACCCAACTCGCCACGAGACCTGACCTTGCCAGACCGGACCGGACCGAGATCCGGGCAGCATCCGACATCGCGGTGCCTCGTCGGAGCGCACCCGCGACCCGGCTCGCCTCGGTGGACGGTCTCCGCGGGGTCGCTGCTCTCGCGGTCGTGCTGCATCATCTGTACCTGGTCGCGACGCCCGTGCTCATCGACCAGGGCGGAAACGGGATCGGTAGCGCCGATTGGTGGCTGTCGGACACCCCGTTGAAGTTGGCGACGGCGGGCGCCGAGGCAGTGCTGGTCTTCTTCATCCTCAGTGGGCTGGTGGTGGCACTGCCGGTGATCAGGCAGAAGGACTTCGTCTGGAGTGCTTTTCTCGCAGGTCGGTTGCTGCGGCTCTATCTGCCGGTCTGGGCATCTTTGGCGCTGGGCACGGTGCTCCTCTTCGCCGTTCCCCGTGACCCTGCGATGGTGACCGAGGGATCCTGGCTGGCGAGCGCGAACGCGAGATCGACGACGGTCGGCTCGCTCCTGCGCCAGGGCGCGCTGACCCAGTCGTCCTATGACATCAACAATGTGCTGTGGTCGTTGCGGTGGGAGCTGGCCTTCTCGGCCCTGCTGCCCGTGTTCGTCACCGTCGCGATGCTGGTACGACGCCGGTGGTGGGCGGCGGCCATCGCCGCCGTCCTCCTGAGCGCGGTGGGCGCCTACACGAACACGTCCGCGCTGCAGTATCTGCCGATCTTCTTCCTCGGCACGCTGCTCGCCGTGCAGCTGGACGCCGTGCGGGAGTGGATGCGACGACGGATGCTGCGCCCTCGCGCACGCCTCTGGTCGGCAGGCCTGGTGACCGCATCCCTGCTGACCCTGGTCGCCGGGTGGCTCGTCCGGTCGGTTGCGCCGGCGGGCACCCCGGTCAACGACCTGACCACCGACCTCGAGGCGATCGGAGCAATCGGGCTGGTGATCGCCGCGATCGGCGTCCCCTTCCTCCGGCGCGGCTTGGAGTCCCGCGGTTGCCAGTGGCTGGGACGCGTGTCGTTCAGCCTCTACCTGGTGCACGTCCCGATCATCGCCGCACTGGGCTTCCTGCTCGGTGACGGGAGGTGGTGGCTCGTCGCGGCGATCGGCATCCCACTCTCGCTGATGGTGGCCTGGGGCTTCTCGACGGTGGTGGAAGGGCCTTCTCACCGGCTCGCGCAGTGGGTCACCGCGCGCATCGCCACGCGGGTGAGGGTCACCTCATGAACGCGGGGCCCGGAGCCTCAGTCGGAGCCGACGCGCCATGACAGCGATCAGACCGATCTCGGGCGACCGGAGCAGTGCGAGGCCTCCGACATAGCACCCCAGTGCCACGAGCGCGACGATGCCTCCGCCGACCGCTCCCTCGACCCGGCCGTTCATCGTCCAGCCCGGGACGCCACCCAGCAGTACGAACGTGGCCACGCCACCCACCAGGCCTCCAACGGACGCCACGGCGAACCGGCCGAGCGCGCGCCACGTCGCCGTCAATCTGAGCTCCGGAAGGTGCCGGCGCAGCAGACGAAGCGTGACAGGAAGCTGCGCGAACGTGGCGATCGACTGGCTGAGCGCCACGAGAAGGGCGAGCTGCGCCACGGCCACGTATCCGAGCGAGGCTGCCAGGAAGGAGAGCGCGGCGCCCGCGGCGACGATGATCATCTGGACCACCGCGAAGTAGAACGGCCTGCGCGTGTCGTTGAACGAGAAGAACGCGCGCCGGAGGATCACCAGGATCCCGGACGGCACCAGCCCCACGAGGAAGGCGCAGAGCACCCAGGCGAGGGTCACGGCGCCGAGGCGATCCGACGTGAACACGCGCGCCACCGGACCGGATGCCGTCGCGATCGCCACCATGAACCCGAAGGCGAACACCGTCACCACGCGGATCGACTCCTGGATGTTGTCGCCGACCAGGTCGAGCCGCTTCTCGGCGGCGAGTTCGGCCAGTCTCGTGTAATAGGCGGTGCTGACCGAGAGCGTCACGATCGAGTGCGGCAGCATGAAGACGAGCCAGGCGTAGGTGAGCACCGTATACCCCGCAGCTCCCGAAGCGGCCGAGAGCACGATCGACTGCACCAGACCGGCGAGCTGGCTGGCCACCACCGTGAGCAGCGTCCACAACGCAAGCCGGCTCAGCTGCCGCAGGCCCATCCCACGCCACCGGAAGTCGGGTCGAAGCCGGATGCGCGTGCGTCGCCAGAAGAATGCGAGCAACCCGGCCTGGAGTGCGATGCCCAACGTCGCCGTCGCGCCCAGAATGGCCACCATGGCCGGGTTCCAGTCGGCCACGCGCGTCGTGGGTCCGCTGTACAGGAACAGGATCAGGCCGAAGCCGACGATCGACACGATGTTGTTGGCGGTCGGCACCCAGCTGTACGGACCGAACACGCGCCGGGCGTTGAGCACCTCCCCGATCAGGCCGTAGAGCCCGTAGAAGAGCAGCTGCGGCAGGCACCAGTAGGCGAACGACAGGGCAAGGGCCTGCTGCTGCGCCGTGTAGAGGGGGGCATACAGCGCGATGAGCAGCGGCGCCAGGATGATCGCGAGAAGAGTGGCCGCAACCAGCACCACCGTGCCGAGCGTCAGCAACTTCGAGATGAAGCGGTCGCCGCCATCGGAATGCGCAGACGAGCGCACGATCTGCGGGACGACGATGCCGGTCACGACCCCCGCGGCGATGATCTCGTAGATGGATGTCGGCAGCATGTTCGCCGTCGTGAACGCGTCAGCGGCTCGGCTCCCGTACGACCCGATGACGCTGACGAGCAGGATCGAGCGCACGACCCCGGTGGCTCGGGAGACGATCGTCCCCGCGCCGATCAGCGCGCTCGCCGCCGCGTGGCCGCTCATCTGGGGTCGCCATCCATGATCGTCACGGTCGGCTAGAACTCGCCGATCACGGCGCGGTAGCGCGGCAGAAGGCCGCGGTACTCTCCCACGCCGCTCGGTTTCGCCTGAAACACGCCGGTGTTGTAGTTGCCCTCGATGAGAACTGGACCCTCGGGGCGGATCGCCACATCCCACCCGACGTACGGGATCTCGGGAACCACGCGCGCCGCCTTCGTCACGAGATCGACCGCCTCGCGGAAGCACGGCACCTCGAATCCGAGGATGGTCACGCCGCTGAGGGGGTGGACGGAATAACTGTGGCCCGCACCGTCGAACGCGGCGCTGAGCGTGCGCCCGGAGTCGTCCACCATGGTGTACATCCCGCCGTCGCTGAAGTTGTCGATGGCGCCGCCGTTGCCGATCTTGAGGGCCGAGGCGAGAAGGTGCACCTCGCCATCCTTGCGGAAGGTGATGAGGCGCAGGGTGTTGACGCTGCTGGGATTGAGACGAGCGAGCTCGGGATGCTGGACGAGGCATTCCTCGAGAAGGAACTGCCGGGCCTCGATGGCCCGCGACATGAAGTCCCCGACGTCGCCGATCGTCGACGCGTCGACCTTCTCGACGCCATGGCCGCCGAGGCTGTCGACCGGTTTGAGGATCACGGTCGGGTGGCGCTCGAGGAATGCCGATACGGACGCGGCGTCCGCCTCGCGCAGATCGATCCACTCCCGGCCGAGATCGTCGGCGAACAGCCGATTGAACTCGACCTTGTCGGCGAACAGGTGCCGATGAGAGGGCGCGTCGTACCGCGCGGCGATGTGGTCAGACTTGGGATGGGTCATGAGCGTCGCGCGTTCGCGTCGAGACAGCTTGAAGACATCCCAGTCCTGGTAATCCTGGAACGCCACCTCGTACCGGAGGCTGCACCAGAGGATGTCGACGAACACCCGTGCCGCAGGCCAGTGCGCCCTCGGGGCGATGGCGACGGCGAGCGACCAGACCCGCTTTCCCGCACTCGATCGAGCGCGACGCAGAAGATACGCCAGTCGACGGCGCATCAAGCCGAGGGTCCGCCCACCGGACGGACGACGCCCAGCGGCGTCGACTGATCGTCCTGCCCCAGTGGGTTGTCACGCAGGATCCGCGCCAGCTGCCGCTCGTCTTGGCGCCCCAGGGTGGAGCCGAGCACATTGCCGCCGAGGTCGTTGATGTCGACGATCGCCACGTTCACGTCGCCGCCGAGCGAGGTTCGCAATGTCGCCGCCACGCGTCGTGGTTGCGACGGTCCGAGCACGACCGCACGGTTGTATGGCGGAATCGTGTTGGGGGTGGGTCCATCGATCGCGCGAGCCTTGTTCCCCGCGATGCGGTAGAAATCGCCGCGGCGCCCCACGAGCTTCGTGACGGCGGCGACAGCGGCCGCGAACAGGATTCGCGGGGTGCCGCACTCGCGCAGCGCCATCTCCATCGTCTGGGGGATTCCGAGGCCGATACCGTGCGAGGTCTTCGTCACGTAGCGGGCGAGGAAGGTCGCCAGGCGGCGCGGCTTGATGTCGTCGACCGGGAAGGAGCGCCCCTGCGTGATCGCCACGATCTTCTCGGTGATGAACAGGGTGTCGCCCGCCTTCACGGAGGGGCGCGCGTACCGCTGGATGACGTCGTCGATGTCGTCGCTCGGCATGACCACGTGGGTGCGGATGGGGATCCGCTGGAACGACCGCCCGTCGACCTCGATCGTCAGCGACTTGCCTTCGTTAGGGGTCATTCGAGCCTCGTTAGGGGTCATTCGAGGTAGTCGCGCAGCGACTGCGAGCGGGACGGGTGGCGCAGCTTGGCCATCGTCTTGGACTCGATCTGACGGATGCGCTCGCGCGTCACGCCGAAGGTGTCGCCGATCTGGTCGAGCGTCTTCGGCATGCCGTCACCGAGTCCGAACCGCATCCGGATGACGCCGGCCTCCCGCTCGCTCAGCGAGTCGAGCAGGCTCTCGAGCTGCTTCTGCAGCATCGTGAAGCCCACGGCGTCCGCCGGGACGACGGCCTCGGTGTCTTCGATCAGATCGCCGAACTCGCTGTCGCCGTCTTCGCCGAGCGGGGTGTGCAGCGAGATCGGCTCACGGCCGTACTTCTGCACCTCGATGACCTTCTCGGGCGTCATGTCGAGCTCGCGGCTGAGCTCTTCGGGCGTGGGCTCGCGGCCCAGGTCCTGCAGCATCTGACGCTGAACGCGGGCCAGCTTGTTGATGACCTCGACCATGTGCACGGGGATGCGGATGGTGCGAGCCTGGTCGGCCATGGCGCGGGTGATCGCCTGGCGGATCCACCAGGTGGCGTAGGTGCTGAACTTGAAGCCCTTGGTGTAGTCGAACTTCTCGACCGCGCGGATCAGGCCCAGGTTGCCCTCCTGGATGAGGTCCAGGAACTGCATGCCGCGACCGGTGTAGCGCTTGGCGAGGCTCACCACGAGCCGCAGGTTCGCGCCCAGCAGGTGGCTCTTGGCGCGCTGGCCGTCGCGGGCGACCCACGACAGCTCGCGACCGAGCTGTGAGCGCTTCTCGGCGTCGGTCATGTGCGAGAGCTTCTCTTCAGCGAACAGGCCGGCCTCGATGCGCATCGCCAGCTCGACCTCTTCGGCCGCGTTCAGCAGCGCGACCTTGCCGATCTGCTTCAGGTAGTCCTTGACCGGGTCTGCCGTCGCGCCCGTGATCGCGGCGGAGTAGACCGGGACCTCGTCTTCGTCATCGGTCATCGACAGGCGCAGCGCGCCGGTCGGAAGGGGTTCGTCGGTGCCGGTCGAGGTGGTCTCGTCGTCATCGTCGTCGCTGTCGTCTGCCGTCTCTGCGTCGACGGGAGCGTCTTTGTCTGCGTCGCCATCGACCTCGTCGACGACGACAGCCTCCGCGTCGTCTTCGTCGTCGTCATCGCCGACGACCACATCAACGTCATCGAGTTCCTCGATGTCATCGAGTTCTTCGTCGTCGCCGACGGTGGATGCGGCCTTGGCCGTCGTCTTGGCGGCCGCCTTGGCCGGAGCGGTCTTCGTCGCGGCCTTTGCGGGTGCTGCCTTCGCAGCAGGAGCCTTGCTCGCGGCAGCGGTCTTCGTCGCGGCAGCCTTCGCTGCGGGCGCCTTCGCTGCGGACGCCTTCGCGGGAGCGGTCTTGGCTGCGGGAGCGGTCTTGGCCGCGGGCGCCTTCACGGCCGGGGCGGCCTTCGTTGCGGTCGCCGTCTTCGCGGCAGCGGTCTTCGGGGCCGGCTGATCGTCTTTGACCTGCTCGGTTGTCTTCGTGGTTCGGGTGGCCATCCTGACCTCTTCCTCTCGTCGTACGCCTTTTGGGCAGTACTAAGACCCATGTCAAGTCCCTGGTGATTCCGCGCCGAGCGCGAAACCGAATCCGGGGACAAAACCGGGTCCTGAGCATCGATTATCGCACACCTTTGACGCCGCGACTTCCGCCGCTCACGTTCCGGGAGGGCGGGCTCGCCCTGGGGCTGCGCCTCAGTCGGACGGTGTGCCAGGTCGCGTCCCACGTCTCGAGGCGAATACGCGCGACCTGAAGAGTGCAACCCACAAGGGGGCGATCTCTATTCCGCGTTCCTCGTACAACCTGCGCCGTGTCCTGCGTCGCGCGTGGAACAAGCCGACCACCCCGGCGCCGACGATCACGAACGGCACCAGGAAGGCGATCCGGAAGGAGTCGAACGCATACAGGTTCGCGGCTGTCCCGCCGGCGACGTGCACCGCGTTGATCACGTCCAGAACGACGCCGATCAGCAGCATGCTCACGAAGCCCCCGAGGAATCCACCGACATTGACGATTCCGGATGCCGAGCCCAAGGCATGGCTGGGGTTGAAGGTGCGCGCCAGGTCGAATCCGACGAGCGACCCGGGACCGCCCGTCCCGATCGCGATGAACAGCGCGGCGACCAGGGCGACCGGCGGGATGCCCGGCCAGGCCAGCACGACCGCGAACAGCAGGAAGATCACACTGACCAGGCCGAGGACGATGTTGCTGCGCCGAAGCGGGAAGCGCGCGACCAGGATCCCGACGACGGGACCAGCGAGCACGCTGCCCAGAACCAGCAGCGAGAAGATCGTCGCCGCGGTCGCCACGTCGTAGCCGAGCCCCGCCGTCAGGAATGGATAGCCCCACATGATCGACATCAGGGTCGGCACGGTGCCGCCGACCAGATGAGCCCAGAATCCCAGCTGGGTGCCAGGACGACGGATGCTCGCACCCAGCTGCTGCAGAGCGCTGCTGGTCGGGATCGGGCTGGTGGCGGGCGGCGGCTCGCCGCGTCGGACCAGCGCGAACGCCACGGCGGCCGCGACCACCGACGCACCGCTCGCGATGAGCAGTCCGGGCCGCCACCCGAGCGAGTGCAGCAGCAGCGCGAACGGGACGGCCGAGACGATCTGGCCCAACTGCCCGATGATTCCGACCCACTGACTGAGCTGCGGAAGCACCCGACCGACGAACCAGTTGGGCAGCATCCTGATCACCGAGACGAAGGTCGCGGCATCCCCCATCCCGACCAGCACCCGGGCGAAGATGACGAACCCGATCGACGGCGAGAACGCCAGGACCGCCTGCCCGACCGCCATGACGACGGCACCGGAGACGATCAGCGTGCGCGGTCCGACGCGGTCGACCAGGATCCCGACCGGGATCTGCAGCGCCGCGTACACGATGATCTGCACCACGGCCACCGTCGAGACCACGGCGGCGCTGGCATGGAACCGCTCGGTCGCGTCCACCGTGAGCACGCCGAAGGAGGTGCGCTGCGTGACACCGATCAGGTAGGCGAAGACCGCGCCACCGAGGACGATCCACGAGCGCGCCGAGTTCACCCCTTCAGGCTAGAGCGGGCGGGCCGGAACGGACGCGTGGCCGCAAACGCGAGCGTCAGTCGTCGTCGCGGCGATTCGCGAGGAACTTCTCGAGCTCGGCCGCGATGGTGTCGCCGCCCGGCAGCTCTCCGCTCTCGTCCATCAGCGGCGAGGGCAGCGGGTTGTCCTCCATGTAGCTGTCGTGACGCGCCTCGAGAGTGCCCACCAGCCGCTGCAGCTCCTGGTTGCCTTCCACCTGATCCTCGACCTTGGACAGGAATGCGCGATTGTCTTCACGCAGCTGTTCGGTCGGGAAGATGAGGCCCGTGGCGGCGCTGATGTTCTCGAGCGCGGCGACCGCCGCCAGCGGGTACTCGGTGTCCGCGAGATAGTGCGGAATGAGCAGGACGAACCCTGCCGTCGGATGCCCGAGCTCCGACAGGCGGAATTCCAGCAGGTGCAGCGCGTTTCCCGGAGCCTGCGTGCGCGGCTTCCAGACCGAGAGCGAGTCGATCAGGTCGAGGCGGTTGCCGCTCACGGTCACGCCGATCGGACGGGTGTGCGGAACCGGCATCGGGATGGCGTGCACCCAGGTGGTGTCCTTGACCTTGTACCTGTCGACGAGCTGGAGCACCGCCTCGGTGAAGCGCTCCCATTGGAAGTCGGGCTCGAATCCGGTCAGCAGCAGGAACGGCTGACCGAGCTCGTCCTTGACGAGGTACAGGGAGAGCTTCAGCGGCGTGTACTCGGTCAGGTGGTCCTGATCGAAGAAGATCGTGGGCCGGCGCGCGCGGTAGTCGAGCAGGGCGTCGGCGTCGAAGGTGGCGATCTCGCGCACGTCGAGCGTGTCGAGCAGGTATTGGCTGAACTGCGAGACCGCGGAGCCCGCGTCGGCGAATCCCGTCAGTCCTGCGACCAGGTGCAGGCCGTGCGGAACCTGGGCGACCTCGGAAGAGAGATCGTAGAGTTCGCCGGGATCGCGCATGCCACGATTCTAAATCGCGCTCCGTCCCCCTTGCCGGGACGCGCAGGCCGACCGTCAAGCTGACAGCGAACAGAGAAGTACCGTTGTCGGATGGTCGTCCCCACGCTCTCGCTCACCTCCGTTCCGCCGCTGGCCGGTGATCATGGCGGCTCCGCTCCTGACCTGCTGGTCCTCGGCGTTCAGAAGACGGATGCCGGTCCCCGCCTGCTCAGCGACGACCCGGCCTTCGCCGGCGTCGCGGCCGCACTTGCCCAGATCGGGGCGACGGGCGCGGCAGACGAGTTGCGACGTCTGCCGGCCGTCGAGGGATCGGCAATCCCGGTCGCCTTGATCGGCGTGGGCAAGGAGGTCACCGCGGACACCCTGCGGGCAGCCGCGGGAGCGGCGTCACGCCAGCTCACCGGCGTCGAGCGCCTGGCCGTCGCACTGCCGGTCACATCTGCCGTCGAGGCTCAGGCTGTGCTCGAGGGGGCGGGCATCGGCGCCTATGCCTACACGGAGTATCGGGTGGCCACGCTCGACGCGACGAAGACTCCCGCGCGAATCATCGTCGCGCACATCGCAGCCGACCTGGCCGACGACGTCACGACCGCGCGTGCGTCTGCAGTGGTCACCGCGGTTCACCAGGTGCGCGATCTGGTCAACACGCCTCCTTCGGACCTCTATCCCGAGACCCTGGCCGACGCCGCGGTCGCGCTGGCAGAGGGCCTGCCCGTCGACGTCGAGGTGCTCGACGTGGCAGCGCTCGAGGCCGGCGGCTTCGGCGGCATCCTCGGCGTCGGCAGCGGATCAAGCCGCGGACCGCGCCTGGCGGTCGTCCGTTACGCGCCCGAGGGCGCCGAACGGCATCTCGCGCTCGTGGGTAAGGGCATCACGTTCGACTCGGGCGGGCTCTCGCTGAAGCCGGCGGCGTCCATGGTCGGGATGAAGTACGACATGACCGGCGCCGCGACCGTGTTGGCCGTCACCCTGGCCGCCGCGCGGCTGAACCTTCCCGTGCGCGTCACGGCATGGATGTGCATCGCCGAGAACCTGCCCTCTGGCACGGCGGCGCGGCCGAACGACGTGCTGCGCATCCGCGGAGGCAAGACCGTCGAGGTGCTCAACACCGACGCGGAGGGCCGGCTGGTGCTGGCCGACGGCCTGGTCGCGGCCAGCGAGGAGCACCCCGATGCCATCGTGGATGTGGCCACCCTCACCGGCGGCGCGCGGGTCGCGATGGGCGAGCGTTACGTCCCGGTGATGGGAGCGGACGAGTTGGTCTCGAGGGTCATCGCCGCCGGGACCTCGACCGGCGAGCCGCTCTGGCAGATGCCTCTGCCGACCGAACTGCGCGCCGTGCTCGACAGCGACGTGGCCGACATCGCCAACGCCCGAACGGGCAACCCCAATGGCGGCATGCTGGTCGCGGCGCACTTCCTCAAGTACTTCGTCGGCACGGTGGGCGACCAGGCGGATGCCGCGCAGATCCCCTGGGCTCATCTCGACATCGCGGGCGCCGCCAACAATGCTGCCGGCCCGCACGGAGAGGTGGGGAAGGGTCCCACCGGCGCAACGGTCCGCACCCTCATCGCCTTGGCAGAAGATTTTTCGCAGGTCTAGTAGGGTCTTTGTGGCAAGGAAACCCTTGCCTTTGCATGTACCGCACGCCACCCCTGAGCGGTACTGATCGAGTGCTGTCGCACAAGGGAGTTGCCGGGTGTCCGAGCAGAATTTTGACCTTGTCGTGCTGGGCGCCGGGAGTGGCGGATACGCCGCTGCGATCCGCGCCGCCGAGTTGGGTCTGTCCGTTGGTCTCATCGAGAAGGACAAGGTCGGCGGCACCTGCCTGCATATCGGCTGCATCCCGACCAAGACCCTGTTGCACGCGGCCGAGGTCGCCGACTTCGCGCGCGAATCCGCGAAGTTCGGGGTCACCGCCGAGTTCCAGGGCATCGACATCGCTGGGGTCACGAAGTACCGCGAAGGCATCGTGGCCAGCAAGTACAAAGGCCTGCAGGGTCTGCTGAAGGCGCGCGGCATCACCACGATCGAGGGTGCGGGCCGCCTGACCTCCCCCACCACCGTGCAGGTCGGCGACGACACGATCACGGGCAAGAACGTCCTCCTGGCCACCGGATCGTATTCGCGGAGCCTGCCCGGTCTCGAGATCGGCGGGCGCGTCATCACCTCCGAGCAGGCGCTGCAGCTCGACTTCGTGCCGAAGAAGGTCGTCGTGCTCGGCGGCGGCGTGATCGGCGTCGAGTTCTCGAGCGTCTGGAAGAGCTGGGGCGCCGAGGTGCAGATCATCGAGGCGCTGCCGCACCTGGTGCCCAATGAAGACGAGTCGGTCAGCAAGCAGTTCGAGCGGGCCTTCCGCAAGCGCGGCATCAACTTCAGCGTGGGTGTGCGCTTCCAGAGCGTCACGCAGAACGAGAACGGCGTCGTCGTGACGCTCGAAGACGGTCAGACCTTCGACGGCGAACTGCTGCTCGTCGCGGTCGGCCGCGGACCGTCGACGGCGAACGTCGGCTTCGAAGAGGTCGGCGTGACGATGGATCGCGGCTTCGTCATCACGAACGAGCGGCTGCAGACCAACATCCCGGGCCTCTACGCCGTCGGCGACATCGTCCCCGGCCTGCAGCTGGCGCACCGCGGCTTCATGCAGGGCATCTTCGTCGCCGAAGAGATCGCCGGTCTCAACCCGGTGGTCGTCGAAGACGTGAACATCCCCAAGGTCACCTACTCGGACCCCGAGGTCGCGTCGGTCGGCCTGAGCGAGGCCAAGGCCGCCGAGAAGTACGGTGCGGACAAGATCTCCACCTACGACTACAACCTGGCAGGCAACGGCAAGAGCCACATCCTCGAGACCTCCGGGTCGGTCAAGGTGGTCCGGTTGAACGATGGACCGGTGCTGGGCGTCCACATGATCGGGGCTCGCGTCGGCGAGCTGATCGGCGAGGCGCAGCTGGCGGTCAACTGGGAGGCGTACCCCGAGGACATCGCCCCGTTCATCCACGCGCACCCGACGCAGAACGAGGCGCTGGGCGAGGCCTTCCTGGCTCTCGCCGGCAAGCCGCTGCACGCGATCTGAGTCCGGCCCCGATTCTCGGCAACGGCCGACCTAAACTAGCAACACCGCTTTGCACTAAGGAGCATCACTGATGAGCGAATCCGTCAGCCTTCCCGCACTCGGCGAGAGTGTGACCGAGGGCACGGTGACCCGCTGGCTCAAGAAGGTCGGCGACCGCGTGGAGGTCGACGAGCCGCTGCTCGAGGTCTCGACCGACAAGGTCGACACCGAGATCCCCTCGCCGGTCGCGGGCGTGATCGAAGCCATCCTGGTGCAGGAGGACGAGACCGTCGAGGTCGGAACCGCCCTGGTCACGATCGGCGATGGATCGGGTTCCGCAGCTCCCGCCGAGGCGCCTGCTGCTACTCCTGCTGCCGCGCCTGCCGAGACCGCGTCTGCCGAGACCGCACCTGCAGAGGCCGCGCCCGCCGAGCCGGCACCCGCAGCTCCGGCGCCTGCCGAGGCCGTTCCGGCGGCTCCCGAGCCGGCCGCCCCAGCCATGCCTCCGACCCCTGAGGCCGTTCCGGCCGACGAGGCTCCGGCTCCGGAGTCGCCCAGCACCGAGGCGCCGGTAGAGGCAGCGGCTCCCGTTCAGGAAGCGCCGACTCAGGAGGCCCAGGAGCCCGCCGCTGCGCCGGCTCCCGCTGCGGCACCGGCCGCCCCGACCGTTGCCGCTCCAGCCACTCCCCCGGCACCCGCCGCGGGCGCCAATGCCGGTTACGTGACCCCGATCGTCCGAAAGCTCGCTCACGAGCAGGGTGTCGACCTGTCCGGCCTGCCGGGCACCGGAGTCGGTGGGCGCATCCGCAAGCAGGACGTGCTCGACGCCGTCGCCGCCCCGAGCGCACCCGCGGCATCCGCTGCCGCTCCCGCGCCGACTCCCGCCCCGGTGCTCGAGACCTCGGCGCTGCGCGGCACGACCGTGCCGATGTCGCGGCTTCGCAAGGTCGTCGCCGAGCGCGCCGTGGTGTCCATGCAGACGATGGCACAGCTCACCACCGTGGTCGAGATCGACGTCACCAAGGTGGCGGCCTACCGCGACCAGGTCAAGGCGGCGTTCCTGGCCAAGGCCGGCGTCAAGTTGAACTTCCTGCCGTTCTTCACCCTCGCCGCTGCGGAGGCGCTGCGCGCGTACCCGATCATCAACGCCACGGTCGACGGCGACAGCATCGTCTATCCGGATCACGAGAACATCAGCATCGCGGTGGACACCGAGCGGGGCCTTCTCACCCCGGTGATCCGTAACGCGGGCGATCTCAACCTCGCGCAGATCGCGCAGCAGATCGCGGATCTCGCCGAACGCACCCGCGACAACAAGCTCAAGCCCGACGAGCTGGCCGGTGGCACGTTCACCGTGACCAACACGGGATCGCGCGGTGCGCTGTTCGACACGCCCGTCGTGTTCCTCCCCCAGGTCGCGATCCTGGGCACCGGGATCGTCGCCAAGAAGGCCGTCGTCGTGAGCGACGCGGGGATCGACGCCATCGCCATCCGCTCGACCGTGTACTTCGCACTGTCGTACGACCACCGCATCGTCGACGGAGCGGACGCCGCGCGCTTCCTCACCGCCGTCAAGGACCGGCTCGAGAGCGGCGACTTCGCCGACAAGCTCGGCATCTAACCGCCCTCCGGGGTCGGCGCCGTCGGGGTCGGGCTCGGCGACGTGCGCGCGACCCCCGCGATCACATCGCGGATGCGCCATCCGTTGTCGCCCTTCACGAGCAGCACCGAGGCGTCCGACGCCGCCGGCCCGAGTCGCAGGAGTGCAGAGTCGCCCAGCCGCTCGACGAGCGCGACGGCGAGCCGATCGGTCGGCCCCGACAGCGCATCGGGCAGCTCCCCGCCCCGCTGGCCCGCGCGGATCGCAGCCTGATCATCGCTCAGGGCACTCGATCCCGGTCCGTCGACCAGATCGAGACACCGCAGCGAGAGCGAGCTCAGACAGCGATCCCGCGCGCCGACCAGGAAGGTTGCCGCCGCGACCGGGTCATCGCCCGTGACGGCCGGATCACCCGATTTCACCGGGTCCTGACTCGACGACATGTCGCTGGCCGTCGGCAGGCTCGACGGAGTCGCGGCGCGGCCGGGCCGCGACGCGGCGGGGGCCGCCGGCACCACGGCCGTCACCACGCCCACCGTCACGATCGCTGCCGCGACGGCCAGCAGCGCACGCCGTCGACCGGGCCCCCACGAGCCCCAGCGTCGCCTGGCCGCGCCGACGGCGGCCTCCACCACAGGCGCTGCGGGGCTGCGCTCGACCGTGTCGAGGACGCGTTGCAGCAGCGGCTCGGGCACGACGCCGGCCAGGGCCGCCGTCCACCGCCATGACGAGCCGACCGGGTCGATGTTCGGCTCCTCGCCGGAAGTGTCGACGGGGATCGCGCGCCATTTCGAGGGGGCGATCTCGACCTCCGCCGCCTCCGCCACCTCCGACGTGAAGCGGATGGGAAGCGCGGCCGCGACGTCGAACAGGCGCTCCGTCAGCAACGGGAGGGCGAGTTCGAGATCGCACGCCTCCAGGTCGGCGATCAATTCCCGAGCGGCTCGCGCACGACTGCCGTCGATCCGAGCCAGCACGATTCCCGCCAGCGCAACGGCGGCCGAGCGGTCTCGGCGCACGGCCTCGACCTGCTCGAGCACGACTTCGGGCGCGCCCGGCTCGAACAGCTCCGCCCGCGAGAACCCGATCATGGTCGGCGAGCCGTCGTCGCGGAACAGGACAGAGCGCGCGCTGAGGTTTCCGTGCGCGACGCCTGCCGCGTGCATCCTGGCCAGAGCGGCCGCGATCGGGGCCAGCACCGTCACGGCCTCCCCGGCCTCGACGCACTGCCGGACGCGCAGCAACTCGGCGAGATCGCCCCGCGGGAGTCGCTCGAACACCAGTCGGACCGACTCGTCGTCCGCGTCCACATCGAGGAGGTCGACGACGTGGTCACCACGCGCGCGCTCGAGCGACGCGCACAGCCTCAATGCCGTGGCCCATCCGGATTCCGACGACGGCAGCGTCTTGATGGCCACCGTGTGCGCGGTGTCGGTCTGCGGATCATCGGCTGCGGTATTCCCGTGGCGGTGCCCGAGCAGCACCTCGCCGTCGTCGTCCCGCGCGAGAGACCGCAGCACTCGATAACCGGCAAGCTCGCGCGGCCCGAGCTCGCGCGGCCCGAGCTCGCGCGGACCCCGTTCACGCAGCGAGGGCCGACGATCCAGTGCGGTCATCCGTCCAGGCTGACGAAGCCACCGGCGTTGGTGCTCTCCCCCGACCCGGTCGGTGGACATCGACAGGTCGCGCGTGGCCGGAAGGAGCAGCTCACGGTGCATAGACTGGCGGAATGGTCGACTACGTCGACACGGGGCTAAGCGCCAACTCCGTGCCGTACTTGACGGCTCTCGAACAGCAGCGTGCCACGCACGCCGCCGTGGCGAGTGGCCGGGCGTCAGATACCCTCATCCTCCTCGAGCACCCCTCGGTGTACACCGCGGGCAAGAGGACCGAGCCGCACGAGCGTCCCACAGACGGCACGCCCGTCATCGACGTGGATCGCGGCGGCAAGATCACCTGGCACGGTCCCGGCCAGCTCGTCGGCTACCCGATCGTGCGACTCGCCGATCCGATCGATGTCGTCGCGTACGTGCGCCGACTCGAGGGGATGCTCATCGCGGTGCTCGCCGAGTTCGGCATCCACGGCGTGCGCGTCGAGGGCCGCAGCGGCGTCTGGCTGGTCGACGACGCGCGTCCGACCGGCGACAAGATCGCGGCCATCGGCATCCGCGTCGCCGAGGGCGTCACCATGCACGGCTTCGCGCTCAACTGCAGCAACGGCTTCGAGGCCTACGAGCCGATCGTGGCCTGCGGGATCGCGGATGCCGGGGTCACCAGCATCACGCGCGAACTCGGTCGTACGGTCACGCCGTCCGACGTGGCCCCGATCGTCGAGCGCCTCTTCGTGGAGCACCTGGCTCCGAGCCTCGCAACCGCAGCGGTCCCCGCATGAGCGCGATCACGAACGGGCAGGCGCAGGAGCCGGCCGGACGCCGACTGCTGCGCCTCGAGATCCGCAACGCCGAGACTCCCATCGAGCGCAAGCCCGAGTGGATCAAGACCAAGGCGAAGATGGGGCCCGAGTACACGGCCCTGCAGCACCTGGTGAAAGACGAGAAGCTCCACACCGTGTGCCAGGAGGCGGGCTGCCCGAACATTTACGAGTGCTGGGAAGACCGCGAGGCCACCTTCCTGATCGGCGGCAGCCAGTGCACCCGGCGCTGCGATTTCTGCCAGATCGACACCGGCAAGCCGGCAGATTACGACAGGGATGAACCGCGCCGAGTCGCGGAGTCGGTCACGGCGATGGGCCTGCGCTACGCCACGGTGACCGGCGTCGCACGTGACGACCTGCCCGACGAGGGGGCGTGGCTACACGCCGAGACGGTGCGCGCCATCCACGCCGCGAACCCCGGGACCGGGGTCGAGATCCTCGCCACCGACTTCTCGGGCAATCCCGAGTTGCTCGCCGAGGTGTTCTCGAGCCGCCCCGAGGTGTTCGCGCACAACGTCGAGACGGTGCCCCGCATCTTCAAGCGCATCCGTCCCGCGTTCCGCTACGAGCGCTCGCTCGACGTGCTCACCCAGGCCCGCGCCGCCGGACTGATCACGAAGTCGAACCTGATCCTGGGCATGGGCGAGGAGCGCGCCGAGGTCACGCAGGCCCTGCGGGACCTGCACGACGCGGGGACGGACATCATCACGGTGACGCAGTACCTGCGCCCGACCCCCCGTCACCTGCCGGTGGCGCGCTGGGTGCGGCCCGAGGAGTTCAGCGAGATCAAGGAGGAGGCCGAGCAGATCGGATTCCTCGGGGTGCTCGCCGGGCCGCTCGTGCGCTCGAGCTACCGGGCCGGCCGCCTGTGGGCCCGCTCGATGATGGCGAAGGGGCGCGACATCCCGCAGCACCTGCAGCACCTCGCCGACGCGGAGCTCGGCTTCGCGCAGGCGGTCTAGCCCGTATCCTGAAACCATGGCACGCCCCACCACCAAACCCGATAAAGAGCCCGGCCGTCTGAAGCAGATGTGGCAGGTCTTCCAGATGACGAGGCGCTACGACTCGTCGATCGTCTGGTGGCTGATCCTGTGCCTGGTGGTGCCGATCGGCGCCGCCATCGTGCTCGGCGTGCTTCTCGGCGGCAGCGTCTTCGGCCTCGTGCTCTTCATCATCGCCGGGGTGCTCGCGGGCGTCCTGATCGGCCTGATCGTGCTCGGCCGTCGCGCCGAGAAGGCCGCGTACGGCCAGATCGCCGGCCAGCCGGGCGCCGTGGGCGCCGTGCTGAAGAGCGGGCTGCGCCGCAACTGGACCGGGAGCGAGATGCCCGTCAACGTGAGCCCGCGCACGCAGGATGCCGTCTACCGCGCGGTCGGGCGGGGCGGCGTCGTGCTCATCGGCGAGGGCCCGCGATCGCGCACCCAGCCCATGCTCGACAAGGAGCGCGCCAGCGTGCACCGCATCCTCCCCAACGTGCCGATCAACGTGCTCTACGTGGGTCCGGACTCGGATGCGCTGCCCCTCGATCGCATCCCGCGCGCGCTCGGCCGCTACAAGAACGTGCTCACGAAAGCCGAGGTGCTCGCCGTCTCGAACCGGCTCGCCTCGCTCGGAAAGAACGGACTGCCCATTCCGAAGGGCATCGACCCGACGCGGGTCCGTGCACCGAGGCCCCGCTGAACTAAACGAGTACCAGCACCGTCCCAGCGAGCCGGTCGTGCAGGCCGCGCTGATCGCGGTCCCAGATCAGAGCCGGGATCGCCAGGCACAGCAGCAGCGTGCGAACCAGTGGGCGCCAGGGTGCCAGCGAGCCGCCGCGGATCGGCACCACCCGCATCCTGAGCACCAGGTGTCCGATGCTCGCATTGAAGAACAGTTCGAACAGCAGGGTGAGCACAGCGAACACGGCCAACGTCGCCCACGGGTTCGCGGTGCCGTCGCTCCCCCGGAAGAACAGCCACGACAGACCGTATGCGATCGCCCAGTCGATGGCGATGGCGGCCAGCCTCCGCCCGAACCTGGCGACCGACCGGGGGCCGTCGTCCGGCAGCCCGAAACGCTGCCCCGGCCAGGTGCGCGGGGGCTCATCGGTCACTCCCCCAGCCTAGGTGCGCAGGGAGCCGTAACATCCCGGAAACAATTGCGTCACGGTCGAGAAATCCCGGAGCCCTAGCCTCAGGGAAGGCTGCGGTCTGCAGTCTCTGAGTTCTACGGCCCCT
>Ga0207698_10000638_pt1 | contig 20256 bp, 21 predicted proteins | sample KBSCornC22_FD_184298 | JGI IMG/M metagenome (GOLD analysis project Ga0207698, IMG submission 184298) | Corn rhizosphere microbial communities from Kellogg Biological Station, Michigan, USA - KBS Corn C2-2 (SPAdes) (version 2) | ecosystem: Host-associated > Plants > Roots > Rhizosphere > Soil ... | reverse complement strand
GCCGGTGCTCGTCCTCGAAATGGGCGGTCATATCTTCCCGGCAATCCACCACCTCGTGCCGATGCGGATCGCGATCTGGATTCAGTTCGTGCTGGCAACGCCCGTCGTCCTTTGGGCGGGGTGGCCGTTCTTCGAGCGCGGCTGGGCCTCGGTTCGCACGCGCAACCTCAACATGTTCACCCTGATCGCGATGGGAACCGGGATCGCCTGGGCCTACAGCATGGTCGCAGCGCTTGCGCCCGGCGTTTTTCCGCCCGCCTTCCGTTCGGCCGATGGCACGGTCGCGATCTATTTCGAAGCCGCCGCCGTCATCACCGTGTTGGTGCTGCTCGGCCAGGTACTTGAGTTGCGCGCCCGCGAGCGGACGTCGGGTGCGATCAAGGCGCTGCTCAACCTCGCGCCCAAGACCGCGCGGCGCATCGACGTGAACGGCAGCGACGAAGAGGTTGGCCTCGACCAGATCGTCGTCGGCGATCGGCTGCGGGTTCGCCCGGGCGAGAAGGTGCCGGTCGACGGCGTGGTCGAAGACGGTCGCTCTTCGCTCGACGAGTCCATGGTCACGGGCGAATCGATGCCGACGACGAAAGCACTCGGCGACAAGGTCATCGGCGGTACGCTCAACCAGACCGGCGCGCTCATCATCAGGGCCGACAAGGTCGGCCGCGACACGATGCTCGCCCGGATCGTGCAGATGGTTGCCACCGCGCAGCGCTCGCGCGCGCCGATCCAGCGCATGGCCGATCAGGTCTCCGGCTGGTTCGTGCCAGTGGTGCTGGCGATCGCGGTGCTCGCTTTTGCGGGCTGGGCGATCTGGGGTCCTGAGCCTCGCTTCGCCTATGGGCTGGTCGCTGCAGTGGCGGTGCTGATCATCGCCTGCCCCTGTGCGCTGGGCCTGGCAACACCGATGTCGATCATGGTCGGCGTCGGCCGCGGCGCTGGACTCGGCGTCCTAATCAAGAACGCCGAAGCGCTCGAACGCATGGAAAAGGTCGATACGCTGGTCGTCGACAAGACCGGCACGCTGACTGAAGGTCATCCATCGGTGACGAATATCGTGGCTGGTCCGGGATTCACCGAGGACGAGGTGCTGCGCCTCGCGGCCGGCGTGGAGCGCGCCTCCGAGCATCCGCTCGCCCGCGCGATCGTCGAGGCAGCGGGCAGTCGCAAGATGGCGATTCCCGAGGTTGCGGACTTCGACTCCCCGACGGGCAAGGGTGCACTCGGCGCCGTGGAAGGCAAGCGCGTGCTGCTTGGCAACACCGCCTTTCTCAAGGAGCACGGGGTCGATACCGCGGCGCTGGCCGTGCCGGCCGACGAACTGCGGCGCGACGGGGCGACCGCGATATTCGCCGGGATCGACGGCGTCGTCGCGGGCGTGCTCGCCATCGCCGACCCGATCAAGAAGACGACGCCCGAAGCACTCGCGGGCCTGCGGGCCGAGGGCATCCGCGTGGTGATGCTGACCGGCGACAACCGCACCACGGCCGAAGCGGTCGCCCGGACGCTGGGCATTGACGAGGTCGAAGCCGAGGTGCTGCCCGATCAGAAGAGCGCCGTCGTCGAGCGCCTGAAGCGCGAGGGCCGCATTGTCGCGATGGCCGGCGACGGGGTCAACGACGCGCCCGCGCTCGCCGCCGCCGAGGTCGGCATCGCGATGGGATCGGGCACCGACGTCGCGATCGAGAGCGCCGGCATCACGCTGCTCAAGGGCGACCTGATGGGGATCGTGGGCGCGCGTCGGCTCAGCCAGGCGACCATGTCCAACATCCGCCAGAACCTCGTCTTCGCCTTCATCTACAATGCGGCCGGTATTCCCGTGGCGGCAGGGCTGCTCTACCCGCTGTTCGGCATCCTGCTCTCGCCGATGATCGCGGCAGCCGCGATGGCGCTGTCGTCGGTCAGCGTCGTCACCAACGCGCTCAGGCTCAACCGGCAATCGCTATGAACATAGGTCATGCCTCGAAGGCGAGCGGGGTCTCGCAGCGGATGATCCGCCACTATGAGAAGATCGGCCTGATCCCGGCCGCTGCGCGCCGTGATAGCGGCTATCGCGACTATTCGGATGCGGACGTCCATCGGCTTCGTTTCATAGCCAATGCCCGCGATCTCGGCTTTCCGATCGAAGAAATCCGCAAGCTGCTCGACCTGTGGTCCGATCGCGGTCGCGCCAGTTCCGAAGTCAAGGCGCTGGCGGAATCACGCGCTGCGGACCTGGGCCGGAAGGCCGACGCGCTTCAGGCAATGCGCTACACGCTGCTCGATCTGGCGACGCGTTGCCATGGCGATGATCGTCCCGATTGTCCGATCATCGCGCAACTTGCTTCCTGAGTTACGCGGCTCGGCTACGCGCTACGCCCGGTCCAAATGGCCCGCTTCGCGTCTGACCCCAACCCAGACTGAGTTGGAAAACCGACCGAAGGCGCAAGAGAAGCGAAGTCAATCCGCGCAATAAACGTCCTGTTGTCCGCCGTACTACGCTCGGATCGGCGACAAGAGGGCGACTGCAGATAGCAATGCCGCGCTACCGTGGTGACTAAGCCCGTGATAAGCCTGAGTACGAACAGCCGAGACTGCACCTTATACTATTGATATATCATAGAAAAACTGGAGCGGGCGAAGGGATTCGAACCCTCGACCCCAACCTTGGCAAGTAAAGTAATGATCATTCCATACAATTCATAACAATAACTTTCTATAGATAATATAGGAATTGCTCACTTTTAGGCATTGATTTACATCAATTTTGCCCGGACGGCTATGGGTGCTTGCGTTACCCACAGCGTTACCCGAGGGTAGTTATGGAAATCAATGGCAAAGTATAGATTTACTGATAAACGTCTACAAAGCATTGCGCCACCCAAGAATGGGCGGCTTGAGTTTACAGATGCAGTCTGCCCCAATCTCCAAATCCGCGTCAGCTATACCGGCACGAAGACATTCTCCGCAGTGATCCGGGTGAATGGCCGCCAACAGCGGCGGACAATCGGCCGCTATCCGGCATGGTCGTTGGCAAAAGCCCGCGAGCAGGCCTTGAAGCTGGTTCGCGACGGCGATGCTGGCGTCGACCCCCGTGCGGTCGCTGCTGCCTTGGCCGAAGCTCCCCTGCTAAAGGAGCTCATTTCAGCCTATGTGGATCGCCATCTGAAGCCGAATATCCGCTCATGGCGGAACATCGAGGCGAACCTCAGACACGCCAGGCTCCGTCCCCTGCAAACGCGAATCGCATCGAGCATCACGAAACGGGAGGTCATCTCCGTGATTGATCAGGTGGTGGCCGATGGCGCGCCGCATGGAGCCGCAAACCTGCTCAAGAATTTAAAAATGGCGTTCAATTGGGCCGTTGGCCGAGACATGGTGCCGCACAATCCCTGCGATCGCATCAAGCCTCCCATCCGAACGACAGAGCGCGACCGTGTGCTGTCCGATGCGGAGATTGTCATGGTCTGGCGTGGGATGGGGCAACTTCCTCCCCCCTATGGCGCAATGTTTCGATCATTTCTGCTAACCGGGCAACGCCGGTCTGAGGTTGCCACGATGCGCTGGCGCGATATCGAAGGGGACATCTGGACGATTCCAAGAGAGGTTGTGAAGAAGGACCGAGCACACGCGGTGCCGCTCTCGGAACCCATGGCTGAGATTTTGAAGACCCTCCCATATTTCGGCGAAGATGCCTTCGTGTTCACAACCGATGGCGGCGAATCGCCCAGCTCCAATTTCGCCAAGACGAAGCGGGCGCTGGACCGGCTATCGGGCGTGAAAGGGTGGACCATCCACGATCTGCGCCGGACCGTCCGCAGCAAGCTGGCCGAACTCGGCGTGTCGCGGGAGGTCGCCAGAAAAATCGTCAACCACGAGGATTCTAAGGTCGATCGCATTTATAACCGGCACGAGTTCCTCAGCGAGAAGCGGGAAGCCCTGCAGCGGTGGGCCGAGCATCTCGATCTCGTGGTGGCCGGGCATATTTGATCGATTTTGTTGTTCAAGGAACCCGCTGTTGACGAGTCGCCATGAGAAGAAAATGGCACAGCTTAACCCGCCGCCGGGAGCGTCGTTTAGTTGACACTCGCGTCAGTTAAACTGCACTTGCTAAACCTCTCCCGGTATCAGCTATTTCCGACCGGAACTTAAGTATCCGTACGAAGATGTTGTCCTTTCGAGGTTAGCATTCAAGAGCTAGATAAGTAGCTGTCCATAGAACTTCAACTGAAAATATTTTGGTTTCTGTTTCCTCCTCACCTCGGCAGATTGGTCGGGCAACTGAAAGGGAGAAACTAGGTGAAAATTCCAATAGTCGGCAGAAAGTTTCGTCAGGTGCCTGACGCTTTCTCATCTTTATCGGGCTGGTACCGGGACGAACAGGATGACGAGGACGTGCCGTCCGATCATGTCTCGTTGGAAGAGCTAAGTCGGATTACGCGCATGCCAGTAAGCGCCATTATGATGCGTGTTTATGCGGGAAAGATACCGCCCCCAATCGCATCCGCGGGTAACCGGCGCATATGGCCTATGAAACACCTCAAGGAATTCGTCGGTGAATTGGTCCTTCGTGATCGCTAACAGAAAGGTTAACTAGATGGATATTAAAACATTTGCGATTCAGGATGAATACATTCCATGCGAATGCCTGATCGGTATCTCTTGCTTAATTGGAAATATTAATTCAGCGTATCCCGCTGACAGCGAGCATGCTCCCCTGGTACATGGACCTTGTAACAGCCTCGGGATTTTGCTCTCGGATTTATTGGACCGCATTCTAGAGGTGGTCCACAATCATAAAGGCTGTGGAAACTGCAATCCTGACAAGCAGACGGATGTCTCCCGCGGAGACTTAGACGAAGACGTTCCGTTTGACTGAGCGGGGCAACCCGCCGGAGTTCAGTCACACCGCAAGCGGGGCCGTGCATCGATCAGTGGCAATCAAACAAATCTTGTGCCGACGTCGTCGGGCGAAGGTTCAGATCCTAGATGAATGGTCGAAAAGCGACTCTCCCACGAGGCGCGCATCACTCGTAGGCACTGATCTTCCTCGGTTGGTTGAACTCATCGGAGAAGCGTTGCTGCGGATGGCCGATATCCGCTCGGACCAAATTGCAGTGCCCTCCGCCATCATGCGGAGGGCGCGCCGATTGACGGAGCAATCGATTCAAATTGCGCAAGAATGGAACAAGCTCGCTGCTGAACCATGGGGTCCCGCTGGATCTCCAGCAGCCCGCGCTCAGGCATCCCTTAACTCCTTCCGCTGGCTGCTTCATCAGGCGCTCGATCCCCAGGATCAATGGGAAGACCTCAAGATCCACACTCTCGTAGAAGCCGTTGACGATGCCTTCTCCATGCTAGCGGCCATAGGGCTCCCCCTGCCGCACGGCCTATCCGGTCGCACCCTCCGAGGCGGGCCGATCGACCGCCTCGTCTTGGCAGTCTGCATCTACCGATCCGAACAGGAATTGACGGTCCACTATGACTTCGACCCTCGGACCGGTCGCGCCGACAAGGAAGATTCCAATCGTCTCATTGTTGGCAATATGCCCAATGACACTGCGGCGCTGGCGGCAAAGGCGCTGGAGACATGGGAAATCATCGCTACGCCAAGCGAACTGCGTACGGCGTTGCGGAAGAGCGGCGCCTTGGTTCAGTCCTTGGGACGTCCCCTTAATGCATCGGACCTGCTAGTCGCCAACCAATTCTGATTTGCTCCGCGGCCAAATTGGCTCCCCCAGAAAACTACCGGATCTTGGCAGGATTGCAGATTTCTTGCTTGTTTTACAGAGCGTTATATTAAGTTACAACATGTGCATCGGACAGCAACGAAAGGAATCCCGATGCCTAAACCCCTCAACATCCGACCGCCCAACGCGATGATCTCCGTTCGGCAGGTATGCGAGCTCACGACGCTCAGCCATGTGCAACTCTATCGATTGATCGCGGCGGGCAAATTTCCGCAACAGGTGCGGATTGGGCCGCGCCGCGTAGCATTCCATCTCCATGAAGTGGATGAATGGATAGCCAGCCGTGAACGCGTTCAAGGCCGCCTAACCTAACTTCTCCGACGGGCGCCACCGCCCCTCATCTCACACATCTTTAAGCACAAAACAGCGCGCCCACCGTGTGTGGCGTGGACAGGAAATTATCGTTATGAATACCGGATCTAATAATAAACCGGCAGCTCCGCTGCCAACTCTACCGGACAGCCAAGAACGGCTGGCTGAACTCAAGAACGCCGAAGCATTTTTTAAAACTTTTGGTGATCGGGATCTCGAGTTTCGCTTGTTTGCCGATAACGACACCGTCACCGGGGCGAAGTTCGATCGTCAGATCGGTCGCTTCCCATCGCTTTGTCAGATCCTCATAAAGGCCAACAAGCGAGGCCTTGGGGTGTTCTTTCAGCCCAACGCCAACGACGGTAAGGGGTTTAAGGCAGGGAATATAACATCCGCGACGCATTTCTTTGTAGACCTCGACGGCACTCCAATCGAGAATCTTGATCGCCTTACGATTTCGCCTTCAGCGCTCGTGACGACATCGCCGAGCAAGTATCACGCGTATTGGCGCGTGCTGGATATCCCGATCGCGCAGTTCACGGCTGTTCAAAAGAGGCTGGTCAAATTGATTGGATCGGACCCCTCGGTGATCGACCTTCCCCGCACTATGCGCGCGCCAGGGTTCCTTCATCAGAAGGACCCGAACGCCAAACATCTCGTGAAGGTGGAAATGCGCGAGGAGCCGCCAATTGCGTTCGATGCCTTCATGGCGGCGCTTGAAGAGGCAGAAAAGCTACATTGCCCTGCTTCGCCATCTCTTCCTGCGCAACCAGCAAACACCGCCGATACAAACACGACTGACGCTGATCTAGCGCGCAGCGAATCCGCGCTCCGGTTTCTCATCGGAGGGGGTTACCTCAACTTCAACGGATATCACGATTGGCATCGCGGTGCGATCGCGCTGAAAAACACTCATGGAGAAAAGGCCTATCCGTTATGGCACGCGCTTTCGGCGGAGAGTGCTGGATATGCGGACGAGGCGACTTGCCGTACAAAGTGGGACTCGTTCGGTGAGACCGATGGCGATCCTCTCACGATGGGGAGCTTTTTCGCGCAGGCCCAGGAAGCCGGTTGGACCATGCCAGCCCCGAGTAAAGCTAAGGGCAAGGGCAAAAACGGGAAGAAGGAATCAGGCCCCGCGCCAGCGGTAATTATTCGCGATATCGCTTTGGCTTCAGATGAGCTCTGGCTGGACATGCAGGGGCGCCCGCATGCCACATTCGAAGCGGAAGGGCCTGGCGGCAAACGGATCCAGTTGCATGCGCGGATCGACAGTGCGGCGTACCGAACTGAGCTTTGCGAGCGATATACGCTGGCGGTACCCGATAAGGTGCTTTCCAAAGAACAACTCCAGAACGCCCTCATCCTCCTGTCCCGCGCCGCCCGAAATGGCCCACGCCATCCCGCTTATCTTCGATCCGGGAAGTATGACGATACGCTTTATATAAGTCTCGGCGATGATGAAGGGCGGTTCGTGCGCGTTAGTGCTGACACCATCGACATCGTTACCGAAACGCCGCTCCGCTTCATCTATCGCGGCGAGGGAATGGGCGCTCTGCCCGTGCCTCAAGAAGGGGGGACAATCGCCGACTTCCAGCGTCATTATAATGTCTCGCCGGATCATGTGATCAATCTGATCGCTGTTCAGATGGTAGCGCTTCTTGGTGCCGATTCCTTTCCGATCTGTCTCCTCGACGGTCAGCACGGCACCGGGAAAAGCACGCTTGGCGACATGATCGTCGCCAATGTCGATCCCCCGGCCGAACGAAAACAGGGCCGGTGCACCTTCTCGACAAACGAGCGCGATCTCTACATCCTCGCCTCGAATGCGGTCATCCCGTTTTTCGACAACCTATCCATTGTCGATCAGGCAGCGTCTGACTGGGTCTGCCGATTGGCAACGGGCGGTACCTTTCGCACAAGGTCGCTTTACACCAACGATGAGGAGCATGCGGTGTATATTTGCCGGCCCGTAATCGCCACCGCGATCGGGTCGCCAACCAAGCGAGGGGATTTCCTGAGCCGCACGATCGATGCAACGGCGCTGCCGGTTGACGCCTATCGCACGGAAAAGCGTGTCTGGCAGGCGTTCGAAAAAGATCAGCCGAAGCTATTCGGCTTCCTCTTAAAGGGTATCCAGTGTGCCATCCGCAATCTGACTGCGGTCGAGCAGGCAATGGAGGATGGAAAATATCCCGGCTCTCGCCTTTCGGATTTCGGCGCGATCATCGAAGCGGCGGCAGAGGTGCTGGAACTGAAACCTGGCGAATTCTCGGAACGACAGCGCGCAGCGCAACATCGATTGCAGGCCGAAGCCGCCATGGGCAGTCCTTTCGTCCTGGCTATCCATGATTATTTCTCCCGTCATCCAGACAAGAACGAATTGGAGGGCACCGCGCGCGAGTTGCTGACGCTTGTCGAAGAAACTTATCCGACGCCCAAAGGATGGCCGCACGTTAATCAGGTCAAGCGCATATTATTGCGCGAGGCCGAGGGCATTGCCGCGCTTGGACTGAAGGTGGAGGTCATCAATGCAACCGGCCACATCAATCGGTGTCGCTATCGGATCACTCGCGATGATGCCTTCGAAGCAAGCAGCAAGGATGGCGTTCGACCGAAGATCCCGTTCTAGGATTAACAATTTGCGGGGCAGCACGACTGCCCCGCGATGTGCCGCACCCAAAAAGGGCGGAAATCCTCAAGGTGCGGCCCTGCGGCAAATGCGGGGCTGCATTTCTTTTAAAGAGAAAAAGGAAATATAACGCGCGCCCGCACCGCGCGCTCATCTTACATAATCAATATTTTGTTCGCGAGACGTCCCGCGTCCCGCAGTGCCGCACCACTAGGAAGGCACCTTCCCCCCTGCCGCGCGTCTCCCACCCATGCGCCGTCTTAACGGTCCCCGCCTGCTACTCCTGTTCGTCGTCACTGCCCTGGCGCTCCGCCTGTATGATTTCGTCAACAACCAGTCCGAATACCTGCCGTGGATGCCGCTCAGCCTCTCCGATCCCATCGGCCGCTTCACGGTCCGGAAGCTCGGGGAGCTGCGCGACCATCCCCGAAAATGCTACGCCCTGCTGCACAAGGCTGACATCCACTACAGCCCCTTACCGCCAGTCCATGGCCCCGGCACATGCGGATATAGCGACGGCATCCGCCTGGCTAATGGTACCGGCCTTGATTACGGCCCACCTTTCGCCGCTGCCTGCTCGCTAGCGGCATCCTTGCATATCTGGAGTCACCAAGTGCTGGAGCCGGCCGCATATCGGCATTTCCGCAAGCCTGTCGTCCAGATACAAACCTTCGGCACCTATGCCTGCCGCACGATTGGCAACGCTGAAGGCGGAGCGATGAGCCAACATGCTACCGCCAATGCCATCGATGTCATCGTCTTTCGCTTGCAGGACGGCCGCAGGGTCACCCTAAGCGCCTCCTGGGACGACCAAGGGCCAGCGGGAGCTTTTCTGCGCGACGTGCGCAATGGCGCCTGTACGGTGTTCGCAACGACCCTCTCACCTGATTACAACCCTGCGCACCATGACCATCTGCATTTCGACCTGGCCCGGCGTGGCGGGTGGTCATTTTGCCGATGATCGCCGCTTAAACGAAGCTCATGCCGAGAGGTACCGCTGGGCGGCACCATGTGGTATATGCCGACGCATGGACAGCTTTAAAAAGCCCTTCCGCGCTGTCCCGGTCCAGCTAGGTGCGGAAGCCCGCGCCAGGCAGCGGCGGGAAAACCGAGAGATGTTGGTTGGTACGGCCGTCACCATCGCCTTAATCGCATTCGCGGTGTTCATCATCGGCATGATCGTCACCAACCCGGCCACCGTCAGCCGCTATTTGCCAAATACCTTATTCGATGCGACGAAAGGCTCTCGCCCCGTACGCACTTACTATCCCGATTGCAGCGCAGCCCGAGCAACAGGTCACGCACCCATCCGTGCCGGATCACCGGGCTACCGGATCGGGCTCGATGCCGATGGGGACGGTGTTGCGTGCGAACCCTCCATCGACCCGTGACCGTGCTCATCCGGCACTTTACCCGACGTTAGGCGGCAGCGGGGTAATCGTGCAGCGTCATTATCAAGGACGGACGATGGTTTTCCAGGCCGGCTACAAACCGAGCAAGTTGTGGTGCCGGCTTATCGCGCTACTTGTGGCGGGTTTCCTTCTGCCAACATTCGCTGTCGGCGCTCATGATTACGGGGCCAAGCGGCTGTCGACAGAGGAACGGATGACCTGCCTCGCTGACCATGGCCGGGTTGCTGCCGTCAGCCTTGGCGGCGATGAAGGCTGTATTCGGCCAATGCCAGATGCAGGCAAATCCTGCACGGATGGCTCACAGTGTTTAGGTCACACCTGCTCTGCCAGCCCGGTGAAATCACCAAAGCGGCCGATTATGATCGGACAACGCGCAACAGGCATTTGCGTAAAGGAAAGCTACGATTTTTCGTGCGGCTATTCCGTCGTGAAAGGAAGGCTGCAGATTCGCGCATGCCAATGATTGCCCGTAGGAGACGCAGACGTTAGCCAGACGGGATGCGCATGCATCTCCTCTCAGGTGGCCGTCTCCGCATGCCGCGCCATATCTACTATCCTGATGCGCCGCATGAAGAATGGTTTGAGATGCCAGTCTCCTGCGCGCTGTTCAAACACAAACAGGGCAACGCACTGTTCGATACCGGATGCCACCCCGATGCTGCTATCAACGGCGAGGCACGCTGGGGTGATCATGCCCGCTATTCCGAGCCCATCTTCAATCCCCAGGATGCGGTCATCAGCCAGCTGCCCGCCACCGGCCTTGCCGCTGACGACATCGATCTCGTGATCTGTTCACATCTTCATTATGATCACTGCGGCTGCAACGCCTTCTTCACCCGTGCAACCGTCATTTGCCACGCAAAGGAACTGGAAGCGGCGCGGGCCGCAGATGCGATACCGATGGGCTATTTGCGTGAGGATTGGGATATCGGGCAGCCCATTCAGGCCATCAATGGCGAGCATGACATGTTCGGCGATGGCCGCCTTACGCTGATCCTGCTTCCCGGCCACACGCCAGGCTCAATCGGCGCACATGCTGTGCTGGATCGATCAGGGTCTTTCCTCCTCGCCTCAGATGCAGCACCTGTCGAAGCATCCCTCCGCCAGCGCTATGCGCCCAGCAACACGGTTGATGTTGATCGTTACCTCACCTCGCTGGATGTCATTGCCCGGCATGAAATTGACGGCGTCATGGTCCTATTCGGCCACGACGATGCGCAGTGGCAGCAGGTAAGGAAAGGCGCGGACTTTTATGATTGAGGTCGGCTCCCGACCCATTTATTGCCTTACAGCTAGAGGCGTTCGGCAACCGGAACCTGCCATTATCCAGATGGAAGATATACCCTAATATCCCGCTGGCAGCTCACCAAAGTTGAAGCCAATGCCATGCGCCTCTAGAGCCGCTCCGAGACGCTCTAAAACTTCGGTAGCGCCATCGGGTGCAGCGAACTGCTGATAGACAGCAATGCGCGGCCGCCGCCCCTTTGCGTTCGGCAAATCCTTAACAAGCTGACCGCTTTTGAGATATTCGAGATAGGCGTTCACCTTGGTTTCTAGTGCCGTGAGGTGTCCTTCTTGGTCAGCCCAGTCCAGATGGTCAGAAATGTTCAGGACAACCTCCCCCGAGGCCTTGTCGATGCCTATCCCGTCGATAGTTCCAGCATCCGAGATAGACATTGGCGCTCCTGTGGAAAATCAACGACCCTGCGTCAGCACTTTGACAAACCCACGCAAAAGCCGCCAGTCCGAAATCCACCCCGTAAGTGGCATCATCCCAAGCCGGGTGCCTGCCGTTCCGCGACGGTCCAGCTTCCCCCCACTCGCCTAAGGCGGATGATGTGCCATGACGGCGTCATGGCTGCATTATCAATTAATAGGTCGGCAACATGCTTCACAATTCGAGGTACGGATAAGCTCAAACATTTCCCACCGTTTGAAATCCGATTGCGGATTGATCGCGGCGTGAGAGCTGAGGGCCAGCTTTGGGCGTCGGCCAATGCGAGCGCTGAAAAATTTGCTTTTGGTGTGGCATATTCTCGATTCCTATAGGAAATTGGCTCGCCCGAAAGCCACGGAAGCACGCAGAAGTGGCGGTTTGGATCATACGCTTTCAACGCAACTGCTAGCACAGCCCGTTGGTCAGGCGACAGTTCGGTGCTTATCGAACGCTTCACTTTCTTACGCTCAGACGGAGGAATTCTATAACGGTCGGAATGAGATTCTCGGCAAACCACGAGAGGACCATCGGCAGTGGTCTCCGTTGGGCAGCTTGGTTCGCCAGCCGTAACCTTGCGGATATCAGAAGCGGGCTGCATCAGAAGCGAGATAAGGGACACCATAAGCATCACGAAAAGTTACCGGAATGTTCCTACTCTTTCCATCCCGGCCCATGTCTATGGGCCCGCCAATTTCACAGAAATTTTCGAAAAATCTTCGAACGAGGGTCACCTGACCGTTGAGTATAGCCTCCCCAATACCCTCCCCATGGGGCCACCGCCGGCAGAGTTCGGGTGCTCCTGCTCGGGCGCCACTTAACCTAGATTAAACTCAGCTAAAGTTGCAAAATTTTGACTGGCCGTCACCTTCCCGGTCTAAACCCACTCCGAGCTACCGGCTACTCCACAGAGAAATCGAATATCCGCGCTGTCATCGCTCCGCCTGTGCCAGCGCCGCCCAACGCATAGATGAAGCCATACTCGCCTGGCGCCAGCTCATCGCTTGCCTTGGCTTTGAACACGCCGGGCCGAACCATTTTGTAATCGAATGCAATGCGGTCCTTGTCCATAACGCCCGTTTTGGCGCCAGCAATGTTGACGCTGCCAACGCGTGCCTCCCGTCGGCCATCCTTTCGGATAAGCCTGATAAGGGTGAACTCGCTTGGCGTGGATACGGTGGCCGCCGTGCCAGCTAACCATGTGCCGGCGGTGCGCCCATCGCTGGCGTTCGACTCATCGAAGAAGAAATAGAAATAGGGCCGTGTGGACGTCTTCACCCGCGCACTGTCATTCTGAATGGTGGCCTTCACGCTCATTGAGGCAAGCCCGCCGGTAAGGGCATAGCCGAAGATACCGCCGGTTTTGGCCTGATTGGTAACGGTTGCATCCATGCGAACCATCTTCGGTTCGGAACCGCGCTCCGACAACAGATACACGCCGGCCGGATGGGGAACCATCGGATCAGGAGAATCCATGGACAATGCTGGGGCAGCGTTTCCACTGCCGCCCGCTAGCATCGCGGCGATGACCGGTCCGGACACGCCTTGCTTCTTGAGCGCGATCATCTGATCCGTCGTGAGGTCAAAGCGGGAGTTGGTGGCCTTGATCTTGGCGATGATGGCTTCATCGCCCAAGCCCATCGCATTCAAAGAGACGATCTGATCGGTCGTCAAAGTCTCCGCGAGGCAGGGGTTGGCACAAACCAGTGCGATCACCGCCAAGCCATATCTGATCATTGCATCCCCCAAGTTCCCCGCTTCCTCTTATATAGGTCGCGCGAGATCAACAAGGAGGACGGAATGTTCCCGGCGGCAGGGCCTGTCTCTTGTTGAGACACGATAGAAGTTGCGTGCCGAATCGCGCCATCTTCCTGTTAGCAATTTCCTTTCGATTAACTATTACAGAGGCGGGGAGCTTGGCGGCTATTCGTAGCCGCGAACATTTTTTGGCTGGAGAAAGGGGGACGCATGAACACCTGGGTAACGGCCGGAGCTGTTTGTTTTGGGCTTGGCATTGTGGGGCTGCGCAAGTCTTCGCGTCCGCACTTCCCGAATCGCCTTGTGCCAGCCGGCCTTATCGGGCTGGCGCCGGTATGCTGGGCATTGGCATTGGATATAAAGCGTGCCACCGGCTCCTATCCTATCAGCCTCGGGGTCGGTCTTTTGTGGCTGGTGGTGGTCGCAACGGCATGGATCGCCCAAAATCATCCGGCCGGAGGGGATCGTGCGGTTCTGCGGCCTGGCCATCCGCGAGCATGGCGCTGGTATGCTGCCGCCTGGATCGTATTGTTTGCGGTGGGCGCGGTGTCGATAGCCCTGCACGTGCGTGAGAAAACGGCTTACGAATGGCTGGAGCTACTGGTTTCCCTTGTCGTGCTGATTGGTATCTATTCCTATGCATTTCAGCGCCAGCTTTTACCGCAGCAATTTTGGCGCATTGTGGCACCCGCATATTGCCTCTGGGCGGGGGTGAGTCTCGTGACGCATTGGCCTGGGATGATGGCAGGGTTTCACAGGGCCCAGGGCACCGCTTCATTTGTCATAGCTCTTGTCTTTGGATTGCCGATTATCATCGGCATGCCGGTGCTCAATAGCCTGGCGCTGCTCCGATTGAGCTGGCTTCCGCCAATGGCTGATGCACGACTTGCTGCAGAGTAACGATGCAGTTGCCACCCTCAACGTAGACGTTCGCGCTCGCTTCCGATGCCGATGAACCGTCCAAGGGCCATTGGTCCACGCGGCAGAGTGATGGTCAGCATTGGCGCTGGCAATTACGGCCGGAGGTGATTGAGGCGCTACGGTGGTGAATGGCCGAGTTTTAGCCGAGCCCTCCTGCCGATATCTTTCGCGACCGCTCTTGAACGCAACGGCAACCACTGACACGATCCAATCGGCGCAATTCCAAGGTTATGGGGACGACAGTTGCGGAGATTAGTTGGGGCCTGCCTGATACTCACCGCGGTGTTGGCATCAAGTGCTACGGCAGAGACGAGCGCAGCTTCTTTACCAGATGACATTCGAACGTACCGGCCCGCTCCTGGAGATGCTGAAAACTTTTGGCGCTATTTCTTTTTCTGGAAGAGGGGCGTCACACAAGAAATGGCTCGAAAAGACCTCTTAGAGTGCGCAGCATACTCGCACGGCCCCGTACTATGGGCGCGCGTTCCCGAGCGCATGCCGATCGGGGAGGACGTAAAAGGTCCAAATGGCACCGAAGGCGGTTACGGTCTGGTCGGCGCAGCAATATTCTCGCTGGTTGAAGGCGGCTTGGTCCAACGCATAGCGCTCGCCAACATGCGGCGTTGCATGGGGTTCAAGGAATACGGACGATATGGTCTCTCATCCGCGCTATGGCGATCATTGAACGCGGGCACGCCTGATAAAACAATAGACCAACTGGCGATTGTCGCCGCTGGGGCTGACCCCAGCCAACCAAAAGGGCTTGCTCCATGAAAGCAGCGATCGCTCTTGTTTCGATATTAATGCTGAGTTCGCAGACCAGTGCCGAAGAAGCGCGCCAGGTACGACAGGGGCAGCCAGTCGCGGTCACCTCCGATTTGGCTTACTTGCTGTTCCGCGAGGATCCGCGGCAGGGACCCGGTGATTTCGAATATGTTTTAGCAAGAGAATTGCAAAAAACGATCCTGCCTTTGGATCACGTAGCTGCACCACCGCAATTTGATGCACAGGCCTCGCTAATTCGCACAGATGCCCGCTATCCTTACGTCAATGACGCGGGGCAAAAATCCTATCTGCTTGCAGTTCCACCTGGCGTTTACTCAATCGTGGCCGTAACCTACAAAAGGATGCCGGCAATCGGAACGTGCTTGTGTATGGGCACTGTTCGGTTTGAGGCTCGCGCTGGCATGCTTAACGATCTTGGGTATCTGCTTGGCGCAATCGAGGATAAACCGTCGCGCTTACCGGAACTTGCCTCTTATACAGGCTCTCTGGACTGGACCCACACAACGCCCGCGTTGGCACTTATGACCGTGCGGCCTTCGACTGATGAAATGGGCGCGCCATCATCGCTTCGTACGTTGCCTCGCACACGTGCTAAATATGCAGCAGCAGGGAAATTTCCCAATTATTTCCGTACTATGATTAATCGGGTACCACCGATCGCGGGAGTTCTCGCTTATGAGGGTGACCGGGCCATTAATCCGCAGGTGCCGGAGCGATAATTTGTCGATTAAGGGCGAGGCCCTAGGAACGCTTGCGGAGAGAGCAAATCTGCAGGCTTTATGATCCTTGATCCAGCCTCGCCATCGTCCGCCTAGCCTGCTCGCCATGCCAGCGCCCCCCTGACGGCGCCGGTATGCCGCGATCGTTCAGCGCAACGGCAATGGCGCGTGAACCCGCAATCCCCGATCTTACAATCTCGCTGATCACATGCGCCACCGCATCCGTCCGTTGCGCTGCTTTCTCGGCCCGTCTCAATGCACTCTGGCGAGCAGCATCGCCGGCATACGCCACAAGCGCCGCCGCTCCGTTCGGGTTGCCCAACTTCTTCCCCCGCACCTTCGCCGCCGCCAGTGCTGCTTTGGTCCGTTGGCTGATCATTTCCCGCTCATGCTCTGCAATGGCAGCGAGCAAATGCAGCGTCAGCCGATTGGCGTGCGGCATGTCACACGCGAGGAAGTCTACGCCGCCATCCATCAAGTTCGCTATAAATGCGACATTGCGCGCCAGCCGATCCAGCTTGGCAATGACCAGCGTTGCCCTGTGCAGTTTGCATGCGGCCAACGCGGCGGCAAGCTGCGGTCGGTCCGCTTTCCGCCCCGATTCGACCTCCACATATTCGGCCACCAACGTGTGACCGCCGCTGGTAATGTGCGCTGCCACCGCTGCCCGCTGTGCCTCCAGGCCAAGCCCTGACGCCCCTTGGCGGGCTGTCGATACGCGCAAGTACGAGATTACGAGCATTTCACGCTTCAGCCTTGCTTAAGTGCGACACACGAACCCAAAGGTTGGTTTGCGCACGTGTGTCGCTCACCGGTCGTTGATCAGCCCGCTGCGGGCGGCACAATCTCCAGGAAGGCGTTGCGGATGCACCCTGAAATGTAGCCGGTGCACCATTGTGGGTCCTTGGGCTGGGCCTTTGGGTGCGGGAAGGCGCACTCCGCCATATCGGCAATGAGATCACGGCGGGTCACTTCGCCCTTCAACCCGACCAGTGCCACGATGGATGCGGCGACAGTGTTGGGGTTGGGGCTGATGCGGCCAAGCTTGATGATCTGCCCGCCGACGTCACGGCTAGGCTTGCGGTAGCCAGCAGCCTTGCGACGGGCGAGCAATGCGCGGAGGTCAGCTTCATCATCGTCGGTCCAGCGCAACACTGGCCCGTAAACTTCGGCCTTTGCGGGTGCACCGGGTGCCGAACCAACACGTGACGCCTTGCTTTTATTATTCGATGCCTGGCCTTTTGCCTTTGCTTTGATCGTTGGCCTGGCGGGCGCAGCCTCAGCAGCCTCAGCAAATGCCTCAGTTAGACGTGCTGAGGCAGTAACGTTTTCCATAGGTCATCTCCTTGATTAATAGAGATAATTCGATGGCAGGATAGGCGAAGATCGCAAGTGACGCTGCGCGATTGGGGCAGCCTGTGGAGGAGTTTCGCAAATCGGCAACTCATCCAGAGTTCCCCACACTGAGCGCGCGTGAGAAACATCGCCGCGCGCAACATGGCAATGAGGATTATTTGACGAAGAGTAGCTAAGTCTGGGTGTGCAACGAGAACGATCTGATCTCTTAAAGCAGAGACTTTGATGATCCGAACAGCACATTCTTACAATATGCTGCTCATCTGGGCTTGCACTTTTGGTGGCGCTTGGCAGAACTAACGCAGGGGATTTATTTCGGAGGGGCTCCGTGTCTAAGAAATTTTTGGCGATGGCTGTTTTGGTCGCGCTGCCTGGAAGTGTGTCCGCCCAGATCTGGATAGGTCAGGTTGTTGGACAAATGGCTGCTTCTCAGCGCCAGGCGGCATTGGAACAGGCTTGTCGTGCCGGTACACCTGCCTCACCAAAGAACATCGCGTGGGCAACAACGTCTAGTCAAGCTGCGATGGACGCGTATGTCACCCTGACGCCGAAATCAGGCGACGGACAGTTGCGCAAGGTTTTCGCGATGAACAAGGCCGATGTCAGTTGGAAAGGAGCGGATGGCGCCTCCGTGCCGGTAGCGCAGATCACTTCACACCTGGAGGATGCTAAGCCGAAGTTGAAGCCCATTGCGTTCGTTGTCGGCGGAGATGCCGCAACTGCACGCGGTATCTGGGAAGCGAGATGGCCCGAGCAATCCGATAGGGTTGCGTATTACGCAGTGGACTTTGCCGGCGGTCCGAAGAATATGTGGGGCGGCGGCGCCTTCCATATCTGGCATTTCGCCGTGTTTCCTGGTGATAAGCAGCCAAGCACGCCAGCCGCCTATTGCCACTACGATCCGGACCAGGCTTGGTAACTACCAAGCATCGCGCAGGCTCTTGCCGTCGCCGTGATTATCCAACTCGACGGCAACCGTGCCGGCGGTGGGATCAGGCGTTAACACGGCGCGGCGTGCCCACATGGGGATTACGATCTTTCCGTCACGTCCGGCCTTGAGCCGCCGTGACCAAATGCGAACATGCTGCCCATTATGCGTGACAATGCCGCTTAACGCGACCGCACCCGGTGTTACTGAATCAACTTTGATGACGAAATCTAGCTGGCCGAGATCGTCGGTGGGGCGCTCATCAAGCAGAATCGGCTTTGTAAACGATGGCAGGACGAACCCCTGATCTAGGGGACCTGCAAGCCAGGTAAACCCGGTGGGGTGATACGCTCCATAGCCTTCCCGGTGCGTGGAAAAGCAATAGACGCTCGGCGCAGGCGTGCCTCCAGCGGAAGTTTGCTCGAATGGCCCGCACCAAGTCGCTCCTTGATCCCGAAGGAGCGGATCACGTTGGGGGCGGTAATCAACTTGGTGGAAGACAGCACCTGCCTTGCCTGCAACCGTAACGGGGCCGTTCTCAGTAGCGAAGTCGGCAATGAGAATGGCCGTACGCCAGCGCTCAACCTTGCCCGTGATGATCACGCCACCTTTGCTCACGGGCTTATCGGAGGCTGTAAAGTCGCCCACAAAGAAGCGCAGCCCGCCAATGGTGTTAGGCTCGTCACGATAGGCGGGAAGCGGCGGTACGATGGCCGAGCGCACGGCAACGATGCGCGCCGTTAGGTCACTGCCGAGAAACTTCTCTTCCCAAGCCTGGCGGCGCTCCATCGGCTGGCGGAGATAATCTTCCTTTTCAGCATCTGTGAGTGGCACGGGCGAATAGCCGAGATTTTCCAAGCAGAAGGTTTGCCCCTTGCTTTGCGCTCGACCGCTATCAATCAAATCAAAAAGAAGCATGGCGATGCTCGCGCCCGCAGCACCCGCCAGAGTTGGAGCTCCGGTTATATTGCCGCCAGTGCGATTTATCGCAGGCATGTCCGCTCCAGGCGATTTGCTGACGATGTGCTGACAGGTGGCTCGGTCCACCTCCCGTTGTGCGAATGTTCCCCCAGGCTTCGCTAGGATCGCGATCGGTTTCTCAGCAGCGACCACTGAAGTTGAAAACAGAACCAAAGCTAACGCTAAAATATGCCGGGGAACCCGCTCAATTTGTCTCATGCACCCCTCACATGGAACACCGATGTGAGGTTGACGCTACTGGTCCTCGACGGGGATTTAAAGCCTAAACCCCTCCGTCTCCGGCGGACCATCCGGATAATGCGTAGTGATCTCCACCTTGCGCCCCTTGATCTTGTATGTGACCTTTTCTCCGTAATCGCTGGACCGCCAGCGGCTCTCACCTGATCCGGGGCCTTCGGCATCAACGGGGCGCCATTCCACCTGATTGCCGGACACGCGGCAGTCGTTCTTCCACAGCTTGCCATCCGACGGTCGAGCATAGCGAATGCGCACCACGCCATCCTTGTTGCTCATGACCTTCAGGATGCGGGGCTTGTGGCCGTTCATGGCGGCGATGGCCGCACGGCACACGCGGGAAAGGTCGGATGCGGCCAAAGATGGTGCAGCCGGTCCATTCACCAGACCATCCGCCGCCTTCTCCATCTGGTCCCGCGCGGCGAGCTCTTGCGGCGTAGGTTCCTGTTGAATTGCGTTCGGCCGATTCATCGTCAGAAAGCCAACGCCGAAGAACGCGGTTGTGGCAACGGCGACGACGGCGAAGGCACCCAATGCAACGGTTTTCAAGCTTGTGCGGTTGCCTGGATGAGCTTCGAAGCATCGTGGGCATGGTTGGGATTGATAGTTGAGTGGACCATTGCAGCTTGGACAGACCCATTGTGTGCCGGGTGCAGCAGCTTGCAGTTGACGAGCGATTGGGCTGGGAGAGATCGTCCTTGGTTGAGCGGCCGCCTTCGGCGCACTAATGCTGCTAATCTCGCCGCAGCGCTGACATAGCCATTTCAGATTATATTC
>Ga0207698_10000631_pt1 | contig 20432 bp, 14 predicted proteins | sample KBSCornC22_FD_184298 | JGI IMG/M metagenome (GOLD analysis project Ga0207698, IMG submission 184298) | Corn rhizosphere microbial communities from Kellogg Biological Station, Michigan, USA - KBS Corn C2-2 (SPAdes) (version 2) | ecosystem: Host-associated > Plants > Roots > Rhizosphere > Soil ... | reverse complement strand
AGCGATGCGGCGCCAGCCGCGGGAGGCGTAATGCAACGAGGCGCGGATTATAGCTCACGCCCTCAGCCGGTCGTTACCCCACAGAATTCGAGTGCTCTGCCCATATGCGCGGAGAAGTCGCTAAAGCCGTGGTCGCCACCGTCGATGACCATTTGCTGCGCACCGGAATAGCGTTCGAGCGCCTGGCGATAGTCGAGCACGTCATCTCCGGTTTCGACCATCAAGAGATACCGTTGGGGCGTGATCGCGTCGACTTCGAGTGCGCGCATTTCCTCTATGTGCTGCGCCGTGAAGTTATATTCGTCCCCTGTATGCAGATTTTTTTGCCGTCCGACGTATCCCGAGAGCAGTTCATACGGCCTGACCGCCGGATTCAACAGCACGGCACGCGAGCAGTAGCGTTCAGCCAGCCATGTGGCGTAGTAACCGCCTAGCGAACTGCCGATGAGAGCGGCGTGCGGATGGCGTTTAACGAGGTCCGAAAGCAACTGACTTGCCGCCCGTGGCGAATGCGGTAGTTCCGGCGTCATGAAATCATGCGCTCTGCCAAGCGCTGCCAAGTGTTGCTGCACCAGTCTTGCTTTGAACGATGCCGGTGAACTGTTAAATCCGTGAATATAGACGATCACGTGATACGACGAGCAGCTTCGAGCAGCATGGTATCGCCGCCGCGCGCAGCGACCAGTGAAAGCCCGATCGGGCATCCATCGAGGCTTGTAAACGGCAGATTTATCTGCGGCAAACGCGCAAGACCCGCGATGCATAAGAGGCTCATGGCGCGGCCGCGAAAGTCATCCAGATCAACAGTCGGCGTGTTTTTCAGCGGCGCAATCGCATGTACCGTCGGCAGAACAAGTATCGCATTGTCGCTCAGCATTTCCGCCATACGCCGTGCGATCGCTTCGCGCGTCGCTTTCAAAGGCTCAACGTCAGCCGCAGAAATGCTCGACGCCCATTCGAACCGCTCGCGCACCCCCGGTCCGAACTTCGGCTTGACGCGTCTTATCCACTCCCCATGCTGCGCCCAGACCTCCGCGGCTTGTAACACACGAAAGACCTGGAACCATTGGGCGAGGCCCTCGCTGGATACCATGATGTGCCGCGCTTTACCGAGTGCCGCGAAAGTGCGTTCAAGCGCTGGCTTGAAAACCCCTGTGACCCGGTCACCGGCGACTTCAAACGCGTCTTGCGCCAACAACAAGGCGCCCGGTTTTGCAGCGGGTCTGTCGTCTTTCAGGAGCACGCGGCCGACACGCCCGAGTGTCGCGGCATCGCGCGCAAACCAGCCGGCGGTATCGAAGCTCGGCGCCAGCGGGCACGCAGCGTCAAGAGAGATTCGTCCATGCGACGGACGCATGCCATAGATGCCACAGAAACTGGCAGGCGCGCGCACTGAGCCGCCGGTGTCCGAGCCGAGTGCAAAATCGACGAGCCCTGCGGAGACTGCCGCAGCTGAACCGCTCGACGATCCTCCGGGTATGCGACCGGCGGCGTTGACGTTCACCGGCGTGCCGTAATGTGCGTTCTCGCCATTGAGACTGTATGCGAGCTCGTCAGTGTGCGTCTTGCCGACAATATGCGCACCGGCGTCGAGGAGACTCTGCACCGCCGGAGCCGTTACTGCAGCAGCGTCATGCGTCGCAAGCCAATCCGGATTGCCAAAACCGGTCTTGTAGCCGGCGACATCGTAAAGATCCTTGATGCCGCAGCTCAGGCGAGCGAGCGCGCCATCAGCACGCGCCGGAATCTCGACATGCGTGTGACGGCAGAAAGCGCCGATTGTGTCGCGTGCAAATATGTTTTCCAGGATTGCATTGTACTGTGAGCGTGTGACTGACGTTCGTTGCGTCCACGTCGGAGACGCAGCAACCGTCACTTGCGCGTCAACTGGAAGAGGACCGCGCGTCGTGTGCTAACATTTCCTGTTCATCAGTCACGTCAGTCTTATGGAAACTAATACCGACGCCCTGCTTGCCTACATCGAAAGCAATATCGAACGCACCCTCAACGACTGCACGAGCTGCGGTAGATGCTTCGACGTGTGTCCGATGACCAAGTACGCGGATAAGCTTGCCGGCGCACAAGGCAGCGAAGTCGTTGACGGTGTTTTGGATATCCTACGTGGCAAAAGTGCTACGCCGGCAGCAACCGAGTGGACGCGTGTCTGCACCCAGTCCGCGACGTGCATTCCTGCATGTCCGGAAAATGTGAACCCGATGCTGATGCTGCGGCTGTCGCGCATTACGGCGCTCGGCTCGACCGGCCGACCCGCTGTGTTGCCGGACAACAAGCGCGATCCTAATTTCTTTCGCCGCATTAACGCTTTCGCAGCGTTGCAATTGAGTGAAGCGGAACTCGCGGAGTGGCAGCGATGAGCGAGCGCGCGGTGTTCTGGTATGGCTGCAATGCGCTGCGTCATGGCGATATCATCCACAGCGCAATCGCACTCTTGCGCGCCGTCGGCATCGAATCGGATCCGGCGGGCGGACCAGCGTACTGTTGCGGCACGATCAAGGATGGCAACTTGCAGGCGGCAGCCGGCATGGCGACGCGCACGGTGGAAAAATTCAACGCGACCGGCCGGGACAAAGTCGTGACCTGGTGTCCGTCGTGTCACCGCCATATGGGTACCTTTATGTCCGGCATCGCGCCGCCGAAATTCGAAGTGGCACATATCACTGAGATGCTGCACGCGCGCCAGGATGCACTGCGACCGCTGTTGAGGCGGCGCATCGACCGCAAAGTGGTCTTGCACACGCACTCCGGGTTTCACGAAGTCGACGCGAATCCGCTTGTTGCGGACCTGTTGCGCCTGATACCCGGACTCGAAGTGGTGGTGACAGACTATGCCGCGCCTGGCCACATGTGTTCAGCGCTTGCACCGGTGCCGGCAGCGCTCAAAGATGTCGTCCGTCACTCAGTCGAGCTGATGAAGCAACATGCGACGGATACTCTGGTCACGGTATTTCACTCCTGCCAGCGTTTGCTCTGCGGGCTTGATACGACCGACGGTGTCAAGGTCGTGAACTACGTCAATCTGCTGACAGAATCGATGGGCATCGAGACGCCCGCCGACGATTACGCGCAATGGAAAAACGCCGGCTCGGAGGCCGCGATTATGCAGCGCGTTGATCCGCGGCGCATCGAAAAGATCGGCGCACAATTCTTCGCGTCGCAGATTCTGCCGGAGTTGCGGAAGCTTCCGGAAAAATAATTTCGTCGACCGCTTCGTTACGGCCGATACATTTCCACCGCATGGCGCGCGAACGTCATGCGTCCACGCTTGAACCCATACAGCGGCACAGCAAGCTCGGCTACTGCCTCTTCAGCCGTGCTGCAATCGAGCACGACGAGGTCTGCTGCTTTGCCGGTGGCAATGCCATAGTCGGCGCGTCGCAGCAGTTGCGCGGAGCGCCCGCTGATCATCTCAAAGCATTCACGTATGTCATCGCGCGTGCCTACCTGGCAGATATTGGCATACAGGTTGGCCATGCGAATCAATGAGCAATCGCCGAACGGCGTGAAAGGGTTCAGCACGTTGTTGGTAGAAAGCGAGCAATTGACGCCGAGCTTCAAGAGCTTGTGCGCCGCGACAACCCCACGCAAGACGCTGTGGTCCTGGTGTCTGCCCATCAAGTAGAGATCAGTGGCTGGCAGCACGGTGACCGCCACGCCGGCGTCTGCTAGACGGCGGCCGATTTCGTCCATCCGCTGCGGCGGCAGGGTCGAAAGCTTCGTGACATGGCCTACGGCGACGCGCCCGCCATACTTGTATATCCGCGTCTGCTCGCACACATACTCGATATCGAGATAGTCCGCCGTATTGCCGAAATCGAGATGCATGTCGATGTCCGCGTCGAATTCACGCGCCAGCTCGAACACGCGATCGATCTGCCCGTGCGGATTGCTGTCAGTGTATGGTGCAGCGCCGACCACGGTCGCTCCCCGCTCGAGCGCGGCTACCATGAGTTCGTCGGTGCCCGGGTTATTGAGCAGTCCTTCCTGCGGAAAAACGCAGATCTCAATGTCGATGGCCCACTTATATTCCTCGACGAGGCGCAGCACCCCCTCTATGCCGCGCAGACCCACGGTCGGATCGACTTCCACGTGCGTGCGCATGTGCCCGGTGCCATGTGATATCGACTTCTCGAGCGCGCGTCGTGCGCGCTGGTAGCAATCATCGGCCGTGAACTGCTGCTTGGCGAGCGCCACCTGCTTGATCGCCTCTTCGAGATCGCCCGTGCTCGAGTCGCAGCGATCGAGTATGCATGACTTGTCGAGATGGATATGCGTTTCCACGAAGCTCGGCGCGACCAGTTTGCCGCCGAGATCAAGCTGCTTGCCCGCAGCTCCGAGTTTGGGCCCGATGGCCGCAATGCGACCGTCTTCAATGCCGATGTCCAGTGGCGGCTCGGTGCTCACGCCGCCCAATAGACGCGCGTTACGCAATGTCAGGTCCATGCCCGTCCTTTCACGATTTTCCTAGATAAGCTTGCGTGAGCGCCGGATCATCGCGGATCGCCGCGGCGCTGCCCGCTTGAACGATGCGCCCCGCTGCGAGCACATATCCACGATCCGCAGCGGCGAGCGCAAGCACAGCCATCTGGTCTACGAGGAGCAGCGTAATGCCGGCGTCGCGTAATTCGACGAGCACACTGAAAAGATCCGCAATGAGAGCGGGCGCAAGTCCGAGCGACGGTTCGTCGAGCAGCATCACCTGCGGTTTAGCGAGCAATCCGCGCGCAATCGCGAGCATCTGCTGCTCTCCTCCCGACAGCAAGCCGGCTTTGGTATGCCTGCGCTTCGATAATGAAGCAAAACGCTCGAGCAGCGCAGTGATCTCTGTTTCGTCGAAGTCGCGCCGCGTGTATGCGCCTAGCCGCAAATTATCGAGCACTGACAGCTCCGGGAAAACCTGACGGCCCTCCGGCACGAGCGCGAGCCGCATGCGCGCGAGTTGGTGAGCGGGCAGCGCCGACACCTCAGCTCCCGCGAGCGTGACCTGTCCATCGATCGGCCGCAATAGTCCTGACAGGGAACGCATGAGCGTCGACTTGCCCGCGCCATTTGCACCGAGGACCGCGACAAGCTCGCCTGTGCGAACCTCGATATCAATATCGCTTATCACTTTGGCCGCACCATAGCCTGCGCTCACTGCACGCGTCGCGAGCACGCGCTCGCCGGACGGCTTCCATGCCCCGGCGCGCGGACGCGCAGCGAATGCACCTGTGCCCAGGTACGCGGCAATTACCGCCGGATCGCCCTGCACCTCATCAGGTTTTCCTGCGGAAATTTTCCTGCCGGCATCCACTACGACCACCTGATCCGAGATGCGCATAACGAGCGACATGTCGTGTTCGATCAACACTACTGCAATGCCCGCATCCGCCACCGCGCGGAGCAGCACGCCAAGTTTTTCGGTATCGGACGGCCCGAGACCTGCAGCGGGCTCGTCCAGCATGAGAACCCGCGGGCCCAGCGCGAGCGCACGCGCGATTTCGACCAGACGCTTGTCCACATGCGGCAACTGGGACGCGAGACGATCGACAGATCCGCTGTAGCCTACGAATTGAAGCAATGCGAGCGCACGTTGCGTCGCGGGCTCGTCCTGACGTACTGAGCGCCACGGTGAACCCAGCCGACCGCGCTGATGCGCGATCAGCATGTTCTCCATCACGCTCAGATTGCCGAATAGCAGCGTTGTCTGGAATGTTCGTGCAATGCCGGCGCGGGCGATAGCGTGCACGCTTGACGTGGAGAATTCGAGCGCACCCAGCCGGATAGAGCCCGTGTCTGGCGCGTAGAAGCCGCAGACAAGGTTGAGCACCGTCGTCTTGCCGGCGCCATTGGGCCCTATCAGGCTGGTGATCTCGCCGCCGCGTGCTGTGAACCCGAGTTCCGCCACCGCCCGCACGCCGCCGAAGCTGATGCCGAGTTCGCGCACGCTCAGAGCTGACGGCTCGATGCTGATGGCCGGTGCGATGAGTGACGCCGGTCGGCGCAGTTTGTTTTCGATATTTGGTCGCGTCGGCCAACGAACCATACCCGCAATTCCGCCGGGGGCAATCCACAGCACAATCACGAGCAGCACTCCAAACAGCAGGACTCGATATTCGGCGAGCCCCGACAAAAGCTCGGGCAGCGCAATCACGATGACGGTGCCGATGACGGGACCCATCAGGCGCCCGGCGCCACCGATGATTACGACCAGCAGAAAAAGGATCGACTGAAAGAACGAGAAGCTCGACGGACTGACGAAGGTGGTGAGCGGCGCGAATAGCGCACCCGCGACGCCCGCGAGCATGGCGGATATCATGAACGCTAGCGTGCGCACGACCACAGGATTGACGCCGACTGCGGCTGCGGCCGCCTCTGAATCCCGTGCGGCGCGCATGGCAAGTCCCCATGGGCTGGCAGCGAGGCTGCGGTAAAACAGCAGCGCCGCGCCCGTCAGAGCCACAGCAGTGTAGGCGATGGCGCGATCGCTCAATTCCTCACCGAAGATGAACGGATGCGGGATATTCATGAGACCGTTCGCGCCGCCGGTCAGCGTCTTCCATTCGATAGCGCCGTACTCGACGATGAAACCGAATGCAATTGTCACCATCGCGAGATACGGGCCCGACGCGCGCAAAGCCGTAATCCCCAGCATGAGTCCCACGGCGCCGCAAATGGCCGCCGCGACCGGCAGCGTCAGCCAGAAACTCCAGCCAACCGCAGTCGTGAGTATCGCTGCGGTGTAGGCGCCGAGCGCGTAAAAGCCGACGTGACCGAATGAGACCAGCCCTGATAACCCGAAAAGAACATTGAGTCCCACTGCGACAATCACGGTCAACGCGCCAGTGGTAAGCAGATACAGGTGGTAATTGTTCGCATCGGCTGTATATACAACCGCTGCGGCAAGGACGACCCACAGCGCCGCGTGCTCGCCCTTCATACTTTTTTTACCGCCGCGTGACCGAACAAGCCGTGCGGCCGCACTGCGAGCGCGGCAATAACCAGCGTGAAGGTCACGATATTCGTGTAGCTCGATCCGGCGAACGAAGTAATCAACGCTTCTGTGAGGCCATACAGGAAGCCGGCGATGACGACGCCTCGCGCACTCGATATGCCGCCCAGGATCGCAACCGCGAACGCCTTGATCCCAAACAGCGTCCCCATGTCTGCGGATACCGCAAACAGTGGCGCAATCAGGATACCGGCAAGGCCGGCGAACACCGTCGACGCGGCATAGCACAACATGATTGCGTTCGACACGCTGATGCCCATGAGGCTGGCCGCCTCGCTGTTCTGAACGATCGCGAGCAGCGCTTTGCCCGTCTTCGTCCGCGACGAGAACTGGTGCAGCGCGACGGCGACCGTGATGCCGGCAAGCGGTATCAAAACTTGCAGCGGCGAGATCGCCACGCCACCGACTGTGAACGGCTCAACCGCGAACAGCGGCGGCAGGCTGCGCGGCTCTTTGCCGAACGTGAAGAGCACGACATTCTCCAGCACGATGCCCACAGCGACGGTAGACATGAGCCACGCGTTCGAACGCGCGGTCACGAACGGCCGCACCGCGAAGCGTTCGATGAGCATGCCCCACAGCGCGCAAAGTCCCAGCGCAAGCACGACCGCCGCCGGCAGCGGCCACCCGAGCTTCACCTTCAATGCGAAGCAGAGCACGGCGCCCAACATCATCGACGTGCCCTGCGCGAAATTCACCGTATTCGAAACGGCGTAAGTAATGTAGTAACCGAGCGCGAGCACGCCATATATGCTGCCGAGCCCCAGCCCCGAGATGATCGCGAGCGTGATCAAGCGATCGTCCTCCCCGGTCGCGCGGCCGCCGGTGAAGCGGCCGCATGCTGCAATTATTGGTCTCTGATTCGCGCGGTGCTTATTTGACCGGCACGATCTGTTCGCCCTGGTACTTCACCATGATGTAATCGTTCTCGGTAAGCGCATCATGGTTGGTCGGCGTAAATGGCTGCTTATACGTCTTGATAAGACCCTTGTATTCGCCGACCTTGTAGAAGCCTTCGCGAATCTTGTCGCCTTCGGTACCGCCGCCCGCGGCGATCGCCATCGCCGTCAACTGCATGGCGTCGTAGGCATTTGCGTAGCCGACCGGCGGCGTAATATCCGCAACGGACTTTATGTCGGGATACTTTTTCATGAGCGCGGCCACTTTCTGCTTGCCGACGTCGTTCTGCTGGCCAAAGAAGCTGTATGTCTGGATGAACACCACTTTCTGCGACCAGGCGCCCGCCAACTCGGGAAAACGGCCCCCGGAAATGCCCCAGTGCGAGATGACAGGCACATTCCAGTTCATCCGTTCCATCGACTTGATGACTTGCGCCCCGGGGCCGGCGTTCGATACGAGGAATATTGCGTCCGCGCCATTTGCTTTGAGGCGCGCCAGCTGCGGCGTCATGTCGATGTCCTTCTCTTCGAATTTCTCAACACCGGCGCTCGCGATGTTGGTATCGCCGAGCGCGGCGCTCAGCCCCTTCTCATTCGATTCACCCCACGGATTGTTGATCAGCATCATGCCGGGCTTTTTCGCGCTATACGCCTTCGATGCATAATTGACGAGCGCCTTGTCGACGAGCACGTCGACCGCCGACACGCGGAATACATAGTTGGGTGCTGCGCCGTTGCGGGTAATGAGAGTGCCCGCTGCCCATGTCCCGACGTAAGGCGTCTTTTCCTTATTGGCGATCGGTACGATTGCCATCGCCACCGGTGTATCGATGCCGCCGAAGATCGCAGCCACTTTTTCATTCTGTATGAGCTCGCGCGCGGCGATCTGGCCCTTGGCAGGATTCGATTCGTCGTCACGCTTGACCAGCACGAGCTTGCGTCCGCCGAGCAGGCCGCCCTTCGCATTGATCTCATCGATCGCGACTTCCATGCCGCGGGTAATCGCTTCACCCGACTTCGCGGAAAGTCCGGACAGCGCACCGACAAACCCGATCTTTATGTCCTGGGCGCTAGCGCCCGCCATAGACGACAGAATGATTGCGAGTGCGATGAGTGAACGCATGAGGATCCCCCGAGTTGTGCGGAACAGAGTAGACGTAGCATACGCCGTGCCGGACTGCTGCGCCGCTTGGCGCCCCCTTGCTTAGTGGCTGTTTCACCAGACGCATGGTCCCGCAACTCGGGCGCGAAGCACCGAGAGCGCGGACGCGCTCCAAGATAGTGCGCCGTGCACTTTATTCGTGCATGCTTCGCAACGGCGGGCTCGCGTCATTTGGTAATCTTCTACTTCGGGTTACATCAGATAAAAGCGACTGCATGACAATCAGATCGACGTGGGCACCCCAAGGCATGGTCGTAGCGCCACATGCCCTCGCAGCACAATCGGGCCTTGCTGTGCTCAGGGAGGGCGGCAATGCGCTTGAAGCAATGATTGCAGCAGCCGCGACGGTTTCCGTCGTCTATCCGCATATGAACGGTATCGGCGGCGACAGCTTCTGGCTGATACACGAGCCGGGCGCGGACGTTGTGACGATCGATGCTTGCGGGCGCGCGGCAGCGCGGGCCAGCGCCGACTTTTACCGTGATCACGAGGCGTCATCGATTCCCGGTCGCGGACCGCTCGCGGCAAATACCGTCGCGGGCACTATCTCCGGCTGGTCGATCGCTCACGACTATAGCGGGACTCGATGGGGCGGGCGCTTGCCGATCGCGCGTCTGCTGGAGGACGCTGTCCGTTACGCTGAACACGGCATCGTCGTGACGCAAAGTCAGTCGTCTGTCACGCGTGCGAAGCTGAGCGAGCTTATGGACGTGCCTGGTTTCGCGCAGCGCTTCCTGGTCCAGGGCGCTGCGCCGGACGCCGGCTCACTGATGAAACAGCGAACGCTGGGGCAGACAATGCGGCAGTTGTCAGGGAAGGGACTCGCCGATTTTTATACCGGTGAGCTCGCGCATTCGATTGCGGCTGATCTGGCCGCGCTCGGCAGCCCGCTCGCATTTGCCGACTTTGAAAACCATCATGCCGAGCTTCGACCGCCCGTATCAATACAGCACAGCACTGGCGTGCTCTACAACATGGCGCCGCCGGCACAAGGTACGGTGTCGCTGATGATTCTCGGTATCCTTGATCGGCTCGGTATCTCGACGGTCGAGCCCGAGAGTGCCGAATATGTGCATTTGTGCGTCGAAGCAACCAAGCAGGCGTTTCTCGTCCGCGATCGATACCTAACGGACCCGGCGCATATGACTGTCGATCCACAGCAATTGCTTACCACTGATGCATTGGCCAGGCACGCAGCAGCGATCGATGTCAGACACGCGATGCCGTGGGGCGCACAATCTCAGCACGGCGATACCGTTTGGATGGGCGCCATCGATGCGCATGGCCGCGCCGTCAGCTTCATCCAAAGCATCTACCACGAGTTCGGCAGCGGCATCGTGCTTCGCCAGAGCGGCATCAACTGGCAGAACCGCGGCTGCAGTTTTTCACTCGACCCGAAGGCGCTCAATAGTCTGCGGCCGCGGCGCAAACCGTTTCATACGCTCAACCCATCGCTTGCCCGGCTCAACGACGGCCGTACACTCGTCTATGGCACCATGGGAGGCGACGGTCAGCCGCAGACGCAGTCAGCGGTATTCACCCGCTACGTTCAATTCAGGCAGGGATTGCAGCAGGCGATTGCCGCACCGCGCTGGCTGCTCGGACGCACCTGGGGCCAGACCAGCGATACGTTGAAACTTGAATCGCGCTTCAATGGCGACGTCATCGATTTATTGAAACAGCGCGGCCACGAGATTGAGATCTTGCAACCGTACGATGAATTGATGGGCCATGCAGGCGGCATTGCCCGCCAAGCGAACGGCGCACTCGAAGCGGGATTCGATCCTCGCAGCGATGGCGGCGCGGCCGGTCATTAACCGCTAGCTCGAAATTCGGTAAGGAGCGATCATGCGAACGCTTGCGAACGTCCTGTACCTCGTGCTCGCAATGACGTCGCCTATGACCAGCGCGCAGGAGTATCCGCAGCGGCCGGTGCGCACTATCGTTGCCTATCCGCCCGGCGGCTCAACAGACATCATCGCGCGCATCGTCGGGCAGAAGCTCACCGATCGCCTTGGACAGACATTCATTGTGGATAATCGCGCCGGCGCCGCCGGCATGATCGGTGCGGAGCTCGTCGCACGCGCAACACCCGACGGACATACGCTGATGGTTGCCGACTCGCCCTTCGTCGTGAATCCGAGCGTATTCGCAAAAGTGCCTTACGATCCGATTCGCGATTTCACACCGATCGTGCTGGTCGGCTCGTCGCCACTGATCCTCGTCGTTCCGGCTGCGTCTCCATCGCAAAATCTCGCCGACTTCATAAGGCTCGCTAAAGCGCAGGCCGGAAAAATTACGATTGCATCGGCCGGCACCGGTGCGTCTTCTCACGTTGTGGCTGAATTATTCAAGATGCGCGCCGGCGTGAATCTCACGCATGTGCCGTACAAAGGTCTGGGTCCGGCGCTGGCGGAAGTGACGGGCGGTCAGGTGGATTCTCTGTTCAGCAGCATTCCGGCGGCGCTGCAGCTTGTGCGCACAGGCAAATTGCGTGCGCTCGGCATCTGCACCAGGAATCGCATGGCGGCTGTATCGGAGATCCCGACGATCGAGGAAGGCGGTGTGGCGGATTTCGATGCGTTCATCTGGTACGGCTATCAGGGACCCGCCGGTCTGCCAAAGTCTGTCGTCGACAAGTTGAGCAGAGAAATCGCACGTGCTGCGGAACTGCCAGACGTCAAAGAGCGTTTTGGGGGCATGGGTCTCGAGACGATGATACTCATGCCGGATGCCTTCCGGCCTTTCATCGCGAAAGAGCTCAAGAAGTGGGGCGATGTCGTGAAGGCAGCCAACATTAAAGCGGATTGAACAGGCGACCCAACGGTGCCCCGCTCGAACAGCTTACTGCAACAACAGCGTTGCGACGAACGGAAAACTGCGCGTGCGTTTGCACGCGCAGCGCTACTTGAGCGCGAGATCAACGCGCGTGGGCTTGCCTTTGTCCTTGATGCCGTCAGCGGAAAGTTTCGGCGACACGAGGAAGATACGATCGGCCGGAATCTTGCCGGTTTCGAGCAGGTAGTCCTTCACCTTTTGCGCGCGGTGATCGGCCAGCGCGCGCAAGTCTGCGTCGCTGACTTGCATGTTCGCGAGCATCAACTGTTCCATTTCCGGTACCGGCAGTTCCTTCGCTAAGCCGATCATGTTGCGCGGTTTGTCGAATTTTTCCTCAGCATAAGCTTTGGACAGGTATTTCGGATACTCCGAGGGTTCGAGGGTTATTTGTTCGAGCGAACCGGCCGCCCCGCCGTCCTTGACCGTATCCTTCAGTTTTTGTGTTTTCACCTTGCGGTCGAGGGCGGCTCTTTTCAGCCCCTCATTGTCGCTTGCGCCATCCACACGACCCCCGATATCGAGCTTGATGGCGGGCCTGTCGTTAAGCGCTTTGCCGAGTTGGTCGAGCTTGCTATGAGCGGCCGGCGTGAGCGCTACTGAACCAGGCTCAAACTCGATATACGACAGCTCTTCGCCGCCGCTGCCGCCAAACAGCGAGCCAATAAGCGCAAATGGCGAGGTGATGACCTTCACGATCAAATCGGCGATAAGGCGTCCGATGATGGCGCCCATGCTGAACTGCGGATCATCGATCGAGCCGCTGACTGGCAGGTCTACATCGATGACGCCGTTGCGGTCTTTGAGCAACGATACCGCAAATAGTACCGGCAGCTTAGTGGCGGTGGGGCTGTCCACCTTGTTGCCGAACGTAAGCTGGTTCAGGATGATCTTGTTTTGGGCGGCGAGCTTGCGATTTTCCAACTGGTACGCGACTTTCATCGACAGCTTGCCTCGCTCGATGCCGTAGCCCACGTACTTTTCGGAATACGTCGTCAAGGACGGCAGCTCGATATCGGTCGCCTCCGCTTTGACATCGAGGTACAGATTCTCGGCGAGCGCATTGATCTTGCCGGCGATCACCACGGGTGCGGTGCCATCAATGTGGCCCTGCAGGGCGACATCGCCCGCGACCTCGCGGCTCATCGCCGAAACGCTGCCCGTGAGTCCCGTCAGGTTGGCCGAATAATTTGGCTTGACGAAGTAATCGCTGAAATTGACGTTGCCATTGGCGAGCGTGACCTTGCCGATCTGTAGGTTGAGCGGAGGTTTGCTTGAAGTTTCGGTGACGGGCGCGGCCAGTCCGGGGTCCGTGGCCGCCTGAGGTGGGGTAACGGACGCAACCCGTGCAGGAAGCGAACCGGCAGTTCGCGGCAACGCTTCAGTGGAAACCAGCAGGCGCTGCAGATTGAGCCGGCCTTCGGGCGTGACCACCAGACGCGTGAAAAAATCGGACAGGGCGATTTCGGCGATCGCGACCTTAAGGGGCTGCGAGTTCAAGTCGACCCCGCCAAAGCGAAATGATTTCCAGCGCAACAGGTCCTCATTCCCACCCTTGGTCACCGACGCAAAGTTTGCAATCGTTATGTCGCCCTTGTAGGTTGCACGCGGAGTGCCGTGTTCAGGCACGTCGACCGCAGCCTCGCCCGCGGTAGTGATGTCGCCGCTCGACACGATGGCGTTAATGTAGCCGGCAAAGTAGGGCTGAACCGGCACTATGCCAAGATTGCGTGCATCAATCTTCAAGCGCGCGGAGACCGGGTTAAAAGAAACTGGGCCGCTTGCCGCGAGCGAGCCCGTCTTGTTGAGCTTGAGCTTGAGCGCAATGTTACTGCGCTGGCCTTTTGCAGTGGAAACATCGCTTGCTGTGAGGCTCAAGTCTTCAATACGTGCGCTGGCGGCGGCCGGACCCGCATTTTCATCATCGAAGGTGCCTACATAGCCGTCCACGTTGACCTTCTGCACAGCCACGCTCCACGATTTCGCGGTAGCGGCAGCATCGGCTGTGGATGGCGCCAGCCCCGCTGTACCCATCTTCTCTTCCGCATTTGCCACGGTTAGTTTCCGCAGGTTCAGCTTGCCATGCTTGTCGCGCCGCAGCGCGACGAAACCGCCGTTCGAGGTGACTTCTACGACATTGATGGTCCGGCCGACCAGATCAAAGCTGCCGCCATGCAATGCCAGCGACGGAATGATCAATAGGTCCTGCTTGTCCCAGCGCTGGCGCAACTTAAGCGAACGCACTGCAATCTCGACGTTCTTCATCACCACGTTGGGTATTTCGTTAACAGCGCTATAGGTAAACGCGCTCGTGATGTCGGTTTCACCGTCAAGCGCATCAATGGCGACGAAGGGCTCGACAAGCGGCCACAGCGTGGACACGTGCACCTTCTCCAGTTTGATCGTTCCGTCGGCACTCAATGGCTTGATTGCGAGGGTGCCAGCGAGGGTCACTGCAGCATCGGAAGTTGAATGCAGATATGCGTCGACTCGCGCACGCGCAGCGGCGGCGCTCGATATGTCGTGCATGGCAAATTTGAACTGGTCGAATTGCAGGCGTACCGGACGCGCGCCGCGCTCATCGAGCACATCGACCTTGCCATCGTTGATCAAGACTTGATCGATCTTATAGGCTATCGCCGGCCTCGAAGATGATGTGGTTTCGGAACCCGACTTGGGTCTAAACAAACGCAGCAGATAAAACTCGCCATCTGCACGGTGGTGCACGCGGATCTGGGGCGATGCAATCGTAATCTTTGCAATGTCTACTCTCGGCAGCAACGGCTCGATTGAGCGTAATTCCACGTCCACCCTGGGAGACTTCACTAGCGGCGCACCGCCGGGCTCCTGGAGATCGACGTCGCGCAAGGCGACGCTGCCGGACAACACGAGGGTCGGGGCACTATCTTTCGCTTTAGCGAAAGTCAGCTTGAGGGCGGTCTCAAGCCGTGCCGCGCGCACGTCCACGGCCGGCAGCCCGGGGATATAGTTGAGATATTTGGTGAGGTCGAGTCCGTTCAGATCGAAGCTGACGATTGCGTCGCGCGGGTCCTTGAACGGCTTGGCCTCGGCATTCAATTGGAGCGGGGCGCCGTCAACCTGAGCGCTGAATTTGGGTTCGACGCTGATGTCCTGATAAACCGGCAGACTCGAAATAAAGGGAATGGCCAGCTGCAGGCCTGTGACCGCATGTTTGCTCTTCTCGGGACGGTCATCGAACTCGATAGCGCCGTCTGCGATTTCAATGTTCGCCACAGAAAAGCGGGGCGGCGGCTGATTCGGATCCCTGGGCTTAGCCAAAAATTCATCGATCAGATCGGACCAGTTATAGCGGCTGCCTTCGATGCGGGTAATTTTGATTTGCGGTCTGTCCGCGCGCATCGATGCAAGCACCGGTGCGAGCCGGAACAGCGAGGCGGCCGACACATCGGCGTAAAGCCCGTCGATCGCAGCAGCCGTCGCATCGCTGTCGCGTTCCTGTATACGTACGCCGCGAACGGTGGCAGTCAAGGCATAAGGATTGATGCGCAACGATTGGATGCTGACTTTGCGATGCAGCGCAGCGCTGAGGTCGCTCTCGAGCTTATGACGAACCAGCGGCGGTGCAAGCAACGCGCCGAACACGCCTATGGCGGCGACGATGCCGATGATCCACCATACGAGCTTGCGCGCCCACCCAGAGCGCCGCAAGGCCGCGCCCTCTGTGAGTTGACTGCGAAGATTATCCGGGGAGACGGTCACGATGGCGTGCCGACAGTCGTTTTGACAGACCTAGCATACTACCAGCCGTGAGGCCTGGTCTGACCGCTGCGGCACACCGACATTGGACCATGGTCCAATGCCTGGCCGCATTGCCCGGGCGTAAAAATGAACGTTTCGTATCTGCATACGATCGCCAACGGACCTCAGGGCGCTCGTAGGCACGGCGCCGTGCATCGCTCATGACGTTCTGAATCGCACCACGCAAATTGAAGGAACTTCCCAAGGATGCCCGCCATTATTCGGCGCGCGCTGCTTTGTTTGAACGTGTTAAGGAGGCATGACATGAAGATCATATCTGCTCTTACCGCGTTGCTAGTCACCGCTGCGTTGGCCGCACATGCAGCCGATCACGCGCCTCATTGGGGTTATCGTGGCGAACATGGCCCCGCGAAATGGGGTGATATGGAAGCCGGGTTTTCGCAATGCAAGCTCGGCAAAGAGCAGTCCCCTGTCGATATTCGCAACGCAAAAAAAAGCGCCTTGCCCGCCCTCGATTTCAATTACAAACAAACTAATGCCGAGGCTATCAACAATGGACATACCATTCAGGTGAGTCTGGCCGATGGCGGCGTGCTGAACCTGGACGGCGTCTCATACAAGCTTGTGCAATTTCACTTTCACACCCCGAGCGAAGAAAAGATCGATGGGAAAGCGTACCCGATGGTTGCTCATTTGGTCCACCAGAATGTCGAAGGGAAATTGGCCGTCGTGGCCGTGCTCTTGACGCAGGGGAAAGAAAATACTGCACTTGATCCGCTGTTTGAAAACCTGCCGCCATCGGAAGGCGCCAAAACAACACTCGGCGCCAATTTCAATGCCGTTGACCTTCTTCCTGCCGAGCGCGGTTATTTCAAATATGTCGGTTCGCTGACGACGCCGCCTTGCAGCGAAGGCGTTCGCTGGCAAGTATTGAAACGGCCAGTCGAAGTCTCGAAAGCGCAGATTGCAGCCTTCCGCAAGCTCTACCAGATGAATGCCCGTCCAGTACAGCCTTTGAACGGCCGCAAAGTCGAACAGAGCTGATCAGACGACCCGCTCTCGAGGGATAAACGAGACCTGCACTTTTTCGCGGGACACGATTGGTTGCACCATCACTGTGATTGGTGACACCCGCAGCACAGGCGGGGAGACCAGTGCTTGGGCATTGAAGCGGGAGGTGTTGCTAAACGCACGGCGTGTGAATGATTGCGACGCCGGCATGTCAACCTGATAGACCGCTTTGAGCGCCCAGGCTATTTTGACATGACCTTACTCGAAAACTTGACCGCCACATCCAGGCGCGTGTCTGACACCGCCAGCCGGCTTGCCAAGCGGCGCGAGCTCGCTGATTACGTGCGCGGACTGGCGAACGACGAAATTCCCATCGCCATCGCATTTCTGAGCGGAGAAACGCGACAGGGAAAATTGGGCGTCAGCTACGCGACGCTGCATGCGGCCGGCGGCCATGCGGCGGCGACGCCGTCATTGACATTGCATGAAGTCGATGATGCGTTCGCCGAACTGTTGACCATCAAAGGCAGCGGCTCCAGTGAAAGGCGCGCCGAGCGCCTTTCAGCACTGTTTGCGCGCGCCACACACGATGAGCAGGACTTCCTCGCGCGCCTTATCGTTGGTGAGCTGCGCCAGGGTGCACTTGCAGCGTTGGTACTCGAAGCGATCGCATCCGCAGCGGATATTCCTGTCGCCGAACTGCGCAAGGCGGCGATGTCAGCGGGCGGCATCGGCGAAGTCGCGCAGGTCGCGCTCACCCAGGGTGGCGCCGCGCTTGGCCGCTTTTCGATACGTCTCATGCAGCCTGTTCTGCCGATGCTATCGCAGTCTGCGCCCGACACCGAGACCGCTCTCAAGAATCTTGGCACCGCCGCGCTCGAGTGGAAGCTCGACGGCGCGCGCGTCCAGGTGCACAAAGCCGGCAGTGACGTTCGGGTCTACACGCGCAATCTCAACGATGTGACGGGACGCGTGCCGGAAATCGTTGATGCGGTGCGCGCTTCCCCGCGGCATGCGCTGATACTCGACGGCGAAGCAATTGCTCTGAGAGCAGACGGCACACCGCATTCCTTTCAACTGACGATGCGCCGTTTCGGCCGCAAGCTCGAAGTCGACGCGATGCGCCGCGAGCTACCGCTGTCAGTGTTCTTTTTCGATTGCCTGCTGCAGGATGACCACGTGCTTGCTGATCATCCGGCGCACGAGCGATTTCGTGCACTTCAAGATGCACTACCTTCCGCCGTCATAATTCCTCGCATCGTCACTGCCGACAACGCAGAGGCGACGCGATTCTTCGAGCAGGCGCTCGACCATGGGCACGAAGGCGTCATGGCGAAATCACTCGAGGCCCCGTACGAAGCCGGCCGCCGCGGCGCGGGCTGGGTGAAGGTGAAGCGTGCGAACACGCTCGATCTCGTCGTGCTTGCGGCGGAATGGGGAAACGGACGCCGCCAAGGCTGGCTCTCGAACTTGCATCTCGGCGCACGCGACGCTGCTAACGATGGATACGTTATGCTGGGCAAAACGTTCAAAGGCCTGACGGACAAAATGCTCGAGTGGCAGACACAGGAATTCAAAAAGCTGGCGACCCATGAAGGCGAGGGGGCGGTTCATCTGCGCCCGACAATCGTCGTCGAGATTGCATTCAATGAAATTCAGGCGAGCTCGCGATATCCCGGGGGACTCGCGCTGCGCTTCGCTCGCGTTAAAGGTTATCGGCCTGACAAGCGGCCCGACGAGGCCGATACGATCGAGACAGTGCGTACCTTATATGCTGCACAAGTACACGCGGGCGACAAGCGATGAGCTGCGCGTCCGATGCACTGGCCGACTTGGTTGCGAGTCCGCCGGGTTGCTCGACATTCGGCGCGGGCTGCAATCGATTGTGAATCGCCATCTAGTCGATCGTTATACCGGCGCCCTTAGCGAGACCCGCAATGCGCTCACGTTCTTCGCGTATGTACTTGGCAAATGCAGCGGGCGATTCCGGTTGCGGCGTCGCGCCTTGCCGGCGTAACAGATCGCGCACTTCCGGTGTTTGCAGGGCTCGCATAATTTGCGCGTGAAGCATGTCAACAACTGTCTTCGGCGTGCCTGCCGGCGCAGCGATACCGAACCACTGTGTGCTTTCATAACCGGGCAGTGTCTCGGCAACCGTAGGCAACTCCGGTGCCAGTGGATCCGGTCCAACGCCGGTGGTGGCGAGCACGCGGACACGGCCGCCTTTTGCGTGTGGCATTGCGACCACCGGTGACGTGAACTGGCACTGAATCTGACCCGCAATCAGATCGCTCAGAACCTGAGCCGCGCCTTTGTACGGCACCTGCGGGATGTCGACTTTCGCCATCACGTTGAACAGCGCCGCAGCGAGATGCGCAGGTGTGCCGTTGCCCGAATGTCCGCAGTTGAGCTTGCCTGGATTCGCCTGCGCGTACTTGATGAACTCAGCGACGTTGAAGACGCCGAGCGACGCTTGCACCACCATCACGTTCGCGACCGAAGCTATCCGCGTGAGCGGAATGAAATCACGTTCCATGTCATATGACAGATTGGGTTTCAACGCCGGTAGTCCCGCGAATACTGTCGTGCTGCCGACCAACAGCGTGTATCCGTCGGGCGCTGCCGTCTTCACGAGGTCAACGCCGATGATGCCGCTCGCGCCGGGACGCGCATCGACTACGAATTGCTGGCCGGTCTGCGCACTCAATTTGTTGGCAAGGACGCGCCCGGTGATCTCCGGCGAGCTGCCCGTCGCATTCGAAACGATGATGCGCACCGGCTTCATCGGATAATTTTGATCGGCGGCGTAACCGCTGTGAACAGCCAGGGCAGCCGCAACACCGATCGATCGCGCGTACGCGATGAAACGCAGCCGCGCACACAAACCGGTGAGCGCGTCACGCGCCGACTTGGACTTTCCTGTCACTGCGATACTCCTCCGATCTCTCTTGGCTTCTGGTTGTGCGCTTTATGTCAACGCGTCCCAGTATTGGACGATGCGTTTACGCATCGCCGCGTCGGGCAGCGCGCCACGACCCGCCTGCAGATTGTCGAGCATGTATTCAGGTTTGTCGGTGCCCGGAATTACGGCGGTAACCGCGGGATGCGCGAGTATGAATTTCAAAAAGAACTGAGCCCACGTTTTCGCGCCGAACTCAGCGGCGAAATCCGGCAGCGCACGATTCGCGGCTTTGCGGAATAGAGAATTGCGCCCGAATGGCAGATTGACAAGAACGGCCGCGCCCGCGTCGTGCGCAGCCGGCAGCAGCGACTCCTCTGCCTCGCGGTCACCCAAAGAATAATTTATCTGGAAGAAGTCGGGCTTCTCGCGCGCAAGCACTTTGCCAATTGCGCCATACTGGCCCGCAAAGCTTGTCGTCATACCGACATAGCGGCACAGCCCATGCTGCTTCCATTCGCGCAAAAGTCCGAAGTCGTAACTCGCATCGCCAACATTCCATGCCTGCATCAGATCGACGCGATTGGTTTTCAGGCGCTTCAGCGAAGACTGCAACGAAGCCGTCGCGGCAGAGCGGTCCGCTCGATACGAATATTTCGTCGCGAGGAAAAGCTTCTCGCGAATATTGAGTTCCGTGACCAGGTCACCGACCCTGTCTTCGGCGCGCCCATAAGAATACGCAGTGTCGATAAGCTTTCCGCCGCCGGCCACAAAATTCTGCAGAACCTGGCGGCGCTCGGCCAAATTGACCGGATCGTTGTCAAAGTCGAAAATAACGGCGGTACCGATGCCTATTACCGGCAACTGTTCGCCGCT
>Ga0207698_10000630_pt1 | contig 20437 bp, 8 predicted proteins | sample KBSCornC22_FD_184298 | JGI IMG/M metagenome (GOLD analysis project Ga0207698, IMG submission 184298) | Corn rhizosphere microbial communities from Kellogg Biological Station, Michigan, USA - KBS Corn C2-2 (SPAdes) (version 2) | ecosystem: Host-associated > Plants > Roots > Rhizosphere > Soil ... | reverse complement strand
GTTCGACGCGGTCGCGTTGATGCAAAGCACGCTCGCGCAACCGGCCGCGACTTATACGGAACTCGCACGCGTGCCCCTCGCAGCGCCCACACTTTAGGTTGGGCTGAACGCGGGTTCACCCGTGTGAAGCCCAACCTACACGGCGACGCGCGTGCCCGGCATCGGCAGCGTCACCCGGCTGCCCCACCGGGACTTCAATTCGCGCGCCAGCGTGGAGCGCCCCGGGTCTTCGCCGTGCACGAGGCAGACCGGCGGATGCCCCGCGATCTTTCCGTACCATGCGGACAACCCTTCCCTGTCGGCGTGGGCAGACAACCCGCCCACGGTGTGCACGCGCGCACGCACCGGAATGTCTTCGCCGAACAGGTGGACATGCTTCGCGCCTTCGACGAGCGTCCGTCCCAGCGCGCCGACCGCCTGATAACCGACGAACACGATGTGCGCCGACGGATTGGCGAGGTTGTGGCGCAAATGATGGCGAATGCGCCCGCCCGTGCACATGCCGGAACCCGCGATGATCACTGCATGGTCATGGATGGCGTTGATGGCGCGCGACGCGGCGCCGTCTTCCGCGAGTGTCAGGTTCGGCAGCCGCAATGGATGCGGACGCGCCGCCCACAGCTGCCTCGCTTCGCCGTCGAACAGGTTTTCGTGACGGTCATAGGCTGCGGTGACGCGGATCGCCATCGGGCTGTCGAGGAACAACTTGAACGCGCCGAGATTCCACGCGTCGAAATGTTCGGCAAAGAAATACAACAACTCCTGGGTACGCCCGACCGCGAACGCTGGGATCACCACATTGCCGCCGTCGCGATGTGCCGCCGCGAAAATGGACGCAAGCTCCGCGATGGTGTCCTGCTGCGACTTGTGCAGGCGATCGCCGTAGGTCGATTCCATCACCACCAGATCGGCCGCGCGAACCGGCGCGGGATCGCACAGGATCGGCGTGTGGTCGGGACCCAGGTCTCCACTGAACACCAGCTTGCGCGCCGTTCCGTCTTCCATCGCATCGATTTCCACGATCGCGGACCCGAGGATGTGTCCCGCGTCGCGCAGCGTGAGGCGCACGCCGGGCAGGATTTCGATCGGCGCACCATACTCGACCGGCCGCATCGATTTCGTCGCCGCGTCCACGTCATCCCGCGTGTACAGCGGCACGGAAGGCCTTTGTCCCGGTTGCAGATCCCGGTTGTCCTGCTCGGCATCCATCTGCGCAATATGCGCGGCGTCGCTCAGCATGATCGCCGCCAGATCGATGGTGGCCGGATGGGTGAAGATCGGCCCCGCGAATCCGCGCTTCACCAGCAGCGGCACCCGCCCGGTGTGATCGATGTGCGCGTGGCTCAACACCAGTACGTCGATGGATGCCGGATCGAACGGAAAATCCGCGGCGTTGCGTTCGTCGGCCTTGCGCTCACCGTCCGGGCGATTCGGCCGTCCCTGGCGCTCGCCCTGCACCATTCCGCAGTCCAACAACACCCGCTTGCCTGCAACCTCGACCAGGTGGCTCGAACCGGTCACCTCGCCCGCCGCACCGTGAAACACGATGTCCATGCCCGACCCCGCAAGACCGAAAGTCGCCGCAGTATGCAGGCGCACGCGACGCGCACAAGCCGCCGGCATCGCGGCATGACTTCCGGCAGGGGTGCGTTCCGCGCTTGCCGGTTGCTGGCACAATCGACCGCTCTTGCGCGCGCACGCGGCGCGCGGCATCCCTGTTTCGCAACGCCAAAGGACGCATCCATGCACAAGCATCTGTTGACCCCGATCGCGCTGGCCGTCGGCGCGGCGCTGGCCGTTTCGGGTTGCAGCAACAACGGCCAGAACCCGAACACCTCGGCGCCGGCCGCTGCGAATACGGCGCCCGCTCCGGCACAAACCGCGTCCGCACCGGCGTCGGGCTCGACCGTCGCGATCACGCCCGCACAGCCGATCGCGTTCGATCTCGACGACCAATACAACCCCTGCAACGACTTCGCCGAGTACGTCAACGCCAAGTGGAACAAGGCCAATCCGATCCCGGCCGACCAGTCGACCTGGGGTGCGTTCGGCATCCTGCACGAACGCAGCATGCAGCAGCAGAAGCAGATCCTCGAAACGGCCGCGCAAGGTGCCAAGGATCACAAGGGCAACGAACTGGAGCAGAAGCTCGGCAACCTGTACGCCGCCGGGCTCGACACCGCCACGATCGACAAGCTGGGCTACGACCCGATCAAGCCGCAGCTTGCGGCCATCGATGCGTTGAAGACGCCGGCCGACATCGCCGACTTCATCAACACCAGCTACGACAATGGCGACAGCTACGTCTTCGACTTCGGTTCGGGCGCCGACTTCAAGGACGCGACCAAACAGATCGGCTACGTGTTCCAGGACGGTCTGGGCCTGCCGACCCGCGACTATTACCTGTCGCCCAAGTACAAGGACATCCGCGACGCCTACGTGAAGTACATCGCCAAGTCGCTGGAACTGGTCGGCACGCCCGAAGCCGATGCCAAGAAACAGGCCGATCAGGTGATGAAGTTCGAAACCGAACTCGCCAAGGCCTCGCTGTCACCGACCGAGTTGCGCGATCTCGACAATCGCTACCACTTCGTCACGGTCGCGGACGCCGACAAGATCAGCCCGCACTTCAGTTGGGACAAGTTCTTCAAGGCCCAGGATGTCGACATCGGCAAGGGCTTTTCGCTGTCGCAGCCGAAGTTCATCGCCGAGTTCGACAAGCTGCTCGCGCATGCGCCGATTTCGCAGTGGCAGGCTTACCTGAAGTTCCACCTGGTCAGCAATGCCTCGCCGGCGTTGAGCCAGGCTTTCGAAGACAATCGCTTCGACTTCTACGGCAAGACACTCAGCGGCCAGCCCGAGCAGAAGACACGCTGGAAACGCGTGGTCGGCGCGGTCAACGACGCCATGGGCATGGGGCTGGGCGAACTGTACGTCGCCAAGTACTTCCCTCCGGAAGCGAAGCAACGCGCAGAGCAACTCGTCACCAATGTTCGCGCGGCCCTCAAGGAACACATCGAGAACCTCGACTGGATGAGCGAGACGACCAAGAAGAAGGCGCTGGAAAAATGGGCGCTGTTCCTGCCGAAGATCGGTTACCCCGACAAGGGCGAGTGGCGCGACTGGTCGGGCCTGACCATCCAACCCGGCCAGTGGTACGCCAGCCTCGAGGCTGCCTCGAAATACAACTACCACTACGACATTGGCAAGATCGGCAAGGCCACCGACCGCAAGGAGTGGCACATGACGCCGCAGACGATCAACGCCTACTACTCGCCTTCCACCAACACCATCAACTTCCCGGCCGCGATCCTGCAACCGCCGTTCTTCTATGCCAAGGGCGACGACGCGGTGAACTACGGCGGCATCGGTTTCGTGATCGGCCACGAATCGAGCCATGGTTTCGACGACCAGGGCAGCCAGTTCGACGGCCATGGCAACCGGCTCGATTGGTGGACGCCGCAGGACAAGAAAAAATTCGATGAGCGTACCGCCGCACTGGTGAAGCAGTACGACAGCTACGCGCCGATTCCGGGCAAGCCCGACCTGCGCGTCAACGGAAAGCTGACGCTGGGCGAGGACATTGGCGATCTGGGCGGCCTCAACATCGCCTACACCGCGTTGCAGACCGCGCTCAAGGCCGACCCCAAGGAAGCCGACCAGAAGATCGACGGCATGACCCAGGACCAGCGGTTCTTCCTCAACTCCGCACGCGTCTGGGAAGGCACTGCCCGCGACAAGACCGCGGAATTGCTGTTGAACGTCGATCCGCACGCACCCGCCAAGGTCCGCGCGTTCGCGACGGCCGCCAACATGCCGCAGTTCGCGCAGGCCTTCCAATGCAAGCCCGGCGACAAAATGATGCACACGGGCGACAAGCTGGTGAAGATCTGGTAGCGATCCCGGGATTCGGGTTCCCGGGACGAGTGCAGATCACTTCAGGGCTTGAACTTCGGACGCCGCACGCAAGTGCGGCGTTCTTTTTACCAGCGCGCCTGTGTTCGCGGCAACGGCCATGCAGTCCATTGTGGCCTGATTCGTATCGCATGCGTATTGCGAATCGTTCGCATTCGCCTTATTATCAGCCGCGCACCGCCCGCCATCCGCGGGCGAATTTCTTCCAGTCGCCGCTGCGACTCGCGATCCCTCGCCCATGCCGGGCCTGCGCGATTGCGACCATTCGGCGCACAAGAACAAGGCGCACCTCCAATGCCCGGCATCAAGCATCGCAAGCACTTCCACCACCGGCCGCTCGCCCTTTCCACGTTGATGACCGGCATCGCGCTCGGCCTGCCCTCGCTCGCAGCGAGCCCGGCGAACTCACCGGCGTCGCTGGAAGCGAGCCCGACGCAACTGCCCGTCGTCAACGTCAAGGCCACGCGCAACCCCTACAAGGCCGATGCGATGCAATCGCCCAAGTTCACGCAGTCGCTGCTGGACACCCCACAGACCATCAACGTGATCGGCAAGGAAATCATCCAGCAGCAAGGCGCCACCACGCTGACCGAAGCGCTGCGCAACAGTCCCGGCGTCGGCACCTTCTACGTCGGTGAGAACGGCAGCACCTCGACGGGCGATGCTGTCTACATGCGCGGCTTCGATGCGGCCGGAAGCATCTTCGTCGACGGCGTGCGCGACCTCGGTTCGATCTCGCGCGACGTGTTCGACACCGAACAGGTCGAAGTCATCAAGGGCCCCGACGGCACCGTGTACGGCCGCACCACGCCGACCGGCGCGATCAACATGGCCAGCAAACAGCCGCTGCTGGACAACCGCATGGCCGCGACGCTGGCGTACGGCGGCTGGAGCCGGAAGCGCGGCACCGTCGACTGGAACCAGGCGATCGGTGAACACGCGGCCTTCCGCCTCAACGTGATGGACCAGAACAGCGGCGTCCCGGGCCGCGACACCGTGAAGAACGATCGCTGGGGCATTGCGCCGTCGCTCGCGTTTGGGCTCGGCACGCCGACCACCGTGTATCTCGACTTCCTGCACATCACCCAAAACAACATCCCCGACGGGGGCGTTCCCACCATCGGTTTGCCGGGCTATTCATCGCCCGATCCCGCTCGCCCGTTCCTTTCCGACGCCACCGTAGTCGATCCATCGAACTTCTACGGCACGGCTGCCGACCATGACGACGTCAAGTCCGACATGGCGACACTGATCGTGCAGCACGAACTTTCCGGCAGCGCAGCGCTGCACGACACCCTGCGTTGGGGCCGCACGCGAGAGCATTACCTGCTGACGTCGTTCATGGGCAGCGCGGCCAACCTGCTGACGCCCGATCCGCTCGACCCGGCAACCTGGACCATCGCGCGCAGCAATCCGACCTTCAAGGACCAGACCAACCGCATCCTCACCAACCAGCTCAACTTCACCGTCAACTTCGACACGGGCAGCGTCACGCACGATCTCAGCACCGGCTTTGAATTGACGCGCGAGGAACTCGGCACCGGTGGTTACGCCGCGCTGGACGGGAGCACCTGGACACCCGCGAGTTTGTACGACCCGAACCCGGATACCGCGATCGGCCTCGTCATCGGCGACAACGGCACGTGGAGCCGTGCGCGCACCGACACCGCCGGCGTTTATGCCTTCGACACCATGAAGTTTGGCGAACACTGGATGTTCATCGCGGGTGGACGGTTGGATCACTACAACACCGAATTCGAAAGCGTCGTCGCGTGCGGCGGCCGCAGCACGCCCGCCTGCGGCGACTTGCCGACCGGCGCGCCAGTGGCCGGTCTGGATGCGAACAAGCGCGGCAATCTCGCGAGCTACAAAATGGGCCTGGTTTACAAGCCCGCCGCGAACGGCAGCGTGTACGCCAACTTCGCGACGGGCAGCGAACCGCCCGGCGGCAACAATCTCGCGTTCAATGCATCGGCAAGCAATGCCGACAATCCGATCTTCGACCCCCAGAAGGCGCGCACGGTGGAAGTCGGCGCCAAGTGGAACGTGTTCGGCGACCAGTTGCGGCTGACCGCCGCGCTGTTCCGCACCGTCGTCAGCAACCTCGTCGCGCAGGATCCCGTGGACCTGCAGTACTACCAGATCGGTCACGAACGCGTGCAGGGCATCGAACTGGGCGCCGTCGGACAGATCACCCGGCACTGGGCGGTCAGCGCCGGCTACACCTTGATGAACACGCGCGCGGACGGCGGCATCGTCAGCAGCGCCACCACGCCTTCGGCGCCCGCCACCGACGGTTCTGGCAGGCTCGCCTACACGCCCCGGAGTTCCTTCACCGCCTGGAGTACCTGGCGTCTGCCGCACCACGTCACCCTCGGCGCCGGCGCGCGCTACTCGGGCGAAATGCAACGCGGCCACGACGGTGCCATCGGCACACCGGCCTTCACCGACGCGTATTGGGTGTTCGACGGCATGGCCAGCTACGGCATCAACCGGCACGCGTTGCTGCAGCTCAACGTCTACAATCTGTTCGACAAGCGTTACGTGGCCGCGATCAACAAGAGCGGTTACCGCTACACACCCGGCGCGCCGCGGTCGGCCATGCTGACTTTGAACATCAAGTATTGAGCGATCGATGCTGCTGCACATCGAGAACCTGCTGGATGCCGCGACCATTGCGCGCATGCGCGCGAGGCTGGATGGCGCGGCGTGGATCGATGGCCGCGAAACGGTCGGGCCGCAGGGTGCGCAGGTCAAACGCAACCAGCAATTGCCTGACGCATCGCCGCTGCGGGCGGAACTTGGACGCGAGGTATTGGCCGCTTGCGCGCGCCACCCGGAATTCCACGCAGCCACGTTGCCGGCGAAGATCCTGCCGCCGCGGTTCAATCGCTACGTGGACGGCGGCACCTACGGCGCGCACATCGACGGCGCCGTGATGGCGTTGGCGGACGGCAGCCAGTTGCGCAGCGACATCGCCTGCACGGTGTTCCTCGCCGATCCCGGAAGCTACGACGGCGGCGAATTGATCGTCGACGATACCTACGGCGAACACGAAGTTAAACTGCCTGCAGGCGACGCCATCGTGTACCCGGCTTCAAGCCTGCATCGCGTCGAACCGGTGACGCGCGGCGCACGCGTGGCCGCGTTCTTCTGGATCCAGAGCCTGGTGCGCGACGAAGCGCAACGCCGAACGCTGCTGCAACTCGACACTGCGATTCGTGCGCTCGCCGCCAGCGGTGCCGATGTCGCAGCCGTCAAGCAACTCACCGGGGTGTATCACAACCTGCTGCGGCGATGGTCGGAGACGTAGGTTGGGCTGACGCCGGCTTCATCGGCCTAAGCCCAACGGTGCTGCGCGAGCCGACCAGCGTGCCACGCGTACTGCGGACACCGACTCCCGATCGCGCTGCGAACGCCTGGAACGACGACCTGCGCCACGTCGGGTTTCACATTGCATCCAGCCCAACCCACACTGCCGATAGCCTACGTTCGGGCCAACGGAACCCACGTCCACGCCATCGGCAGGTTCATTTTTCCGGCAACGGGCACCGCAACGCGCGATAATGCGCAGCTTTCGGCAAGCGGATTCGCGATGGACTACATTCCGGGCCAACGCTGGGTGTCGGACGCGGAGCCCGAACTCGGCCTCGGCACCGTGTTGCGTTGTGACGATCGTGCGGTGCAGGTACTGTTCGCGAAGTCCGGGGTGGTACGCAATTACGCCTCGCACGGTGCGCCGCTCGCGCGCGCCGCGTTCCGCGTCGGCCAACGCATCGCGGGGCGCGGCATCAGCTTCGTGGTCGAACGCATCGACCTTCGCGACGGCCTGCTGGTGTATTCGGGCGAGAAGCGCGAACTCGCGGAAGGCCAACTCGACGACGAACAATCGCTGTCGCAAGCCGATGCGCGGCTGATTTCCGCGCGTACCGACAAGCCCCACCACTATGAATTGCGCAAGCGCGTCCTGCTGGCGCGCTCGGCGGCGCGCCGTTCCGATGCATGGGGCATCCTGTCGGCGCGCGTCGATCTGCTGCCGCATCAGCTCGGCGTGGTCGCGGCGTGCATGGAGCGCGAGCACCCGCGCGCGCTGCTGGCCGACGAGGCGGGGCTCGGCAAGACCATCGAAGCCGGAATGCTGGTCGCACGCATGCTGGCGACCGGCCGCGCGGCGCGCGTGCTGGTCCTGGTGCCCGAAGCGTTGCTGGTGCAGTGGTTCGTGGAAATGCGCCGGCGCTTCCAGCTCGCGTTCGCGATCATCGACGAGGAACGCTGCACTGCGATCACCGCGGCCGATCCCGCCCGGAACCCCTTCGAAGACGAGCAACTCGCGATCGCTTCCGTCGCGTGGCTGGGCCGCGATGCGCAGCGACGCGGTCAGGTGCTGGCGGCAGGCTGGGACATGCTGGTAGTGGACGAAGCCCATCACCTCGAGTGGACGCCGGAAGCAGCGAGTCCGGAATACCAGGTGGTGGAAGCGCTCGCGGCGATCACGCCGAGCGTGGTGCTGCTGACCGCCACGCCGGAACAACTGGGTCGCCGCGCGCACTTCGCGCGATTGCGCTTGCTGGACCCTGCGCGTTTCGACGACCTCGGGCGTTACCTCGCCGAAGCGGAAGGTTATGCCGGGCTATCTTCCATCGCGGAACGCATCGCGTCCGGCGAACCACTGGGCGACGACGAGCGTGCCGCATTGTGCGCGCGCTTTCCGCACGACCCGGCGCTGCAGGCGCTGGCCAACGCGTATCCGGAAAGCGCGGACGCGTTGCTGTCGGCGCTGATCGACCGCCACGGCACGGGCCGGGTGATGTTCCGCAATCGCCGCGACAGCGTCGGCGGATTTCCGGGGCGCCAGCTCGACATCGAAACCAGCGCCGATGCCGACGCATCGCCGCAACCGAAGCTGCTTGCCGAATTCGAGGACGACATGCGCGGCGCGGCAGCGGAGCCGCGCGCACTCGACTATGCCGACGATCCGCGCATCGAATGGCTGGTCCGGCTGCTCGACGCGCATCGCGATGACAAGTTCCTGCTGATCGGGACGACGCGCGCCAAGGTCGAGGCGATCGATGCGGCGCTGCGCACGCGCACCGGCGCCAGGGTCGCAAGTTTCCACGAAGCCATGACACTGCTGCAACGCGACCGCGCGGCGGCCTGGTTCGCACAGTCCGATGGCGCACGTTTGCTGCTGTGTTCGGAAATCGGTTCGGAAGGACGCAACTTCCAGTTCGCACATCGGCTGGTGCTGTGGGACTTGCCGCTCGATCCGGACCTGATCGAACAGCGCATCGGACGCCTTGACCGGATCGGCCAGCGCCACGTGGTGGCGTTGCACGTGGCGGGCTTGCCGGGCACCGCCCAGCAGGCGCTCGCGCGTTGGCATGCCGAAGGTACGCGCGTCCTCCGTGAATGTCCGGCCGACGGCCGCGAGCTGCTGCGCCGGCACGGCGACGAACTGATCCGGGTCGCGCGCGCCCATGCCGAGGCTGGCGAATCCGACGACCCGGAACTGGACGGCCTCGTCAGCGCGACAGCAGTCACGCACGCGGAGCTTTCCGAAGCCATCCGATCGGGACGCGATCGCCTGCTCGAACTCGCCGCGCGCAATGCGGGCGGCAAGGCGCTGCTCGATGCGATCCGGGCATCCGACGAAGATGCGCCATCACACACGCTGATGCAGGAATGCTTCGAACCGTTCGGCGTCCACGTCGAGGACCTGGGCGGCGGAACCCTCCTGCTCGACCCCGAATTCCTGTCCACCGACGCCCTGATTGGCTTCACCGACGGTCCGCGGCGCGCCACTTTCGACCGCACGCTGGCGCTCGCACGCGAGGAACTGGATCTGCTGCGGATGGACCATCCGCTCGTGCTCAGCGCGTTCGACCTGCTGCTGACCGGCGAATTCGGCAATGCATCGTTCCTGGTCGACTCCGCATTGCCGGCGCGCAGCGTGCTGCTGGAAGCGCTGTACGTGGTCGAATGCGTGGCGGACGTACGGCTGGACGCGTCGCGTTTCCTGCCGCCGACCCCGTTCGCCGTGTGCGTCGATTCGCGGCTCGCGGCGCGCGACTACACGCCTTCCGCGCCGTCACTCGCGCGGGCGCGTGAACGGATGCCCGACATCTCGCGCTACCGCCGCTACCTCGCGCAACTGGTGCCGCCCATGCTGGAAGCTGCCGATGCGTTGGCGAGTGAAAGCGCGCGTGACGTCACGGGTGCGGCGATCGCGGATGCGCGTGCCGCACTCGATGCTCGGTTGCAGCGCCTGCAGGCGTTGGCGGAAATCAACGCCTCGGTGACACCGGACGAAATCGCGGCGGCGGCATCCACGCGCGAAATGACCTTGGCAGCACTGACCCATGCACGCCCTCGCCTCGACGCCGTGCGGATGGCAGTGAGCGCCGATTTCCTGTCGTTGCGGTAGGTTGGATGCGCGAGGGTATGACTTTGGGCTTCCGCCGATGGAGCCGCGTCAGCCCAACCTTGTATTGTGATTTTGCCCGAGTCGCTCTCGGGCAAAGGAGTGTGCGGATGCCGTGCCCAACCTTGGCTCGAACGCCGTGACGTAGATCTTGCACCGCACGCCCGGTTTCAACTTGCGACAACTCGAACAGTATCTTCGGCCCGGGCTTGCCCGGAGCCTGCATTCACAAGGTGGAGCGCGCAAGCATGAACACTACGATGCCGTTGGGGATCGACGTCTCCAAGGCCAAGCTGGACTGTGCCCTGTGGCTGGGATCCAAGTACCGCACCAAGACCTTCGCCAACACGCCGGAGGGATTCTCCCGGCTGAGCGAGTGGCTGCATCAGCATGGCGCCGATCAGGTGCACGCCTGCATGGAAGCTACGGGGATCTACTGGGAAGCGGCTGCGTTGTATCTGGCCGATGCCGGCCAGCGGGTGTCGGTAATCAATCCGGCCTTGGCCAAGGCGCACGGGCAGTCACTGGGGCTGCGCAGCAAGACCGATGCCGTGGATGCCAAGCTGCTGGCGGACTTCTGCCGGGAGAAGCAGCCACCGGCGTGGACGCCGCCCTCGGGAGCGGAACGCCGGTTGCGGGCGCTGGTGCTGCGCCACCAGAGCCTGGTGGAGATGCAGACCCAGGAGAAGAACCGCTGCGAGAGTCTGCGCGAGGAGGTGCGCACCAGCGTGGAAACCCACCTGGCTTGGCTCGCCGCGGAGCTCGAGCGCATCGAGCAGGCCATCGCCAAGCTGCTCGACGACGATGACCATCTGCGCGGCCAGCGCGAACTGCTTGCCTCCATTCCCGGCTTGGGCGAACGCACCATCGCGGTGCTGTTGGCTTACGGTGTGAGCGGGGAACGGTTCCAGTCCGCGCGTCAGTTCGTGGCCTTCGCCGGCTTGAGTCCGCGCCTGCACGAATCCGGCAGCAGCGTGCGTGGCAAACCGCGCTTGTCCAAAATCGGCCACGCCTTCCTGCGCCGCGCCTTGTACATGCCGGCCATGGTGACCCTGTACAAAACCGCGTGGGGCCAGCGCTTCCGGCAACGCCTGGCCACCCACGGCAAGCCGCCCAAGCTGATCATCGGCGCCATGATGCGCAAGCTCGCCCAAGTGGCCTTCGGCGTCATCAAGTCGGGCAGACCCTTCAACCCGGCGTTCCATGGAGCTTGACGCGGATAACAGTATCTACATTGTGGTGCAATCACAACGGCCACGGACATCAATCGAAGGGGCGGATTTCCTCGCCGTCGTTGCTCGCGCCGGTTTCGGTGCCGTCGGACTTGTCGCCGAGCAACCTGCGCACCACCACGTAGAACACCGGCACCAGCATCACGCCGAGCACGGTGGCGCCGATCATGCCGCCGACCACGCCGGTGCCGATCGCATGGCGGCTGTTGGCGCCGGCGCCGGTCGAGATCGCCAGCGGCAGCACGCCCAGGATGAAGGCGATCGATGTCATCAGGATCGGTCGCAGGCGGATGCGGCAGGCTTCCAGCGTCGCCGCGATCAATCCCGCGCCCTGTTTTTGCAGGTCCACCGCGAATTGCACGATCAGGATCGCGTTCTTCACCGACAGCCCGATGATCGCGATCAGGCCGATCTTGAAATACACGTCGTTCTCGAGTCCGCGGATGCTGGTGAGCGCGACCGAACCCAGCACCCCCAACGGAATCACCAGCATCACGGCAACGGGGATCGACCAGCTTTCATACAGCGCGCACAGGCACAGGAACACCACGAAAATCGACAGCCCGAACAACATCGGCGCCTGCGCGCCCGACAGGATTTCCTGCAATGATTGCCCTGTCCATTCGTAGCCAAAGCTGGCGGGCAGGTACTTCGCGACCAGCTCCTGCATCGCGGCGATGGCGTCGCCGGAGCTGTGGCCGGGCGCGGCGGTGCCGGTGATGCCGATGGACCCGACGCCGTTGTAGCGGTCGAGTTCCGGTGCGGCCAGCGACCAGCTGGTGCTGACCACGCTCGACAACGGCACCATCGTGCCGTTCGACGAACGGGTGTAGAAGCTGCCGATGTCGGCCGGACTCATCCGGAACGGCGCGTCGGCCTGCATTTCCACGCGCAGCACGCGGCCCTGGTAATAGAAGTCGTTGGCGTACGCCTGCGACAGCATCAACTGGATCGCGTTGTATACGTCGGTGACGGACAGGCCCATCGATTGCGCCTGCACGCGATCGACGTGCATGTCCACGGTGGGCGCATCGTCCATGCCATTGACGTGCACGTTGGCAAGGCGATTGTCCCTGGCGGCCGCGGCGAGCAGCTTGTTCTTGGCGTCGATCAGCGCCTGATGGCCGAGCCCGCCGCGGTCCTCCAGTTCGAAGTCGAAACCCGCGAAGCGGCCGAGCCCGCGGATCACCGCCTGGTTCATCGCGAACACCTGGGCGTTGCGGATGTTCGCGAACTTCGCATTGAAGTCGTTGATGATCTCGTCGGCGGTGCGCGAGCGGTCGCTCCAATCCTTCAGGTGGATGAAGGCCATGCCGACGTTCTCGCCGCGCCCGATGAAGCTGAAGCCGCCGATGGTGAAGATGTTGGCGACCGCGGGGTCCTTTTCGACGATGGCTTCGATTTCCTTCATCACGGTGCGGGTGCGTTCGACGGTCGCGCCTGGCGGCAACTGGATGGTCGCGACCACTTCGCCCTGGTCTTCCTGCGGCACGAAGCTGGAGGGCAGGTGCCACAACAGCACGATCGCCACCGCGATCGCGAGCGCGTAGCCCAGCATCCAACGTGGCGTGTGGCGAACGGCCTTGCCCAATCGGCCGAGATACCCGTGCGCCATGCGTTCGTAGCCGTTGTTGAACGCGCGCAGGAAACGGTTGGCGTGTTCGTGTTCGGGGCGCAGCAGGCTCGCGCACAGCGCGGGCGTGAAGGTCAGCGCCATCAGCGCCGACAGCAGCATCGATACCGCGATGGTCACCGAGAACTGGCGATAGATCGCGCCCACGCTGCCTGGCATCAGCGCGGCCGGCACGAACACCGAGGCCAACACCGTGGTCACCGCGATGATCGCGCCGGTGATCTGGGTCATGCCCTTGCGCGTGGCTTCCTTCGGCGAGAGGCCTTCCTCGCGCATGATGCGCTCGACGTTTTCGACCACCACGATTGCATCGTCCACCACGATGCCGATCGCCAGTACCAGCCCGAACAAGCTGAGCACGTTGATCGAGAAGCCGAACAGGTACAGACCCAGGAACGCGCCGGTCAGCGCCACCGGCACCACCAGCGTCGGGATCAGCGTGGCGCGCAGGTTCTGCAGGAACAGCAGCATCACGAAGAACACCAGCACGATCGCTTCGCCCAGTGTCTTCACCACCTCGTTGATCGATACCTTGACGAAGGTGTAGCTTTCGAAAGGAATGGTCCAGGTGACGCCGGGCGGCAGGTTCTTGGCCAGTTCCTGCATTTTTTCCTGTACGGCGTCCGCAACCGACAGCGCGTTCGCGCCCGGCAGCAGCGAGATGCCGAACGACGCCACCGGCTGGCCATTGAGGCGCGAGAAGTTGCCGTAGTTGTCCGAGCCCAGCTCGACGCGCGCGACGTCGCCCAGCGTCACGGTGGTGCCGTCGGGTTCGGTGCGCAGGATGATGTCGCGGAACTGCTCGGGGGTCGTGAAGCTAGATTCGGCCGACACGTTGGCCGTGATGCCCTGGCCCTTCGCGGCGGGCTCGGCGCCCACGGAACCGGCCGCGAACATCACGTTCTGCGCACGCACCGCGCCCAGCACGTCGGTAGCGGTGAGGCCATAGCCCTGCAGCTTCAGCGGGTTCAGCCAGATGCGCATCGCGTACGGCGCACCGAACTGGTTGACGCTGCCGACGCCGTCCACGCGCGAGATCGGATCGATCAGTTGCGCGGCGATCACGTTGTTGAGCGCGGAGGGGTCGAGGTGCCCGGTCTTGTCCTGCAGCGAAATGCCCATCAGGAAACCGGAATTGGATTTGCGCACCGTGACGCCGAGGTTGTTGACCGCCGACGGCAAGCGCGGCTCCGCGGCATTCACGGCGTTTTGCGTCTGGACCGCGGCGGTGTCGAGATTGGTGCCGGGATCGAAATACAGGCTGATGTTGGACGAGCCGGTGGAATCGGACGACGAACTGAAATACAAAAGATGGTCGATGCCCGACAGGTTCTGTTCGATCACCTGCGTGACCGTGCTCTGCACCACCTGCGCATTCGCGCCCGGGTAGTTGGCGCGGATCTGCACGCTCGGCGGCGCGATCGTGGGGTAGGCCTCGATCGGCAGGTTCAGGATCGCGATGGTGCCGCCCAGCGTGATCAGGATCGCAAGTACCCACGCGAATACCGGACGGTCGATGAAGAATTGCGGCATGGCGAAGGAATCAATCCGCAGCCGCAGCCGCAGCGGTAGCGGCCGGTGTCGCGCTGGCAGGTGCACGGTACGGAACCGGCTTCACCTTCTCGCCGGCCGTCGCCTTCTGAATGCCGGACACCACCACGCGCGCGCCCGCTTCGATGCCCGACAGTACGACCCAGTCGCCGTCTCGTTGGTCGCCCAGTTCGACGCGCTTCTCGGCGATCTTGTCCTCGCCGCCGACCACGTACACGTAGGCGCCGTCGTTGTCGCGCTGAATCGCGCTCTGCGGCAGCAGAAACGCGTTGTGCAGCGTGCCGAGCGTCAGGCGGATCTTCACGAACATGCCGGGAAGCAACGCATGGTCCGGATTCGGCACCAGCGCACGCAGGTCGACCGCGCCGGTCTGCGGGTCGACGGCAAGGTCGGCAAAATCGAGCGACCCCTTGTGCGGATACGTGCTGCCGTCGGGCAGCACTATCTGCACCTCGGCCTTGTCGGCCGCGACCAGCTTCAATTCGCCGGCTTTCTCCGCGCGGCGCAGCCGTTCCACTTCCGCCATTGGTTCGCTGAAATTGGCGTAGATCGGATCGATCACCTGTACCGTGGTCAGGGGATTGGTGTCGGTCGGGGACACCAGCGCACCCTGGGTTACGTTGGCGCGGCCGGCGCGGCCGCTGATCGGTGCGGTGACGGTGGCGTAGCCGAGATTGATCTTCGCATTCTGCACGTTGGCGCGCGCGGCCTTCACCGCGGCATCGGCTTCCGCCGCGGCGGCGACGGTGTCGTCGACATCCTGTTTCGCCAGCAAGCCCCTGGCGCCCAGCGCCTCGCTGCGCGAAGCCTTGACGGAGGCATTGCGTGCGCTGGCTTCGGCCTGCGCGAGTTGGCCCTGCGCCTGGCGCAGGCTGGCTTCCAGCGGCGCTGGATCGATCTTGAACAACACGTCGCCGGCCTTGACGTCGGTGCCTTCCTTGTATACGCGCTGCAGGACCACGCCGGTCACGCGGGCGCGCACTTGCGCGGTCAGCGTGGCGGCAAGGCGACCGGGGTAGTTGCGCACCACGGGTACATCGGCGGCTCGCGCCGTCAGCACGCCCACTTCGGATGGCGGCGGTGACGGCGGAGCGGAGTGGCTGCACGCGCCGAGCGCGAGCGCCAGCAGCAATGCACCTGCGCCACGCCACGGCGGATTCATCATCGGGACTTCTCGAGCACTGCAGGTCAATCGCCAAGTATGACGGGATTTTCCATGCAGTTCCCTAGGCCAAGCGTCATGCCACCGGCATGGCGCGCGGGTTTGTGGTGGCTGAACGGACCGTTGGCGGAAGCCGGCTTGTTTCGCCAGACCGCCACGCGCAGAACGACGCCTGGCCGTCGCCCGCAACGATACGCCGGACGGGCTGCCGTGGCGGCACGAAACCCCTCGCAGGCGGCGCAATCCCGCGCCAAAACTGGAACGCGAAGCCTGCGTGGCGCTATCCTATTCGTTCCTTGTCTGGGCTCGAACAGAAACGACATGAATGCATTGCGTGCCCCCGCCAGTGGGGCTGAAGTCGCCGCGATCGCGGCGGAGGTCCGGGTCAAGTGCGGCAGTGCCGACGGCAATCTGGCCGAGGCTTTCGCGAAACTCGTCTGCAGCGAAATCGGCGCCGAGGAGCTGGCGCGGCGCGGCACCGACACGTGGTCCGCGTTGATCGCGGAACTGTTCGGCTGGTTCCGCAATCGCCCGGCCGGACAGGCCAGCGTGCGGGCATTCAATCCGGATCGCGAGCATGATGGCTGGTCGTGTCCGCATTCGATCGTCGAAGTGGTGACCGACGATGCCCCGTTCCTGGTCGATTCGCTGGAAATGGTGATCGCCGGTGCGGGCCTGCGCCTGCATCGACTGGTCCATCCGATCCTCGACGTGGCAAGGGATGCCAAGGGCAACCTCGTCACCATCGGCAACCCCGAAGACGGGATCGCGATGGAGTCGGTGATGTACGCCGAGATCGATCGCGTGGACGACGCCACGCTGCATCAGTTGCAGGAAGTGGCGCAGGTGGCGCTGGGCGACGTGCGCGCCGCCGTCACCGACTGGCAAGCCATGCACGACAAGATGCTGGCGATCGCCGACAACCTCGGCAACGGCAACACCATTCTCGGCGCGGATGAAATCGCAGAAGGCCAGGCCTTCCTTCGCTGGGCTGCGGACAACCATTTCACGTTCCTCGGTTATCGAGAATACGACGTGCTGGCCGACGACGGGGACGAGTTGCTGAAGGCGCGCGAAGGTTCGGGCCTCGGCATCCTGCGCGACCCGGATCTCGCGACCGCGCCGCGTTCCGTCAAGAGTCTCGCAGCCAGCCGGCTGCCGCAGTCGGGCTCGATGGACGCAATCATCCTGACCAAGACCAACGCGCGTTCGCGCGTGCACCGGCCAGGCTACATGGATTACATCGGCGTGCTGCGCTTTGACGGCAAGGGCAAGCCGACGGGGGAATCACGCTTCCTCGGCCTGTACACCTCCACCTCGTACATGCGCCGTCCGCAAGACGTGCCGCTGGTGCGCCAGAAATTCGAGTCGGTCGAAAAGCGCTCGGGCCTGCGTCCGCAGTCGCACTCGGGCAAGGCGTTCCGCTCGATCCTGGAAACGCTGCCGCGTGACGAGTTGCTGCAAGCTTCGGCCGACGAGTTGTTCTCGCTCGCGACCGGCATCTTCGACTTGAACGAACGCCGCCACGCGCGGCTGTTCGTGCGCCGCGACGCGTATGGCCGGTTCTTCTCGTGCCTCGTGTTCATTCCGCGCGACCACTACAACGCCGCGGTGGGCGATCGCGTGAAGGACATGCTGCGCGACGAATTGCACGGCGCGCATGTGGATGCCACGGTGCAGATCGGCGACTCGCCGATGGCGCGCATGCACGTGGTGGTGCGTCCGCGCGCGGGCGAACACGTGGACGTCGACCTGCCCCGGCTGGAAGCCAAACTCGCGCCGATCGTGCGCAGTTGGCACGACGAATTGCGCGATGCATTGGTGGGCGGCCTGGGCGAGGAGCGCGGCGCGCAACTGGCGAGCCGCTGGGGCCGTGCCTTCACCGCCGGTTACATCGAGGACACCACGCCGGCGCGCGCCGCCGAGGACGTCGGCATCCTGACCGCGATGGCGGGCGCCGGCGAAGACGTGCGCCTCGCGCTGCACGAATCCTATCGCACACCGGGCGAGCTGCACTTCAAGGTGTTCCGCGCCGGCAACGACATTCCGCTTTCGGACGCGCTGCCGCTGCTGGAAAACGCCGGCATGAAGGTGGACACGGAACAGGTGCACGTGCTGGACGTGCGCGTCGGCAAGGCTTGCGTGCAGGACTTCGTGGTGCGTCCGGCCTCGCCGCTGCAGTTCAAGCTGGATGACCTGCACGCGCGCTTCGAGGATCTGTTCCATGCCGCATGGCACGGCGATGCGGAAAACGACCATTTCAACGCGTTGGTGCTGCGCGCCGGTTTGAGTTGGCGGCAGATCGCGATGCTGCGAGGCTATTGCAAGTACCAGCAGCAGGTCGGCACGCCGTTCTCGCAAGCCTACATGGAGGAAACGCTCAATCGTTATCCGATGATTGCGGGGCTGCTGGTCGAACTGTTCGAGGCGAAGTTCGATCCGGCCCGCGAGGCGGGTGATGACGCCAGTCGCCAACGCGCGCGGGAAGCGCTGGAGCGCGAAGTGGGCACGTTGACGCCCAAGGCCGTGATCGAGGCGAATCCGGATTTCGTGTCGCAGGTTGCCGCGCTGCTCGACCAGCCGCGCGACGCACAGGTCGAAGGCTTGATCAACGCGATCAAGGCTTTGCTCACCAACGTGTCGAGCCTTGACGACGACCGCATCCTGCGCGGCTTCATGGGCCTGATCCGCGCCACGCTGCGCACCAACTATTTCCAGTTGCACGACGGCAGGCCTGCCGAATACATCAGCTACAAGTTCGATTCGCACCAGGTGCCGGACATCCCGAAACCGGTGCCGTACCGCGAAATCTGGGTCTACGCGCCGCGGGTGGAAGGTGTGCACCTGCGCTTTGGCCCGGTCGCGCGCGGCGGCATCCGCTGGTCGGACCGGCGCGAGGACTTTCGCACCGAAGTGCTTGGCCTCGTGAAGGCGCAGATGGTGAAGAACACCGTGATCGTGCCAGTGGGTTCCAAGGGCGGCTTCTTCGTGAAACGTCCGCCCGTCGAACGCGACGCGGTGCTGGAAGAGGGCATCGCCTGCTACAAGATGTTCATCAACGGGCTGCTCGACATCACCGACAACATCGACACGGCCGGCAACAAGGTGCTGCATCCGGCCGACGTGGTGCGCCACGACGCCGATGACCCGTACCTGGTGGTCGCCGCCGACAAGGGCACGGCCAAGTTCTCCGACATCGCCAACGGCATTTCCATCGCGCACGGCTACTGGCTGGGCGACGCGTTCGCGTCGGGCGGTTCGGCAGGCTACGACCACAAGGGCATGGGCATCACCGCCAAGGGCGGATGGGAATCGGTGAAGCGGCATTTCCGCGCGCTGGGCCACGACTGCCAGAGCGAAGACTTCACCTGCGTCGGCATCGGCGACATGTCGGGCGACGTGTTCGGCAACGGCATGCTGCTGTCGAAACACATCCGGCTGGTCGCGGCATTCGACCATCGCCATATCTTCATCGATCCGAATCCGGATTCGGCCAGCTCGTTCCCGGAACGCGAGCGCATGTTCAAGCTGCCGCGCTCGTCGTGGGACGACTACGACAAATCGAAAATCTCGAAGGGCGGCGGCGTGTTCGCACGCAGCCTCAAAGCCATTCCGATCACCCCGGAAATGCGCGCCGCGCTCGGCATCGGCGAAGACGTGGAGTCGCTGTCGCCGATCGAACTGATCAGCGCGATCCTGAAGGCGCCGGTCGATCTGCTGTGGAACGGCGGCATCGGTACGTACGTCAAGGCTGCGTCTGAATCGAACGCCGACGTGGGCGACCGTGCCAACAACGCGCTGCGCATCAATGGTGGCGACCTGCGCTGCAAGATCGTGGGCGAGGGCGGCAACCTCGGTTTCACCCAGAAAGGCCGCATCGAAGCCGCCCAGAAGGGCGTGCTGCTGAACACCGACTTCATCGACAATTCGGCGGGCGTGGACACGTCCGACCACGAGGTCAACATCAAGATCCTGCTGAACGATGCGGTGCGACGCAACGAGATGGACGTGGAAGCGCGCAACGCGCTGCTGCACTCGATGACCGACGAGGTCGCCAGGCTGGTGCTGTGGGACAACTATCGCCAGAACGTCGCGATCAGCTTGATGGAACACATGTCGGTCAGCCGCATCGGTTCCAAGGCCCACTTCATCCGCACGCTGGAGTCACGCGGCCAACTCGATCGCCAGATCGAATCGCTGCCTTCCGACGCGGAGCTCGCCGAACGCCGTACGCACCATCAAGGCCTGACGCGTCCGGAACTGGCGGTGCTGCTGTCCTATTCCAAGATCGTGCTGTACCAGCAGTTGCTGGATTCCGACGTGCCCGAGGATCCATTCCTCTCGCATGAACTGGTGCGTTACTTCCCCGAGCCGCTGCATGAAAAATACGCCGCGCTCATGCAGCGCCATCGCCTGAAGCGCGAAATCATCGCCACCGCGGTCACCAACTCCATCGTCAACCGCATGGGCGCGACCTTCGTGCTGCGCACCCAGGAAGACACCGGGCAAACAGCCGCCGCCGT
>Ga0207698_10000622_pt1 | contig 20593 bp, 28 predicted proteins | sample KBSCornC22_FD_184298 | JGI IMG/M metagenome (GOLD analysis project Ga0207698, IMG submission 184298) | Corn rhizosphere microbial communities from Kellogg Biological Station, Michigan, USA - KBS Corn C2-2 (SPAdes) (version 2) | ecosystem: Host-associated > Plants > Roots > Rhizosphere > Soil ... | reverse complement strand
ACATCATCTGGGTCGCGTTGTTCACGATCGTCTATCTGCTGGGAGCCGGCGCATGAGCGGCCATGACGAGGATTGGGGCGAGCATGACGACGCCGCCCCCGGTGACGAACATGCCGGCGGTTCGGGCTGGAGCGCGATCCAGGTCTATCTGCTCGGCCTGCTGCTCGCGGTCGGGCTCACCGTCGCGAGCTTCTGGGTTGCCGGTTCCAGCTTCGTGTGGGGCCCGGGCATCCCGGCCGCTCTGATCGCATTGGCGGTCGCGCAGATCGGCGTCCACCTGGTCTTCTTCCTGCACATCACCAGCGGGCCGGAGAATATGAACAACACGCTGGCGCTCGCCTTCGGCGTGATGATCGTGCTGCTCGTGGTGGTTGGATCGGTGTGGATCATGGCGCACATGAATCACAATATGATGCCGATGCCGATGGATAAATTGATGCAGATGCAGCACTGATCGCTGCACTCCGCGTCGCCGTTCAGCGTCGTCGCGCGGCACGCGCCGCGCGCCAGTTCCAGATGATGATGGCAGCCGCGATCGCCAGCAGCACGCCGTAAAGCGGCAGTCCGATCTGATCGGGCAGCCACAGGTGAAGCCTGTCGGTGAGGTAGAGCAGGAGCAGCAGTCCCAGCACCGCCACCACGGTGCCGCGGACCAGCGGCGGAGGATCGAGCCGCGCCATCAACCCGATCAAGGCCACCGCGCCCAGCGAAAAGGCGGGGAAGAGGTCGGTCATTCCTGCAGGCGCGGCCATGGCCGGCTTATAGCCGATGTGGCGCGGTTCGGCACGGCGCTCAAATGGCTGCGGCGGACGCGGACTCCTGCGGATGGTGCGGTTCGAGGATCAGCACATTGTTCTCGACCCGCCAGCTCTTGAGCTTGGACAGGAAGTTCATGCCGATCACTTCGGTATCGCCGAACGACGGCGAGACGACGACCGGCAGATGTCGCGCGACGATGTTGCCGATGCGCAAGGTCCCGATCGTCGAGGTCTGCGCCGCGACCGCGCCGTTGGCGGTCTTGAGGACGACCGGGAAGGGCGAACGCTCCGGCCGCAGCCCCGCCGCTTCGGCCGTATCGACCGACAAGGCCGTGATGGTGGCGCCGCTGTCGATCAGCAGCCGCCGCTCGACGCCGTTGACGCGGGCCCGGACCCAGAAATGCCCGTCGCGCGCCATGGGAATGCGCAGCTCCTTGCCCGAAACCTGCTGTTCGTCCGGCGTGTCCAGTTGGAGGAAGCGGCTGAGCCTGGCGAAATAAGGGTCGAACAGGCTGCGTTGCTGGATCGCGCCGATCAGCAGGACGGCGATGATGCCCCAGCAGGCGATACGGACCGCAAGCCCGATGAGGGGTACGCGTCGGGCAAGGAGATTGACCAGCAACAGTGCCGTCACGGCAAGGCCGGCATAGACAAGGATCTGGGCGGGGAAGGGCGGCATTGCGGGTCCGGTCACAGGCCCATGATATAGAGGGCCTATGATATATAGGGGATGACCGGCCGATCTTCAGCCGTGCCGCGGGGGTGTGCCTCGAAACCTTCCGTCCGCCTTGCCGTTGCCCACACATGTCCCGTCAGGTCGCCGGCTGGAAACTCGACCCTGCGGACCGTGCCCGCTTGCTCGAGCGCTTTCCACCGCGTTTCGGGCAGATCGTCGCGGATCATGTGACGCTGCGCTTTGGCACCGACGGCGATACGCCTTTGCCGATCGCGACGTCAGGTGAGGTGATCGGTCGGGTCGACGATGGCGCGGGCGTGGAGGCGCTGGTGGTGCGGATCGGCGGCACGACCGACCGCGGCGACGGCAGCGCCTATCATATCACCTGGTCGCTGGGCCCATCGCGGCAGGCGAAGGAAAGCAACGACGTGATTGCCCGGCTTGGATGGCATCCGGTCGAGCCGCCGGTTCCGGTCCGGCTTGCGCCGGGACGATGGACATTGTGAGGGGTCGGCCGGTGCAGCTCTATCTCGATTGCGACGGAGTGCTGGCGGATTTCGATGCAGGCGTCATGCAACTCCTCGGCATGGCGCCGCGCGCTTATGAGAAACGTCATGGGCTCGGCGCCTTTTGGCGTGAGCTTGCGCGCCATCCCGATTTCTATGGTTCGTTGCCGCTGATGCCGGATGCGATGACCCTGTTCGATGCGGTCAGGCACCTCGATCCGGTCATCCTGACGGGACTTCCGCAGGGCCGGTGGGCGGCACCGCAGAAGATTCGCTGGGCCGCCCGACATTTCCCCGGCACCCGGATCCTGACCGTCATGGCCGTGGACAAGCATAAGCATGCGCTGGCGGGCGACATATTGGTCGACGATCAGCTCCGCCATGCGAATCTCTGGGAAAGCGCTGGCGGCCGGTTCGTCCATCACCGCAGCGCGGACGCCACGCTCGCCCGGCTGCGCGAGATCGAGCCCGGCGCCATGGCCGGCCATTGACCGTCCGCTCAGGGGGCAGAGCCCGATCGGTCGTCCGTCGGAGCGGTTCGGGTGGCCCATCCTGATCGAGCGATCAGCCCGCACCCCTATCGTATGATGAATGGATTCGCGGGCTTCGCGAGCGCAGTCTTGCGGCAAGAGGTTACCATGAAGTCGGTGTCGCGTACGCGGGAATTCGCCCTGGAGGAATCGGCCGACACCTTGTCGAGCCGGCTGCGCGATTGGGCGCAATCGCTCTATGACAAGGCGCACGATCCGGCGCACTGCGCGCGTTGCGGCGTCTATCTCCCGGCTCGCAACCGCATCTGTGAGCCGTGCGCGCGCGAGGAATGAGCGTCTGCATGTCCGTACCGACCGCGTGATCCGACGGCGTCGCCGGGCGAAAGCGCGAACCGGCTGACCGCTTCAAACGGCGATATTCGCCTCCCACCATTCCCGTCATTCGGACGATTCCCGTTTCCGCAAGCGGATACGGCTTGCCTCGCAGGCGGGGGCCGGCATGATGGCCGACAGGAGAGGAGGCCCGATGGACAATCCACGCAGGCAAGCGGTCCTGACCGCCGCGGCGATGATCCTGATCGCGATTTTCGTCCTGTTCGTGCTGCCGCCGGCCGCGAATGATTCGGAAAAGGCCTTCCGCCTCATCGTGGCCTGCCGCAATCTTCGCCGCGATCCTCAAATGGCGCCGCGCCCGGCGGGACGGGAATGGGCAGCCATGATCAGGCGTGGCCGCGCCCCCCTCGTCGTGGGCCTCGCCTGCATCGGCCTGGGCGTCCTCGCGGGGCTCGCGGTCCGTAATCCGCCGCTGCGTTATGCGGTGAGCCTCACCGCGCTTGCCTTGGGCTTCGGCCTGCTCCGTCGCGCTTTCCGGGTTGACTGATCGGCCTCCGTCGAGCGGGATTCGCGTGGCCGGAGCCGGGCTGGGATGCGCTGCGGCCTCTAGAAGATTGTTTTACCGCGATTTCGAGTCGCCAGATGAGCCCATCTGGCTGCAAATCGCTCAAGAAAGCGGGGGAGGATCATGACACAGGCAGGCGCCACCGCGCCGTCGTCGCGGCTGGAATTGGTGGATGCGCTCAGGGGCTATGCGCTGATGGGCCTCTTCCTGGTCCATATGGAGGAATATTACGAACTCTATTGGGCCAACCCTCACCCGGCGTCGACGACGCAGCTGATCTTCGGCCTGTTCATGGGCAAGACCTTCTCGCTGCTCGCGCTCTGCTTCGGCTTCAGCTTCTATGTGATGATGGACGGGGGGCGTCGGCGGGGACAACCCTTTGCGGGCCGTTTCGCCTGGCGGCTCGTGCTGCTCGCACTGATCGGCTTCCTCCACAGCCTGCTCTACCGTGGCGATATCATCCTCGTGCTCGCCTTGGTCGGGTTCCTGCTCATTCCGTTCGATCGGGTCCGCTCGAACCCTGCGCTGCTCGCCGTTGCGGCCTTCTGCTTCGCGCAGCCCTATCTATGGCTATGGGCGGCGGGCAGCCATGCCGGTGCTGCCTGGGCCGCGCAGCCGCCGCTATCGGAAGCGGATCCGGCGATGGCCGTCTATCTGTCGCGCGGATTCGGCGATGTCGTGCGGGCCAACCTCACCGATGGCCAAGCCAATAAATGGTCCTTCTTCATCAATACCGGGCGCTGTCTTCAGGTGCTCGGTCTGTTCCTGGTCGGGCTGGTCCTCGGCAGGACGGGCTTCTTCACCGATCCCGCGCGCTACCGCCGCGGCCGCACGGTCGCTCTGGTCGTGAGCGCCGGCCTGATGGCTGGCCTCTATCTCCTGCGGATGCAGACCTCATCCTTTTCGACGGGACCGCTCCACTGGATCGATTCGATTCTCGGCGGCTGGCAGAACCTCGCCGCCATGGCGATGTCGGTCCTGCTTTTCACCTTGCTGTGGCGGGCAGGGGCGGATCGACTCTTGCGGCTGCTTGTCCCCGTCGGACGCATGACGCTCAGCCTCTATATCGGCCAGTCGTTTTTGTTCGTGCCTCTCTTCTATGCCTTCGGCGCCGGACTCTACGCGACGATCGGGCAGGAACGGTCGCTGCTGCTTGGGCTGTTCGCGTTCGGGCTTCAGGTGGCGGCGGCGCGCTGGTGGTTCCGCCACTTCCATTATGGCCCGCTCGAGTGGTTGTGGCGGTGCGGCACGCGCACCAGCTTCGCCATCCCATTTCGTCGGCCGACGGAGGAGGCCGTGAGCGCGGCTTAGCGCTTCCGCGCTGCGGGGGCGGAGCCGATATGCTCGCGCGCCGGATGGCCGCCGCTCATGGTCGTCCGTCCCAGCGTCTCGCTCGCGATCCGCTGCAGCGCGGTTGCCATGATGCCGCTCATCCCCAATTCGTCGGCTGCCCGTTCGCGCGGCCCCAGCCGGCGCACGTCATAGCCGGTCACCCGGCCGAAGATCACCAAAGCCGCAAGATAATAGCCTGCGGTGCTGGCGTGATAATGGTCCCAGGTCCACAGATCGAGCTTGCCGAAGCCGATCCCATCATAGGGATTGGGGTCGGCCACGCCCTGCTCCATGGCACGGACCCAGGCTTCCCCGACGGGGATCGATGCATTCAGATCCCGGCTCGCGGCCAGGGCCAGCGCATTGGCGCGCGCCAGGTCGTCGAGCATCGCGCGCACCGGCCTGCCCTGCCAGGGCGCACCGGCCGGATAGATCATGTCGGCGCGCGGCCAGGTCGTCTCGAGCATCACCCGCGCCGAGGGATTGGCCGCCCTGAACAAGGCCGCGAGCCGCGCCGCGTCGCGGATATGCGGTCCCGCATCGCCCGGACGCTGCTTTTCCAGCGTGCTGTAATCCTGCAGCACCACCACATCCCACGTCCCGGCCAGCTCCGCTTTCCGGCTTGCCAGATGATAAGCGAAATCGCGTGCCGCCTCGGTCTCGAGGCTCACGTCCCAATCGAGCCCGGCTTGGAGCGCGAACAGCTTGAACAGGGCCGGCACGCCGCCCAATCCCCCTCGGTTCAGATCGTGCACCAGTTCCGGGTGGAAGAATCGAACGGGCGATCCGCCGCCATAAGTGAAGCTGTTGCCAACGAAGAGGATCCGTTCCGCTGTCGCCGGGCGTGCCGCCATCAGCACCGCGCAAAGCCACAGCAGCCGCGTCAATATCCGCCCTGATGTCATCAGCCTCGGCATCCCACATGGATCGATGGCCCGACAGGCCTTCCACCGCAAGACGCCGCTGCAAAAGATAATCCCGCATCCAGGGAAAGACGTCCCGCCGGTCAGGGCCAGCGGGACGCCTCCGCAGGCTCAGGCGTGCGCGTGCCGCGTGCGGCGACGCATGCCGAGGCCCAACGCGCCGAAACCGGCCAGCATCATCATCCAGGAGCCCGGCTCGGGCACCGAGCCGGCCAGTGCCTGCGCATTGCCGTAGGCGCCAGGCTTGGTGAAGACCAGCTGCGTCGAATCCTTCTTGGCATAGATCGCATCGAGGTGGCTGAAGTCCGTCCCGCTTACCGTCGTGTTGGCGCGAGTGCCGTTCGTGCCCTTCTTTCCGCTCGGATCGTTGGTGTAATCCATGCAGCTTCCCAGATTCAGGTTACCGAAGTTGCGGTCCGAATCCTGGAGGCCCAGGGCGTTGCCCATCTCCTGACAGGCGACCTGCTGATGGAAAGCCACGGTGTTATATTGTGCCTGCGAGAAATAATAATCGTTCAGCTTGATCGTCGCCTGGTAGATGCTGGTCCCCGACACCCACACCTGCGTGTATCCCGCCCATCCGGTCGCACCATAATTGGCGCTGCAAACCTGCACGGTGCCGTACATCGGGCCGCAGGTGCTTGCGCTCGTCATCCCGGCGGTGGGGACATAGTCGATATATTTATCGGTCGACCATTTCGCTTCCGCGGCAGCCAGATAGGATGCCCAGCCGGCGCTCGCATTGTTGCCGATCATGATCGCAAGATTGCCGGTATGGGCCCAATGATAGCCGTTCCAGGATTGCGGCAGCAGGGTCGCCTGCGCGGGAGTGAATGCCGTTACTGCCGCCAAACCGAGCGCGAGCAAGGGCATGCCGCGGCGCACCGCGACCTTCAGTGGTCCGATCATGTTTCTTTCCGCTCAACAGGCCGCCCGGCACTCTCGCCGACCATGCTCCCCCCGGGGAGGCGATCCTTGCCCCGCCGAAACTAGATTCCGCAGCCGCGAGAGGAAGAGGCGTGCGACAAGCTGTGCTGCGCCAGCGACCTGCAGACATCTTTGATGGAACTTATAACCTATTGAACAGCCGATATATTCCGGAAACGTAACGGCCTGTCGATGGGCCGTTGGCCTAGGGCGACGAGCGGCGGAACGATCTAATGGCGGCGAATCACGTTGCGCCGTGGCATGGAATAGCTCGTCGTCCGATCCACCTGCTCGACATGTTGGGCGATCTTCATCAGCAGCCGTGCGCCCTTGAGGTCGCCCACCGACCGCAAGGCGCCGATCGCCTCGGCCAGGTGCTCGCCAGCCTCCTCGCCTTGTTCGGCGATCATCTGCCGCGCCAACTCAGCGAAATATTGGGCGTTCATGGGCGCGGAAACGATTCAACTCGCCGGTGGTGCCGCTTGGCCGCACCGCCGCCGGAACATTCGGTCGCCGTTGAACTCCGCCTGTCATCCTCTTTCGGAAAATAGACGCGCCAAGAGCTCTATGCCGAAATCCGCGCCGTTGGGTCGCGGGCGTCGGTGATCGCGTCCGCCGCATTGTCGAGCAGGCCGCAGAGATGCACCGCAATCGTCCGGAAGCCCGCCTGGGGATCGGCGCCGACGATGCGGATCGCCCGATAGGCCTGCTGCAGCAGCGCAAGCTCGCGCGCGACATGCTCCTGCGGTTGGCCGTCGGTCACCTTCTGCCGCAATGCGCCCAGCCGCAGCATCGCTTGACAGATCGCGCCCACCTCGGACTCCGCCGCTGGCCAACAGGCGTGCAGGATCAGCACCTTGTCCGCATAAGCAAAGGCGGCCAGCTCGTCGCCGCGGGGTGCGATCGCCGCCAGCAGTCCGTCCAGCGCGCGCTCCACGGATGCGGTGGCGCCGTCCAGCCCTGCGAACGCGATACGCATGCCGACTCCAATTCGTTTGCCGGGATGACGTTCCTTGGCCGCAAGGCCTGGGCCGAAACGGCAAGGGAAGCCGGCAAACCTTGAGCAACGGCCGAAACACAATCTCAACCGTTGCGCTGCACAATCCGCCACCTTGGTCCCAGGGGAAAGGGCATATGCACAAGGACGTCGCGGAACTGATCGCCAATGCGAAGGCGGTCTCGCTTGGCATGATCAAGGTCGCCGCCGCCAAGCCGAACGATTATCCGCTGCAATCGAATGCGCAGACCTTTCGCGGCGCTGCGACCATGCTCCACGCGCTTTCGGAAGAGGTGGCACGGCATGAAGCGCGCAGCGCCGACCTGATCGCCAAGCTCCAGCGCATCGCCGATCTGAAGGTGCGCGGCGCCGCTGAGGCGATCGAAAGCGGGGACTGGAAAACAGTGGTCGACGAATTGCAGACGCTAGCCCAGGAAGCACTCGCCCCGGGTTCGAACGGGCGATCGCCACGGGCGACGCGTCCTGATCGCGACATCCCGCGCCGCTGACCGCCGGAACGCAATGAACCCCGTCGACTGGGGTTCTCGACGGGGCTCACTGGCTTGTGCCCGGGCAGGTTGGGGGTCCTGCCGAGCCATATCGTCTGGTTAACCACGACGATACAATGATATCAACGGTTTAGGTTGCGATCGGTTCCCGTTTCCGCGGACAGGTTCGCGAGCCTTGGAACGGCGAGCGCCAATCTGGCTCGGATTGGAGGCGAAGCGCCGTCGCTTCAGGCCGCGGCATGGAGATAGGCTGGATCGAAATCCCCGATCCGCCGCAGCCGGTGCCAGTCGGCGATCGTCCACTCGCGCCGCAGGCGAGCAATCACGCCGGCTTCTTCGAGGTCGTGAAGCTTGCGGTTGACGTGCACCGCGGTCAGCCCGGTCGCGTCGCCGATCTGCTCCTGCGTCATCGGCAATTCGAAGCGCTGAGGCGGGCCCAGTCCGGCCGCTTCGCGCCGTGCGGCGAATTCGCACAACAAATGCGCGATGCGCGCGGTCGCTGTGCGCCGCCCGACGTTCAATATCCACTCGCGAGCGATCGACGCCTCGATCAGCGTGTCGCGCCACAAGGCCTCGGCCACACGAGGATGGTCCGCCATGATACGGCGCAGAGCGGCGGTTGGGATGCGCGCCACGGTCGCCGGACTGATCGCCTGAATGCTATGATCGGTCCGGTCGAGGAACAGACGCTGCAGGTTCAGCAAATCCCCTGCCAGATGGAACGACAGGATTTGCCGCCCGCCCAGGCTCGTCTCCTTGTATCGGCAGGCATAGCCGTCGACGAGCAGAAAGCATTCGGCCGCGATATCGCCCTCCGCCGCCAGGAGATGGTTGGCAGCCACGGTTTCGATTCTGTGGTCGAGCGTGTGAACGGCCTGTCGGTCGCCGTCGTCCAGATGGTTCAGTCGTTCGAGCTTGCGGATTGCCGGCCCGAACATGTCTTCGCTGTCCGCCATTCCTTTCCTCGTCGTGGCTCGGATGCGAAACCAACGGCACAGTCGCCCGTCGGTTTCATGCATAGCGGTCGCGCGGCGTGAACTGCTCTGCCCCTGCCGCGTTGGCGGCGATGAAAGGAGCCGTTTCATGCTGGAGCGGAAGCCGATCGATCCAGGCGCGGACCAGTGCGATGCCGGGCGCAATGATCCGGCCGACCTGGAGGGGGCGGGCGTTCCCACCTGCCTGCGCGCCGCGCGATGCCGGGCGCCGGTGTCTGTCGAGGCCAGGCCGGGCGGGGTCGGCCTCGCCAACCCCTAGCCGACATGGCGAAAATGCGCGCGCTCAAGGTGTTCCGCACGCCGGTGGGATTCCATGACGCCTATGTCGCGGCAACCAGCCAAAAGGCCGCGCTCGAGGCATGGGGGACCAATCATAATCTGTTTGCCCGCGGTGAAGCTGAGCTGGTCGAGGATCCGGATCTCACCGCCGAGCCGCTCGCCCATCCCGGGCAGGTGATCAAGCGACTGCGCGGAACGGCCGAGCAGCAGTTCGCGGCATTGCCGGCGGACAAGCCGCGTACAGCCGCTGGCCGAGTCGGATCGAGCGCAAGGACGGAACGCCGCAAAGTGCCGCATCCGGATCGAGGTCCACTCGATGACGCCGAAGAGGCGTTGGCCCAGGCTGGGGTCCGGCATGCGGCTGCGCTCGATGCGCTGGCGCGTGAGGAGGAAGCGCTTCGCACGCGGCGGCGCGAGGCCGAGAGGGCGCGAGACGCCGAACTCGCCAAGCTCGGTGAGCGCGCCGATCGTCTGCGCGAGGCCTATGAGCGCAAACTTGAGCAATGGCGGGCCGGCGGACGATGAATGCGAGGGCCTTGCGCGTGGGCCTGCCTCCACCAGGAAGTCGGGCTCCTAAAGATCACGCTCCAAGCCGGCTATTCGGTCCCGCCAGCTTTGAGGATCCAATCCTGCCGGCCGCATTCGGGGCAATGGCCCGGCTGACGCGTGAAGTCGTTCGTAATGCCGAACGCTTCGGTCGTGGCCTGCAGCCGGGCGTTGGGCTTCACGCCTAGCTTGGCCCCGATGCAAGGTGCGCACAATCCGAACGGCGCGCGCGCGTCGAGTAAGGTCTTGATTTGTCGTGCAAGCATGCGGCGCTGTTACGCTGGTGGAGGGCCATCCTTCATTAACCTGTCTTTATTGCGTGCCGGCGGCCATGCCGATTGGCGATGAACCAGCGCCGTGGGAGAAGGGCACAGAGGAACAATGTCCCGATCCGGTTAGGGCTGAAGCTTGATCCTGTTCGATCGCCTGTTTCGCGCGATAATCCGCTCCGGACCGCTGACGGTGATCGACGCCCGCGGCCGATCTCACGTCTATGGCGCGGTGACCCCCGCCACTCGTCCGCTCACGATCCGCTTCGCCGATGCGAGCCTGCCTTGGACGGTGGTGCGCAATCCCGCGCTGGCGATGGGTGAGGCCTATATGGATGGCCGGTTGATCATCGAGGGCGGCGACATTGCCGACTTCGCCGATCTGATCGGCTATAATCTGCGCTGGGATGCCGATAATCCGGTCCGATCGCGGTCATGGCGGCCGCGGCGCATCGGCACCGCGCTCGACGGCTGGAACTGGCGCCGCCGCGCGAAACGGAACGTCGCGCATCATTATGATCTGTCGGATCGGCTCTACGATCTCTTTCTCGACCGCGACCGCCAATATAGCTGCGCCTATTTCGACGCGCCCGAATTGTCCCTGGACGAGGCGCAGTCGCGCAAGAAGGCCCATATCGCGGCCAAGCTGCTGCTCCGTCCCGGCCAGCGCGTGCTGGACATCGGCTGCGGCTGGGGCGGGATGGCACTCTATCTGAACCGGATCGCCGATGTGGATGTGCTCGGCATCACCCTGTCCGAGGAGCAATTGCGGATCGCACGCGAACGGGCCGCGGCGGCAGGCGTCTCGCATCGCGTCCGCTTCGAGCTGCTCGACTATCGAGACGTCGGTGGGAGGTTCGATCGAATCGTCTCGGTTGGGATGTTCGAGCATGTCGGCCCGCCTTACTATCGCGCCTTCTTTGCCAAATGCCGCGACCTGCTCGCGGCCGACGGCGTGATGCTGCTTCACACGATCGGCCGTGCGGATGGTCCGGCCGCGACCGATCCGTGGCTTGCCAAATATATTTTCCCGGGCGGTTATGTCCCCGCGCTCAGCCAGATCGCGCCGGCAATCGAACAGGCGCATTTATGGCTCACCGACATGGAGGTGCTGCGCCTTCATTATGCCCACACGATCAGTCAATGGTATGATCGCGTGGCGGCGGCCGAATCCGAGATCACGGCGCTTTACGACGCGCGCTTCTTCCGCATGTGGCAATTCTATCTGGCCGGCGCGATCGCGGCATTCCGCCACGACGGCCACCTGGTGTTCCAGCTCCAGCTCACGCGCCGGCGCGACGCGGTTCCGGTCGTGCGAACCTATATCGAAGCGGAAGAACGCCGGCTGCGCGGTGCGTGAGGTCGGTCCGCGGTGCCGTCGCGCGGGATCTAGCCTATTGTTTTACCGCGATTTCCGAGTCGCCAGATGAATCCATCTGGCTGCAAATCGCTCCAGGTCCGTGACGAAACCGGCTGCCCGCCGGACAGCCGGTCTCCCTCAGCGGGCGCACGGCGGAGGCGGTGCCGACCCCCTCTGACGATCAGGCCAGCCGCGGCACCGCGATTGCCGCCTGGGAGGCCATTGACTGGCAACAGATCTGGCGCAGCTGTTTCCTCACCATGGGGCTCTGGATGTGCGGGTCGCCCCGTGAGTAACCTTCCTTGGCCAAGGCCTTTTCCAGATCTTTCACCCGGCCGAACTGGCCGGTGCGGGCCAGCTCGAACGCGCGTTCCAGAATGGGGCGTTCGTAGTAGTGCATATCAATCAAATCGTTCCGGCGCCGATTGGTTGCGCCGCCGGACCGCTTTCGAAGGTCAAATTTTGGCAAGCTTCGCGACAGCCTTTGGCCGCCTGGTCGTCCCCGCGCCGCATGGCAAGTCGCCTCGGCAAGGCCTATGGATCGTGATTGCGGATGAAACGCGATCCGCATGAGGATTTGTCGATGTATTCAGCTTTCCATGATGGCGGCGGGGTCGTGGCAGGCCTGCGCGATCGCAGAACAGGCTGACGATGCCGCTCCTGCCTCTCCTCGCTTTGGCCGCGATCAATACGGGCGATGATCTGCTCACGGCCTGCACCATGCCGGAAAAGGAGCGGATCGCCTGTTCGGCCATGGTGACCGGGGTTGCCTATGGCGCGATCATCGGCGCGGCGGATGCACATCAGAAGGTGCTGTGCGTGCGTCCTGGCATCCGGCCCGCGGACCTGATCGAGGCCGTGCGCAAATATCTCGATGCGCATCCCGAGCTGCGATCCAAGCCGGCGCCGCTGCTCGTCTATCATGCGCTCAAAGAGGTCCTGCCCTGCCCGCAAGGCTGAATTCCCCCCCACATCGATAAGAACGCGGCCGAAATTATTTGCGCCAGGGCAAGGTCCTGTGCGGTTGTTAACCATCTCTGGCGGCAAAAGTATTGAACATCAATGGGTAAAAGCCCTGCAACTCAGATTCAGCAGCGGGGCTTATCGTGGACGAAATCGGCGTCAACTTGAATGCGGTGAACTATTGGTCGACGGAGGAGCCGTTCATCGATCGGTTTCACACCAATGGTGGATGGACGGCCCGGGATGCGGCGGGCAATAATGTCAGCAGCACGCTGACGCTCGACAGTCACGACAATCCGACTAACCTCACCGGCATCTCGACCCTGTCGGTGAGCGTCGCGGTCGATCCCAAATCGGCGGCACCGATCGACGAATATGTGCTGACCTACAGCGGCACCGCCAAGATCACGATCGCCAATGCGAAGATCGTGAGCCAGACCGCCGGCAAGGTCGTGTTCGACTATATCGGCGGCGACGCCAAGGCGAACGTCTATGTGAACTTCAACAGCCTCGACCCGGCGCATCCGATCGGCGACGTGCACGTGGTCCGCGCCGATCAGCAGACCCTGTTCCAGGCGGGCGAGATCTTCAATCCCGACTTCGTCGCCAAGGTGTCGCAATGGGGGATCGTGCGCTTCATGGACTGGGGCGGCACCAATATCTCCGGCACGGTCAGCTGGGCGACGCGCACCACGCTCGACGACCAGAGCTGGTCGCAAGTCGTGCACAATGACGGCGTGCCGATCGAGGCGATGGTCAAGCTCGCCAACGAAGCGCATGTCGACATGTGGTACAATGTGCCGACCAAGGCGGATGACACCTATGTCCGCAACGCGCTGACCTATATCCGCGATCATCTCGATCCCACCCTCAAGGTCCATGTCGAATGGTCGAACGAGGTGTGGAATACGGGCTTTGCCGCGAACGGCTATGCGCAGAGCAAGGCCGATGCCCTGTGGGGCAACGGCACCAGCATCTCCCACGGCGCGAACATCTATTACGGCTATCGTTCGGCGCAGGTCTCGGCGATCGCGCATGACGTGTTCGCCGGCACCCATTCCGACCAGCTGGTCGACGTGCTTGCCGGGCAGGCGGCCAATTCCGGCCTCCTCACCTACATGCTTCAGGGCATCGCCAAGGCCGGTCTCGGTTCCGTGTCGGGCCTGTTCGACGATTATGCGATCGCGCCTTATTTCGGTTCGGAAATGGGCCAGGGGGTCAAGTCGGCCGACCTGCAGACGATCGTCGGCTGGGCCAATTCAGGGAGCGCGGGTCTCGATGCGGCCTTCCACGAGCTCGAATTTGGCGGCTCGCTGACCAGCGACATGAGCATCGCTCTGGTCTCCCAGTGGATCAACAAGTCGGCGACGGCCGCGCAGGCCAATGGCCTCGCTTTGGTCGCCTATGAAGGCGGCATTTCGCTCGGCACCACCCGCTGGGCGACCGCCGACAAGCCGATCGTGCAGGATTTCTTCAATCGCCTGCTCGCCGATCCGCGCATGGGTCAGCTCTATACCAAGCTGGTCCAGGCCTTCGCCAATGCCGGCGGCACCGACTTCCTCGCCTTCAACGATGTCGCCACACCGTCGGATTCGGGCAGCTTCGGTATGCTGGGCAGCATTTACGACAGCGGCAGCGCGCGCAATGACGCGCTGCTGGCTCTCAGCGCCAAGGTGATCGGCGGCTCTACGACCGGAACGACCGCAATGGCATCGCTGAGCAATGCATTGCCCACCTCCGGTCACATTGTCGGAACCGCGGGCGCGGACAAGCTCTATGCCACCAACCAGAGCGACACGATCGACGGTGCCGCCGGCAATGACAGCATCGTCGGCTCGTCCGGGTCCACCGATGCGCAAGGCCATCCGCTCGAGAGCGACTTCTATATGGGCGGCGCGGGTGCGGACACGATCGTCGGCGGCAACGGCAACGACCATATCTATGGCAACAGCATCAACGTGGTGGCCGGCTCGATGGATGGCGGCGACAGCCTGCTGGGCGGCGCCGGCAATGACTATATCCAGGGCAATGCCGGCAACGACACGATCGACGGCGGCACCGGCAATGACCGGCTGTACGGCGGCGGCGACAATGACAGCATCCTGGGAGGCCTCGGCAACGATTACCTCCAGGGCAACAAGGGCAATGATACGCTGTCGGGCGGCGACGGTAACGACTTCCTCCATGGCGGCGCCGACAATGACAGCCTGAGCGGCGACGCGGGCAACGACCAATTGTTCGGCGATGCCGGCAACGACACGCTGATCGGCGGTGCCGGTGTCGACACGCTGACCGGCGGCTCGGGCAACGACATGTTCGTCTTCAAGGGCCATGATGCGGCCTTCGCGACGAGCGGCACTGCTGCTTGGGTGACGGATGAAATCACCGACTTCAGCCACGGCTTCGACACGCTGAAGCTCGATTTCCGCCCGCTGGCACTGCTGCAGGGATCGGCGGCGACGGTGTCGGCGGCCTATACCTCGGCCACCCAGCTGCTCCAGGCGCATGCGGGCCAGGCCGACGTGGCGACGGTGACGGTCGGCAACGACACCTACATGTTCTGGGACTCGACCGGCCATGGCGGCGCGATCGACTCCGCTTTGCATGTCGACCATGTGAAGGCCACCGTCTTCACCCTGACCGACTTCGTCTGATGACAAGCGGGGCGGGGGCAATGCCTCCGCCCCGCCCTTAGACGTAAAAGTAGCTGGCTTCGTACGCGACCGGAAAGTTCACGGATCGCGCGATGAAGCAATATTCGTGAATGCGGTAATGGATGGCGTCGGCCTCCAGCAGGTCGGCACCCTCACGGACCGAGATGCGCGGCTTGAGCGTCGCGCGCAGGAAACGGCCGGCGCCATTCGGGCTGGTTTCGCCCACGCCGATCGGATCGTCGCGATAGGATTCCACCACGATACCCGCTTCGCTCGCCAGATGCAGATACCAGAGCATATGGCAGGCTGAGAGTGAGGCGAGCAGCAGATCCTCGGGATTGGGCAAGGTGGGATCGCCACCCAGGAGCGGATCGTTGGAGCAGCGAATCACCGGTTTTCCCGGCGTGGCCACCTCCCAGCTGCGGTCATAACCGCGATAGGTGCGGGTTCCCTCGCCGCGATTGCCCGTCCATTCGACGCGCGCGGTATAATCGTGCTGCTTGCTCATTCCCGGCCACCCTCCGCGGGGAGGACGGCTATGCGCCGGGTCGGCCTTTGTCCATCGCTCAGCGCCTTCAGATCGCGGCGAAGAGATGCCAGGCAAGCACGAGAAACAGCAAGCCTGCCGTCAATGCCATGCCCAGCACCTGCCGTTCGAAACGCGTCATCATCACTCGCCTGTCGGGAAGGCACGCTGTTAGCGGCAGGCGGCTGAACCCGTTCTGAGAGGCTTATATTGCTGCGATTAAGCTTGTGCCTGCTGGCGAGACCTCGCCGGCAAGGGGCGCGGCGGCGGACGTATTGCTGCCCGTCCGCCGCCGCATGGCGAATGAAGAGGCGCCGCAAGGAGAGAGGATGCGTCGCCGTCCGCCAAGTATCGCGCTATGATACAAACCAAGCCGGCGCCATGGATATAAAAGCTATAGGCATCGCATCAGGCTTCGGAGGGAGCGAGACGATAGCCCACGCCGGGTTCGGTCAGCAGCAGCTTGGGATCGCCCGGATCGTTCTCGATCTTCTGCCTCAACAGGCCAATATAGACCCGCAGATATTGGGTGTCGGCCGAATCCGCGCCCCATCCTGCCGCCAGCAACCTCCTATGCGTCACGACACGTCCGGCATGGCGGGCGAGCGCCAGCAACAGGTCATATTCCTTGGGTGAGAGACGCAAGGTTTCGCCGTCAAGCGTCACCTGCCGCATCTCGAAGTCGATCGCGAGCGGCCCCGCCTGGTAGCGCGTCGCGGCCTCGGTCCCTCTTGCGCGGCGAAGGGCCACGCGAATGCGCGCCATCAGCTCGCCGATATCGAAGGGCTTGTCGACATAATCGTCCGCTCCCTCATCCAGCGCGGCGATCTTCTCCCCTTCCTGGTGGCGCGCCGAGATGACGATGATCGGCGTGTCGCGCTTGATCCGAAGCGCCCGGATGACGGTCTTGCCGTCCGCATCCGGCAGGCCCAGGTCGAGCAGGATCACGTCCGGATCCAGCTCATCCACGCCGGTTATCCCTTCGGCGGCGGTGGCTGCCACCGTGACCGCATGGCCGGCGGCGGTGAGAACCGGTCGCAGCACGCCGGTCAGTGCCGCTTCGTCGTCGATCAACAGGATGTGTGCCATCAATCATGCTCCTGTGCCGCCAGCGGCAGGCGGATGCGGATACAGGTCCCCCGCTTGTTCAGCCCGGGCACCTCAGCCTCGACGCTGCCGCCGCACGCCTGGACGAAACTCTTGGCGATGGCGAGGCCGAGCCCGCTGCCGCGCGGCATCTGTTCGGCAGCATCGACGCGATGGAAACGATCGAACACGCGCTGCAACTCTGCCTTCGGAATGCCACGCCCTTCGTCGGCGATCTCGATCAGGCACATTTCGGGTTCACGCGTCAGACCGATCGCGATGCGGCTGCCATCGGCGCTGTAGAGGATCGCGTTCTCCAGTACGTTGATCAGGACGAGTTCGAACAGGCTGGCGTCCGCGCGCACCAGGCAATCTTCCCGGCCATGCCGCTCGATCGCACGCTCTCCCGCCCGTGGCCGGATCCGGCGGACCGCGACGCTCAGCATGTCCGAGACCGACACGATTTCGACCGACGGCAAAGGTTGCCCCGCCTCCAATTTGGTCATCTGCAGCAGGTTGGCGGTGAACCGGTTGAGGCGCTCGCTTTCCTCGACGATCGTCTTCAGCAGGTCGTCGGCGACGCCTGGCTCGAGCTTGTCGCCGAAATCGATCAGGCTCGATGCCGACGCCTTTATCGTCGCGAGCGGGGTCCGGAAATCATGGCTTACGGAAGACAATAGCGCCGACTTGAGGCTTTCGGTCCGCGCCGCGGCTTCCGCCTCTGCGATCTTTTCGGACAAGGCGGCGCGCTCCATCGCCAGGGTCACCAGATTGGCAAGCGGGGGGCCTAAAGGATTCTCGCTGTCCTCCGGTTGCAGGGGCGTGAACTTCAATGAGATCGCGCGAGCCCCGCAAGCGAAACGATATGTGCCGGATATAGGGGCGTCGGCCGGGGTTGCGCCGACCGGCCCGGCCGCGGCGGGATCGTCCACAGGCATGGTGCGGGAGGGTGGATCGGGGGGCAACATCTTGATGCCCGCCGCCTGGGCAATCGGGCTGGCGAGAGCCCGTTCGATATCCTCGAACCGGACGGCCGATTGCAGCGAACGGCTGATTTGCAGGAGCGCGGTCAGCGAAGCATTGGCCGCGGCCACGGCGGCGGCGCGATCCCGGGCGCGACCAGCCAATATGCCGGAAACAACCGCGCTCAGATTGAACACGATCAGCGGCGCGAAATTGTCGAGCGTGTCGAAGCGGAAGGTCAGCACCGGCTCGGCGAAGTAGAAATTATACAGCAGGAAGCTCGCCATCGCGGCGAGCAGCGCCGCGCCGAGCCCCTTCGTCGCCCCGGCCAATGTGATGCCGACCACGAAGATCAATGCGCCCGACGCTTCTCCCCGCGCCGGGCGGACGAGAAAGGCGGCAAGGGTGGTCGCCGCCATGATCAGGCCGGTCACCCCGATGGCGCGCAGGTCGAGCCGAAGCCCTCGCGCGCCGCGCCTCAATGTCAGACCGGACGGACTGCCCGTCACAGGATCGATCGTCCTTCTCCCCGGCGCGCTCGCCTGGCCGGGCTTAGACCGGGATGCGCGACGAGCCATGGATAAAAATTCGATAGCATTGCGCCGGCGGGGCGCCGCGGCGGTGCGAAACGACAGGACCCGCGGCAGCTTGAACCATGCCGCAGCGCAATATTTTTGCCTCCCGACGCGGGTGACGCCCCAATCCCACGGGCGATCTCGAATTTGCCACGCCTCATCTGGCAGACCTCGATTTTCCCTCTGCGTGCAGACCGTAGGTGGCTGCTTTTCCTACGAAATTCCCGCTTCGGAACAAAATGGGTTAGCGCGCTTTTATAGGCTGCTGCGTTGCGGTAGATAGTGCCCGCGGTGCAACTGGAAAAAGGGGTGCCACGATGAAGTATGTTGCTTATCTGGCCAGCGCGTTGCTGGCCGCCGGGGCGGCCGTTCCTGCGGACGCCACGACCACGTTCGGGCAGTTCCTGCAGCGCAATCCCAGCGCGCGGCTGTTCCGCTATCAAAATCAGGACAGCGGATCGACCCGGAAGGCGTCGATCTACACGACGGGAACGCCCACCGGCACGAGCGTGGCGTCGATCCCGGTTTATTATATCTTGTCGGCAGCGGGCCTGCCCGCCGATCTGACGGGCCTTCAGAATGCGCATCTGACCGTGGACTTCGTGTCGAATGTCGGCACGACGGGGACGGGCGGGGATCGCACGCAAGTGTTCGACACGCTGGTCAGCGGTTCGGTTGTCATCACGCGTGACACGGCGGCCGCGGAAGGCAGCGGGACTCGCACCAACCTGCTGACCGTCAGCTTCACCAATGCGGAGCTCGATGCGAGCCAGAATAACGGCTCCTTCACCTTCAAGAGCAACAACAATTCGGTGATCACCTATACGTCGGATTTCCTCGACTTCAGCAATGTGGTGACGAAGGACTTCTCATTCTCCTTCTCGGGTGCCAGCCCGACATTCCAGGCACCGATCGGCAAATCGGGCCGCAATACGCGCTTCTCGGGCACGGGCACCTTCGCTTCGGATCCGGCGCCGATCGTTCCCAGCGTGCCCGAGATTTCGACCTGGGGCATGATGTTGATCGGCTTCGGGACGGTGGGTGCCGCGATGCGCGGCCGCCGCGGCAGGGCCGTTCTCGCGGCCTGACCTCATCTCGCGCCACCTTTTCGCCGCCGGCCCCCTGGCCGGCGGCGTTTCCATGCATGCATTGTTCGGTCAGATGAGAGCGGCTTCTTAAAGAGAAAGAGTCCCGCTTTCCGCGCTGGCGACGACGCGTTTTGCGCTTCCTTGACGTCGGAGCGCTCGGGATATCGTGCTTTTTTGCGATTTGGCGGGTGGCCTGATCGTCCATCCGGCTTGAAGTCGTCCTGACGCGCGCCCGCTCCGAGGCGGGCGTCGAATTCATTCCAGGATCGGATGCTGTTCGCGAACCAGGCTGACAGCGCGATGGACGAAGGGACGAAACCGCGCCTTCACCATGGCTTCCGAGAAGCTCCAGTTGAAGCCGGCGGAAGGCTTGTCGAGGATTTGGATCCGACCCGCGCCCAGGTCCACCTGGTCCGCGGGCATTCCGGTCATCTGCGCGATGGTGCCGGCAATCATTTGGCGCACGTCGCCTTGCGTGGGATGTGATGCCATCGCCATTCCTCCCCGATCCCCTGCTGGTTCGATGCTGAGCTTCCCTTGGTGCCACTGGCAAGCGATCGAGCTGCCGGTCGCGCCCAACCGGCTTCAACCAGCGGCGGCCGGATGAGCATCGCCTTCAGATCGTTAACAAATCGTGCCTGTGCGGCGGTTTTGCGCGACTCGCGGCCCCTTATAACCTGCAGCTGGCGGCGAGTCGGAACGTTCGGCGCGTTTCGGCTTTTGCAGAAGTTTTCGCGGCGCGGAGACGGATCATCGCTAGGGTCATGGTCGCGAGTAGGAAGAACCGCATGTCCACCATCCAAGGCGGCCGGCCGCGCGTCGCAGAGGATCCCGGCGAGCATGCCTTCGGTGTCGGCGCCGGTTGGGGCGTCGCCGCGGCATGAAGATCGCGACTTATAATGTGAATGGCGTGAACGGCCGGCTTCCCGTGCTGCTGCGCTGGCTGGACGAGGCGCGGCCTGACATCGTCTGCCTGCAGGAATTGAAGGCGCCGCAGGATAAGTTCCCGCAAGGTCCGATCCGGGCACTGGGATATGATGCGATCTGGCACGGCCAGAAGAGCTGGAACGGGGTGGCGATCCTCAGCCGCACGGGCGAGATCCATGAGACGCGGCGCGGCCTGCCCGGCGATCCCGACGACACACATAGCCGCTATATCGAAGCCGCGATCAATGGCGTGATCGTGGGTGGCCTCTATCTGCCCAACGGCAATCCGCGGCCCGGGCCCAAATTCGATTATAAGTTACGCTGGTTCGATCGCCTGATCGCACA
>Ga0207698_10000621_pt1 | contig 20596 bp, 13 predicted proteins | sample KBSCornC22_FD_184298 | JGI IMG/M metagenome (GOLD analysis project Ga0207698, IMG submission 184298) | Corn rhizosphere microbial communities from Kellogg Biological Station, Michigan, USA - KBS Corn C2-2 (SPAdes) (version 2) | ecosystem: Host-associated > Plants > Roots > Rhizosphere > Soil ... | reverse complement strand
TCACGACGTTCGCGACTGTCAGCGCAAACGCCACGGGTCCGCTATCGGACTCACGGCACGAGCTGGATGCGGTTCGTCGCGCCGGTCAAATCCTTGTTCAAGGTGATCCACAGGTCACCCGTGCTCGTGCGCAGCGACGGGAAGTAATCGACGTCGAGCACCTGCGCCACGTTGTTCACGCGCAGCGCCGGGTATTCGCCGCCGCTGATGTTGCGCACGACGATGACGGGCTTCTTCAGGCTGCCGCTGCCGACCGCGATATTGGCGTCGAGCGCGTTGCCGACGGCGTTGAAGGTCAGCGCGCCGTACACCGGGTCATAGCCAACCGGCGCATAGGTGATGTTGTCCGGGCGGTTGACGCCGGCCGGTCCGCTCGTGGCCACGCTGCCGACGGCTGCAGTCAGGCTCAGCGACTGCACCGTTTCGACCTGCGTGACCTGCGCGCCGACCGGATCTGTGCTGTGCGTGCCGAGCACGACATACGTGGAATAGCTCTTGCGCGGCCAGCCCGTGTCGGTGGTGTTCGGCAGCGGGCCGCCCCAGTACGCCGAGCCGTGCGTGTAGTAGCTGCTCTGGCCGAGGAAGCCGAAGTTCGTGCCCCAGGCCAGGCGCGTGTTGTTGGTCGGCGTGCTCACGCTGGCGAAGGAATAGTTGATCGACTGGTAGGGCCAGTTGTAGTCGCAGGGCAACAGCGACGCCGGCGTGTTGCAGGCATTGCCCGCGGCGCTCGTCGTATTCCAGCGCGACGTGCCGAAATAGCCGCCGGCGTCCTGCTGGACGATGGTCTGGGTCTGCACCGTACCCATCGTCGCGTCTACGCCGGTTGTCCACAGTTTCACATAGGGAATCGTGTTCGGCGTGTTCCAGGTCCAGCTGCTGCTGTAGGTGGCCGGCGAGCTCGTCGTCGCGAACTTGTAGCGGTCGCCCCAGCCGATGCCGGCGATGACGCTGTGAGCGCCTTCGGTCGCGCTGCCGTCGAACAGCAGTTCACCGTACGGCGCCCGCGAATCGGCCTCGACCGCGCCGACCGGAACGCCGGTCAGATCCCACGACACGGCCCAAAGCGGATTGTCGCGCCCCGTGGAGAACATCCACTCCACCGTGACCGGCACGTCGTAGCGTGCGTTCGGCGGCGTTGCGGTGGTCGTGGCCCAGCGCGGATAGCTCTGTGCGAAGCGGAAGATCGCATGGTGGCGGCCCTGCCAGACGCGCTCGTAGGTGCCAGTGAAGCCGTGTCCGAGCGGCGAGTCGTCGGTGCCGATGCCGGTCGTGCCTTCGCTGCGATGACTGACCACGTAGCCGAAGCCGCTCGCGCCGCTGCCGGATGCGGCGACGACGCGCGGACTGCCGCCGACCTGGTAGCGGAATTCGCGCAGTTCACCGCCGCGCGTGCCGCCAGGGCCGGACTGTCCGGTGTTGTGCGCCAGCACCGCCACGCGCGGCTGGTTGGCGCTGTCGCGCCAGGTGAAGCGGTCGCTGGTCATGCCGAGCACGCTGACGTCGCGCTCCTGCGCGAGTCCGTTAGCGGCCGGCGGCAGGCCGGTGCTCTCGAAGCCGTTGCGGAAGATGGAATCGACCGGCGGCGTGGTCGACTCCGACAGCGCGACGTCGTCGATGTAGACGGCCGCTTGTGCGGTTTCGGAATCGCTCTGGATATCGAAGCGGTCGAACGCGCCGCTGTAGTTCAGGGCGCCGCTGGTCAGCGGAATCACGACTTCGCGCCAGGTGCCTGCGGCGATGCTGCCGTCGGTGATGTACGCGTCGAGTTCGGCCTGGGCGACGATCGCGTTGTTGTGCTGCAGGAAGAAGTAGAGCTGCTGGCCGCCGGTCGTGCCGCCGTGGACCCAGAAGCGCACGACCGGATAGGTCGTGGTCAGCAGATCCGGATCGGTGAAGAACGACACCGCATTGAAGGCGTCGATGCCGCCGCCGCCGACGAAGCGGATCGAGACCGTGCCGGTATGCGCCTGGTCGGTGCTGCCGAACGTCGATCCGCCACCGTATGAATAGTCCTGGAAGCCGTTGCGCAGCGCTTCGTCGTAGACCGCAAGGTCGGCGGCCTGGGCCGATCCGACCATCAAAACAAGCAAACTCATCCACTTGCCCATGACCGTCCCCTCCGTGATACGGAACCACCGCGGCTGCACGACGCAGCTCCGGCGGAAGCCCCAGACGAATCCGCTTACGTGCGGAGGTCGGCCGGGATGACATTTCGCTGGCGAGCCTAGGCGCCGATCCGTGAAGGTTGCGAGTTTGTCAATATCCCGTTTAGCGGGCGTTTGGCCGGCGCCGAAATCGACGCGCTCCGTGGCACCGGCCGAAAACGCCGAATCAAACGGCCGTTGGCCATACAGGCGGTGCGGTTAAGCCGGTAAACTCGGTCCGATGCGCCGTCCTGCGGCGCCGCCGCTTCAACCAAAAACGACAACAGCAAGAACGCCACTCCTCCCCAGGCTCACGGCGTTCGTGGAGGGATACCCATGAACATGCTGCAGGACATCCTCAACCAGGATCTCGACCCGACCGAAACCCAGGAGTGGATCGACGCGCTCAACGCCGTGATCGGTGCCGACGGCGCCGAGCGTGCGCACTATCTGCTCGAACGCATGGTCGACGCGACGCGCCGGGCCGGCGGCCATCTGCCGTTCCAGCCGACCACCGAATACGTCAACACGATTCCGACCCAGTCGGAGAAGCGCAACCCGGGCAATGCCGCACTCGAATGGCGCATCCGCTCGCTGGTGCGCTGGAATGCGCTCGCGACCGTCGTGCGCGCGAACCGCAAGCCCGGTGAACTCGGCGGCCATATCGCGAGCTTCGCGTCATCTGCGACGCTGTACGACGTCGGCTTCAATCATTTCTGGCGTGCGCCGAGCGAGAACCATCCGGGCGACCTGCTCTACGTGCAAGGCCATTCCTCGCCGGGCGTCTACGCCCGCGCCTTCCTCGAAGGCCGCATCAACGAATCGCAGCTCGACCGCTACCGCATGGAAGTCGACGGCGGCGGCCTTTCGTCGTATCCGCATCCATGGCTGATGCCGGACTTCTGGCAGACCCCGACCGTGTCGATGGGCCTGGGCCCGATCATGGCGATCTACCAGGCGCGCTTCTGGAAGTACCTCGAACACCGCGACATGATGCCGAAATCCGACCGCAAGGTCTGGTGCTTCATGGGCGACGGCGAAACCGACGAACCCGAATCGCTCGGCGCGATCTCGCTGGCCGGACGCGAAAATCTGGACAACCTGATTTTTGTGATCAATTGCAATCTGCAGCGTCTCGACGGTCCGGTGCGCGGCAACGGCAAGATCATCCAGGAACTCGAAGGCGTGTTCCGCGGCGCCGGCTGGAACGTGATCAAGGTGGTCTGGGGTTCGTACTGGGATCCGCTGCTGGCGCGCGACACCAAGGGCCTGCTGCGCAAGCTCATGATGGAAACCGTCGACGGCGAATACCAGGCCTGCAAGGCGTTCGGCGGCGCCTATACGCGCGAGCATTTCTTCGGCAAGTATCCCGAGCTCAAGGAAATGGTCGCCAACCTCAGCGACGAGGACATCTGGCGCCTCAACCGCGGCGGCCATGATCCGCACAAGGTCTATGCGGCCTACGCCGAAGCCGTGAGCAGCGCGAACGGGCGTCCGACCGTGATCCTGGCCAAGACGGTCAAGGGCTACGGCATGGGCGGCGCCGGCGAGTCGATGAACATCACCCATCAGCAGAAGAAGATGGACGACGAAGCGATCCGCGCGTTCCGCGACCGCTTCAACATCCCGGTCGCCGACGACAAGCTCGCCGACGTGCCGTTCTACCATCCGGGCAAGGATTCGCCGGAAGTGCAGTACATGCTCGAGCGCCGCGCCGCGCTCGGCGGTTCGCTGCCGCAGCGCCGCCAGAAGAGCGAATCGCTGCCGACGCCGGCACTCGCCGCGCTGGAACAGATCACCAAGGGCAGCGGCGAGCGCGAGATCTCGACCACTATGGCGTTCGTGCGCGGCCTGAACCTGCTGCTGCGCGACAAGGCGATCGGTCCGCGCATCGTGCCCATCGTCGCCGACGAGGCACGCACGTTCGGCATGGAAGGCATGTTCCGCCAGATCGGCATCTACGCGCCGTTCGGCCAGAAGTACAAGCCGCAGGATTCCGACCAGCTGCTGTACTATCGCGAAGACCAGGCCGGACAGGTGCTGCAGGAAGGCATCACCGAAGCCGGCGCGACCTGCAGCTGGATCGCCGCGGCGACGAGCTACAGCACGAATGACCTGCCGATGCTGCCGGTCTTCATCTTCTACTCGATGTTCGGCATGCAGCGCGTCGGCGACCTGTGCTGGGCCGCCGGCGACATGCGCGCGCGCGGCTTCCTCATCGGCGGCACCGCCGGCCGCACCACGCTGAACGGCGAAGGGCTGCAGCACGAGGACGGCCACAGCCATCTGCTCGCGGGCTCGATCCCGAACTGCAAGGCCTACGACCCGACCTTCTCCTATGAGGTCGCCGTGATCCTGCAGGACGGCACGCGCCGCATGCTGACCGAACAGGAAGATGTGTACTACTACATCACCGTGATGAACGAGAACTACACCCATCCCGACCTGCCCGCAGGCACCGAGGAAGGGATCATCAAGGGCATGTACCTGTTCAAGGACGGCGGCAAGCCGAAGAAGAACGCACCGCACGTGCAGCTGCTGGGTTCCGGCACGATCCTGCGCGAAGTCATCGCCGCAGCGGAGCTGCTGGAGAAGGATTTCGGCGTCAGCAGCGACATCTGGAGCTGCCCGAGCTTCACCGAACTGCGCCGCGACGGCCACGATGCTGAACGCTGGAACCGCCTGCATCCGGAAGACAAGCCGCGCAAGGCCTACGTGACGCAGTGCCTCGACGGCCGCGCCGGCCCGGCCATTGCCGCGACCGACTACGTGCGCCAGCACGCCGACTCGATCCGCGCCTTCCTGCCCGACGGCATGCGCTACACCGTGCTCGGCACCGACGGCTTCGGCCGCAGCGACACGCGCGCCAACCTGCGCCGCTTCTTCGAGGTCGACCGCTACTACATCGCACAAGCGGCAATTGCTGCATTGGCCGCAGAAGGGAAAATGCACGCCAAGGACGTCGCGCGCGCGATCAAGGAATGGAAGATCGACGCGGACAAGGCGAATCCGACGACGGTGTAATAGCCGGACGGTTGTGTTTGAGCGACCGCGCAGCAGGACGCTGCGCGGACCGGTTGAGCGGCGTAGTGCAGCAGGCAACGGTGCGCGATTCGGTATGCGCCTCACGCTGCACAGGATTGGCGTTGTCAGGTCCTGCCTGCTGATTGCCGCCGCGCGTTATCAGGCTTACGCCGTCGGTGCCCGCTCTCGCAGCAGCGACGCGGTCATCCCGAAGGGCGTCAGCGAAGGACACGAGTATCGGTTGCACAGTTCTGCTGTCGGGAAAACCAACCTGGAATTCCGCTCCGGACCCGCCGGTTCGCCCTGAGCAGTCGGCGGAATGGCACGGCGCTGATCACGTTGGTCGCGGGAATGCGTTAGGGGAAGCATGAAAAGAATTTCTTACTGTGCCGTCGGCCTGGCCGCATTGGCATGGGCCACCGCGACAGCAGCCGGAACGATCAACCAGCCGCGCAACCCGCGCGCCATTGGCGGCAAGGTGTATTTCACGGGAAGCGTGACTCCGTCCGGGCCGGGTCTTTACGTGACCGACGCCGCGATGCAGAGCGCAAGGCGCGTTTTCCGCAGCGAGCCACCACTCGTCGACACGGCCGCCGGCGAGCTCGGCACGCGTGTTCTCGTCGAGCGGTCCGACCAGTTCGGCCGCGGCACGCTCTGGTCGATCGATCCGGTCGGCGGCGGCCGTGAGCAGCTCGCTCCGCTCCCCTCGTCAGGGTTGCCGGATGCGCCGCGGACGCAGCCACTGGGTCCGGTCGGCACGCGCAGCCTGTTCCTCGTTTCGGTAAACAGCTGGCAGCAATTGTGGTCGAGCGACGATACGGCCGTCGGCACGCACGTGGTACTCGACGATGTCTACGCGGGGTGTGCGTTGCCGCAGCGCGGTGTCGTCGCGCGTCGCGCCGGTTCGCGGTTCACGGTGTGGGGCAGCGACGGCACGCTGGCGGGGTCGACCCAGGCATTCGCGACGATGCAGGACACCTATCGCGTCCATGCGCGTCGCAGCGGTGCATTTTGCTACTTTGTGTTCGCGCGCAGCGCCGGCTGGGAGCTCTGGCGCAGCGACGGCACGGCCAACGGCAGCAACGTGCTCGCGCAGAGTACCGATGGCACGCCGCGCGGGCTCGCCGTCATCGGTTCCGTTGCCTATGTGATCGACGCAGTACCGCAGCGCGCGCGCCTGTGGCGCAGCGATGCGGTGCAGCCCGTGCGCTCGCACGACGGGGATTTCTTCGAGGATGCGCCGTTTGAAGCCGTCGGAAATCGGCTGGCGTACTTTGCGCCGTATCTCTACGGCAGCCAGACATGGACCGGCCTGTTCGTCAGCGACGGCACGGCCGCGGGCACGCAGCAGGTGGGCAATCGTTTTACATTCGGGCCGATCCGCTGCGCGATGGCGCTCGGCTCGACCTTTGTCGTTGCGGACATAGAGCGTGTGTCGAATGTCGACCCGGTGACCGCGTTCTTGACGCCGTCGCCGGTGCCGGAGTACATGGCCTGTGCCGGCACCGTCGTCAATGGCGTCGCGGTGGGCTCAGGGTTCGGTGTGACGGGTGAAGAGGCCTGGCGCAGCGACGGGTCGGAGGCAGGTACCTACGCGCTGCAGGAAGCGAGGGACCTGCTATTCGTGTCAGCGTTCGAGCGATAGGCGACGAAACGCGTGGAAGCTCCGGTTCGCCAGATGCGTGACCGTTGATGTGCTCGAAACGCCGCGCGGAGAACGCGCAGTCCAGAGTGCGGCAACGGACCAGTCAGTACACGTCGCTTACGCAAGGCCGTCGCGTCATTTTCGAAGTGTGTCAGGGGGCAGCATGAATGTGATGGGACGCGTCGCACGACTGGCGCTGATGTCAGCGGCTTCGCTGCTGGCGGTGTCTGCGGAAGCGATCGAGCTGGAACTCGTCAAGGACACGGATACGTCACTGTCGGCGAAAAGTTCGCTGCCGCGGGATTTTCGTCGTGTCGGCAGTGAGGTCTATTTCACGGCGACGCGCGCGGATGTCGGTATGGAGCTGTTCGCGACGAGCAGCGCGCCGGGCAGTGTCCGACTCGTCGCCGACCTCGCGCCGGGCGGCGCATCGTCGTACGCGCGCGTGCTCGGTGCGCTGCCAGGGGGCCTGCTGGTCGCTGCGGCCATCGGCAATACGGACGGAGACTGGTACGCGCACTCGACGCAGATCCTGCGGCTGTCGACGGACGGCAGCGAGCGGCTGGTACTGACCGCACTCGCGCCGTGGTACGGCGGGAGCTGGTATTTGCAGCGTTTCGAGCCGTTGCAGTCGTCCGCGACCCGTGCGTGGTTCCGCGACGCTGCGGATGGCTCGCTCTGGGCCAGCGACGGCAGCGCGGGTGCGACCGGTCGGGTCTTCGACACCGCGCCCTCGGGCGTGCGCTCGCATTGCGCCGTCAACGACCGGTTGCTGTTCGTCGATTACACGACGGGCGGCCGCCAGCTTTACCTCAGTGACGGAACCGCTGGCGGAACCGTCGTGGTCGTCAACTTCGCAAGTGGATCGGCCCCGTCCAGTTTCGTTACCCACGCAGGTTACTGCTATTTCCTGCAGTCGCCGACGCTGCCGTCGGCGACGACGACACTCTGGCGCAGCGACGGAACCGTCGCTGGCACGATCCCCGTCACGTCGATGCCGTCGACCGGCCGGATCCGGATGGTTGGCAGCGCGCTCGTCGCCATCGGCGGAATCGACACTGCGGTGGAACTTCGACGCGTCGGCGAGACGGAGCCGTTCTGGCAGGACGCCGGGCTCACCCTGTCCGATTTCGAGATGGCGACCGATTCGCATCTGGTCCTCGGCGTGTACGACACGGTCAGCAGCACTTCACGGCTACTGGTCACCGATGCGACGGCGGCAGGCACGCGGCTCGTGCAGTCGTCGGGCTCGCCGCTCGTCGTGAGCCACGACACGCGCGCGACGGCGGCCGGCAGCTTCGCACTGCTGCGCACGACGACAGCGTCCTTCCGCGTCGACGTCGCGGCTGCGACCGCGCAATCCGTGGCGCTGCCGGACGACCTGTTCTACGCCGGCGCCGCCGACCTCGACGGCGTGCTGGTCGGCAACGCGAGTTCGGCGGAAATCGGCGAGGAGATCTGGCGCAGCGACGGCACGGTCGTGGGCACGCAGCCGCTGGCCGACATCGCCAACGCCACCGCCGACGGCCTGCACTATTTGCGGTCGGCGGATGTCGGCCGCGACAACACGCTGTTCTATGCCGCGCGGAGCGAGTCGGGTTCCAGCATGAAACTGTGGCGCAGCAATGGCAGTGCGCCCGGTACCCAGGCGCTGCCGCTTCGCGACTACGACGGTGCCGATGTCGTCACCGTGCGTGCGATCGGCAACGGTGTGGTGTTCGGAACCGGAACACTGCCCGGGACATTGGCGAGCCGCTTCTATTTCAGCCGGTCCGACTTCAGCGAGACCTGGCCTATCTGGCAGCAGGGCGGTGAGCAGGAACTGCTCGCCAGCGATCACGCCGTGTTCTTCAGTTGCCGCAATGCCGGCCAATGGAATGCGTGCGGCGTACCAGCCGGCGCCACGCAGGCGTTGCCGCTGCTGCCGGATGCGTCGAGGCCGGTGCGGCTGGTCGGCAGTCTCGGCGCAGCGGCCGTGTTGTGGCAGGACGGTACGCTCTGGCGCAGCGACGGCACGCCGGCCGGCACGGTGCTGATTGCCTCCAATCTGTACGCGCCGTCAGGAATCTCGTCGGGCGATTCGGTTCGTCTCGGCGATCGACTGTATTTCGAAGCCTGCACGACGCCGTCGCAGAACAGCTGCGGCCTGCACGTCTCGGATGGCACGCCGGCCGGCACGCGCCAGATCGTGCCGATCTACTGGCCGATCCTGCAGATCGCTGCGCTCGACGGCATCGTCTACTTCATGGTCGACGACCCGCCGAAACATCTGTGGCGTTCGGACGGCACACTCGGCGGGACACAGCAGGTTACGCCGCTCAATTCGCGGCTGTTCTCGATGATCGCGCTCGGACACCGGCTGCACCTGCTGCGCAACGACACCTTCGGAACACCGAGCTACCTGGTTTCCGACGGCACGGCTGTCGGCACCGTCGTGGTAGCCCAACCAACGGGAATGATCCTGCGGCAGAACCCGCTGGTCGCGTTCTCGGACAACGACGTGCTGCTGTCCTGCAGCCTGCCGTCGACCGGCTATGAGCTCTGTCGCGCTGGCGCTGACGGCAGCGGTTTCGCGCTCGTCGGTGATTTCTTTCCGGGACCGCAATCCTCGGAAGCGACATGGCTCGGCGGCGGCAACGGCGTCGGCTATATGGCCCTGATCGATGGCCAGCATGGCGCCGAACTCTGGCGCGCCATCGGTGATCGGATTTTTTCGGACCGATTCCAATGAGCACAAACAGGATTTCGCCACGCCAGTGCGGGCGCATGCGTGGTCTGGCCGCGCTGCTGCAGCGCGCGGTGCCCGCCGTCGCAGATAGAGACGCTGCCCGGCAGCGAATCTTGAACATCTCCGGTCAGGAACTCGATTCGGCGGGGTCGATGTTTCGCGAAGTGCTCGAGTGAACTGCAGTCAACCATTCCCGCAGTCCGTCCCGCGCAATCGAAGCCTTCGATGAAAGCGTTTGTCGCTCCAGGTAGTGGCTGGAGCGTGTGGCGCGGCGACGCCAGCAGCGCGAACCTGACGAAGTTGCAGGCCGGCGCCATGCCCAGGGGTATCGCTGCGGCGAGTGGTTTCGCGTACGTGCTCGATTCGGTTGGCCAGACTCAGTCCCGCCCTTGGCGCACAGACAGTTCCGACCCGGTCGCCACGTATCCTGCGCCACTACTCGGCACCGCGATGATGCGCGCGGTCGGCGATCGTGTCGTCTTTGACGGTCCATACCAGAGTTCCGGCAGTTCTATCGAAGCAGCGATTTTTCGTCAGCGACGGTACCGCGGCAGGCACGGCGCGCGTGCGGCCGGATCAAGGTCTGCGACCGGTCAGTTGGTCGGTCACCGCGGAGAGCGGCAATCGCCTGCTCGTTGGCAATGGCAGCGGCATCTGGACGTCGATCCGGCCGCGCGAACACTGCTGCGCACCGGAGACGGCATGGAAGACCTGACTAATGGCGACGGTGCCGAACTCGCCGGCGCGCTGATCAGCAGCGACTACAGCTACGCCAGCGGCAGCGAAGTGTTCCGCAGCGACGGCCAGACTCCGGTGCTGCTACACGACGTGTGGCAGAGCACGGCGGGTGGAATCTCGTCCTACGCGCGCGATGCGGTCGCCATCGGCGACAATATTTACTTGACGCATGCGGCACGCAAGGCGGCACATACATCGTGCCGATGCCGGCGCAAATCTCGCCGATGCAAGCCACCGTCTTGCCGTCGATGCCGATACCATCGCCATCGGCTGCAACAGGGCCGATACCGGCGCGGAATTGTGTTTTGTCAACGCAGACGGGAGCCATGTGCGTTTGAGCGATCTGTTTCCGGGACCTGACGGCTCGTGGCCGATGTTCGTCGGCAGGACCGAATCGGCCGTCTACGTCGGTGCAGACGACGGCTACCACGGCAGGGAGCTGTGGCAGGTAAAGGCGGCGCCGCAGCCGATTTTCAGCGACGGCTTCGAGCTTTAACTGCCGTTCGCCGCGAGTTCCGGGCGGACTGCCGCACCGTTGCGCGCGGCGCTTCAGCTCGCCTTTCCGTTGATGCCTTCATTCGCGAGTGCCGGAAAATCCTCGCGTGGCGGCAGGAATTTCGCCACGACGGTATTGGCGGTCTTGCTGGCGGTCTGGTCGTGCGCGACGCTCGCGGCGCGCTGCACGGCCTTGTGCGGCGCGCGCCAGATCTGGTCGGTCGGATAGTACGAGGTGCCGTTGGTCCAGCGCGGATGGCCGGCCTTTGCCGCGGCGGGAATCTCGCGCGTGCCGACGCGCGGCCCGGTGAACAGCGGCAGCCAGATGCCTTCCTTCGGATCGCTCGCGATGCACAGGAAATAGTGCTGCGCCTTCACCGCGAGATCGATGTCGCAGCTGCAATGCGCGCCGTGGTTGAGCAACTCGTCCGGATCCAGACGCAAGACGAGACCGGGTACGTGGGTGTGGGCCATGAGGTGCCTTTCTTGCGGGACGGTCTTCACCATGACGGTTTGCCGGGTCGAGCGCAATGTGCGGCGGATGTCCGCGGACGGGCAAGCGGGCAGAGCGGAAACTCGGACGTAATCGGACGGCGCGACCGATGTGGCCGAAGATAGATGCGGGATAGTATTCCCGCGATTTCGTCATCCCGAGGACAAGCCGCGTGCGATCTTTCCGGTCCGGCGCCGTGCTGGCGCTCATTTTCGCGGCAACGATGTCGCCGTACCGCGCGTCCGCCGGCGGCGAACTGATCGAGTTCCAGCCCGTGGCCACGGGGCTGGATCGCCTGACCACGATCGTGTCGGCGCCGTTCTATCCGGGCACGCTGTGGATCGCCGAGCAGCCCGGCCGCGTGCGGCTGGTGGAGAACGGCGCGCTGCGCGCGCTGCCGTTCCTCGACATCACGGATCGCACGCGTTCGAGCGGCTTCGAGCAGGGACTGACCGGTTTCGCGCTGCCGCCGGCGTTTCCGGCCAATCCCTACGTCTACGTGCATTACATCCGGCTCGACAACGCCTCGCGCATCGCGCGCTTCCGCCTGCTGCCCGGACCGCTGCTCGCGGCCGATCCGGCGTCGGAAACCGAACTTCTGACGCTGCCGCAGCCGCATCCCACACACAACTGCAACGAGGTGCGCTTCGGTCCCGACGGCTATCTCTACATCGGCTGCGGCGATGGCGGTCCGCCGTTCACGCCGGTGCACGACCCGCAGTCGCTGGCGGAGTTGTACGGAAAGATACTTCGTATCGATGTAAACAATGTGCCAATCGGCCAGGCCTACGGCATCCCGGCCGATAATCCGTTCGTCGGCACGCCCGGCGCGCGGGCGGAGATCTGGGCGCTCGGTCTGCGCAACCCCTACCGCTTCAGCTTCGACAGCCTGACCGGCGACCTGTGGCTCGGCGACGTCGGCCAGTCGCTCTATGAAGAAGTCGATCTCGTGCCGGCGGGCACGCCGTCCGGTGTGAATTTCGGCTGGAACCGCATGGAAGGCACGCACTGCTATCCGGATCCGGGCTGCGTCACCGCCGGCCTGTGGCAGCCGGTCATCGAATACGACCACAACGCGGGCTGCGCCGTCGTCGGCGGCCTGCGCCTGCGCAACAGCACATTGTGGAATTTTGAAGGCCGCTACCTCTATGCGGACTTCTGCAACAATAACGTATTCGCCGCCGGCAGCACCGACGGCATCGCCTGGAACAGCCTGATGCTAGGCCATGCGCCGCTCGCGCCCACCGGCTTCGGGCAGGGCACCGACGGCACGCTCTACATGGGCACCTACGGCGTCGGCAATGCGGTGCTGTACCGCCTTGCGCTCGCCGATCAGATCTTCGCTGACTCGTTCGACGAATAGCGCCTGGGCAATGGCGCTGCGATTGCGCAGAATCCGCCCCATGCGAAGCAGCGCCACAGTCACGGGCGCAGGCGTCGCGGCATGAGGCCGGAACGCCGGCTGCCGCTGATCATCGCCTGCGCGCTGTTCATCGAGAACATGGATTCCACCGCGATCGCGACGGCGCTGCCGTCGATCGCGGCGGAGTTCAACACCCCGCCGATCGCGCTGAAGCTCGCGCTGACGACGTATCTCGTCGCGCTGGCCGTATTCATTCCGATCAGTGCCTGGATCGCCGACCGCTTCGGTTCGCGCACGACCTTCGTGCTGGCGATCGGTGTATTCCTCGCCGGATCGATCGGCTGCGCGGCGAGTTCCTCGCTGCCGGCCCTCGTCGCTGCGCGCTTCGTGCAGGGCATGGGAGGCGCGCTGATGGTGCCGGTCGGCCGGCTCGTGCTGTTGCGCACGGTGCCCAAGAGCGAACTCATCGTCGCGCTGAGCTGGCTGACGATTCCTGCGCTGGTCGGACCCATGCTCGGGCCGCCGCTGGGCGGCTTCATCGTGACGTGGTTCGACTGGCGCTGGATCTTCCTGATCAACCTGCCGATGGGTGTGCTCGGCATCTGGCTGGCGTGGCGGCATGTGCCGAATCTGCGCGAGCCGCCGGGACCGCTCGACGGCCGGGGCTTCGCGCTGTCGGGCATCGGCCTTGCGCTCGCGCTGTTCGGCTTCTCGACCGTGGGCCAGCATCTCGTGCCGCTGTGGGCGGCGTTGGCGTGCCTGAGCCTGGGCCTGGCGATGCTCGCGGCCTATGTGTGGCATGCGCGGCGCCATCCGCAGCCGCTGCTCGATCTCGCGCTGTTCCGCCTGCCGACGTTCCGCGCGAGCGTCGTCGGTGGTTCGCTGTTCCGCATCGGCGTGGGCGCGACGCCGTTCCTGCTGCCACTGATGCTGCAGCTCGGCTTTGGTCTGAATCCGCTGCAGTCGGGCCTGATCACCTTCGTGTCCGCGGCCGGCGCGATGTTCGTGAAGACAATCGCGGCCAGCATCCTGCGCCGTTTCGGCTTCCGTCGCGTGCTGCTGTTCAACGCGCTGATCGCCTCGGCGCTGCTCGCAAGCTACGGCCTGTTCCGCGCCGATACGCCGCACCTGTTCATCTCGGGCGTGCTGTTGGTCGCGGGCTGCTTCCGTGCATTGCAATTCACGAGCTTGAACGCGATCGGCTACGCCGAAGTGCAGCCCGCGCAGATGGGCCAGGCGAGCAGCCTGGCCGGCATGATGCAGCAGCTCTCGCTGAGCCTCGGCGTCGCCATCGGCGGCTATGCACTGCAGCTCGCGTCGCGCATCAGCGGCGAGGGGGAAACCGCGCCGGCGAATTTCACGGTGGCGTTCGCCGTGGTCGGCCTGTGTTCCGCGCTGTCGGCCTGGTCGATGTGGCGCCTGCCAGCGGATGCGGGGCAGGAGATGGCCGGCAACGCGAAGCCGGGCGGCGAGATCTCCGAACCGAAGGTCGCGCAGCGGCCGGCGACGTAGACGCGGGAACCCGCGGCCGCGCTGTTGCATTGATGCGCGAGCCGGCGTTGAGACCAAGGTCGCGGCATATGCCGCATACAGCGGCGCGGTCACGTTCTAGACTGCGCGACCCATCGCACTGCCGAGAACCGCTTGGACCCCACCTACCGCCGCGGCCTGATCTATGCGCTTGCGGCCTTCGTGCTCTGGGGCGTGGCGCCGGCGTACTTCAAGCTGATCCAGCAGGTGCCGCCCGACGAGATCATCGCGCACCGCATCGTCTGGTCGAGCGTACTGATGGTGCTCGTGCTCGTCGTGAGCCGGCGTTTCGTCGGCTGGCGCTGGCTGCGCGAACATCCGCGTGTCGTGGCGACGCTGGCGCTGACCGCGCTGCTGATCAGCACCAACTGGCTGACCTTCGTCTACGCGGTCAACAGCGGGCGCATGCTCGATGCGAGCCTGGGCTACTACATCAATCCGCTGATCAACGTGCTGCTGGCCGTGCTGTTCCTCGGCGAGCGCCTGCGTCCGCTGCAGATCGCCGCGGTCGCATTGGCCTTCCTCGGCGTGGCCTGGCAGGTCGTGCAGCTGGGTTATCTGCCGTGGATTTCGCTTGTGCTCGCGGTGAGCTTCGGCTTCTACGGACTGCTGCGCAAACAGGTGGCGCTCGATGCGCTCAACGGCCTTGGCGTGGAGACCGCGCTCGTCGCGCCGCTGGCGCTGGGATATTTCGTGCATTTGTGGAGCCAGGGCACGGCGCAGTTCGGCCATGTGTCGCTGTCGCTCGACGCGTTGCTCGTCGCTGCCGGTGTGGTCACGACGATTCCGCTCGCACTGTACGCGGCCGGTGCGCAGCGCCTGCCGTATACGACGATCGGCTTCCTGCAGTACATCAGCCCATCGCTCGGCATCGTGCTCGCGGTCGCGTTCTACGGCGAGCATTTCGGCACGGCGCGCGCGATCACGTTCGGCCTGATCTGGCTCGGCCTAGCCTTGTTCAGCTGGGATGCGCTGCGAGCGCGGCGCGCGACACCGGCGCCGCTGCCGCCGGAATGACGGGTTTCTGAGAAGAGGCGAACGCCGCTCGCGGTCGAACGGCCCAAGCGAAACGTGCGCCGCGCGCGTCAGGCCGATACGCGTCGGCGCACCGCGTCCATGTCGCGCACCGGACGCACTTCGATGCTGCCGGTGCGTGTCCAGGGGAATTCGGACGCGATGCGCACGGCATCGTCGAGATCGACCGCTTCGATGACGTTGAAACCCGCGAGCATTTCCTTGGTCTCGGCGAACGGGCCGTCGACCACGCTGACCTTGTCGCTGCGCTGGCGCAGCGAGCGCGCCGACGGCGCCGGCTCTAGCTGCTGCGAGTCTAGCAGGGTGCCGGCGGCGCGCAGTTCATCCGCATGCTGCAGGCATTCGCGCATCAGGCGGTCGAATTCACCGGACGCCAGCGCGTTGATGAGGTTCTCGTCGGTATAGATCAGCAGCATGAATTTCATGGCGTCGTCGGCTCCGTGGCGACAGGCGAAAGTCCGACGATAAGCCGCGGCGCGCAGGCGTGCCAGTGTGGACGTTGCGTCCGTGACGCGCTCGCCAGCCAGAGCGTGATGATCCGGGTTCCGCTGCGAACTCAACGCACCGCGGCGAAGCTCAGCGCATCCTCGCGCCAGCGCGGTGTCGTGCGGATCCGCGGCAGGACTTCGTCAACCTCGTCGACGAGCGACCACAGGTCGATGTGTTCGGGATTCATGAAGCGCTCGGCCACGACGTTGCGCAGGAAGCCCTGCAGCGGATCATAGAAGCCGCGCGTGTTGAGCAGCACGATCGGATTGAAGTACAGAGCGAGGCGCTTGAGCGTGATCGCCTCGAACAGTTCTTCGAGTGTGCCACTGCCGCCGGGCATTGCGATCACCGCGTCGGAGTGGGTCAGCAGGCGGTGCTTGCGCTCGCGCATGTCCTCGACCACTTCGAGGTTCGCGACGCCGGGATGCTGCCATTCGACGTCGATCATGAAGCGCGGAATGATGCCGACGACGGCGCCGCCGCGGGACAGCGCGCCGTCGGCGAGCGCTCCCATGAGGCCGCTGCCGCCACCGCCGTAGACGACCGTAGCGCCGGCATCGGCCAGCGTGGCGCCGAGCCGGAAGGCGGTCTCGCGATAGACGGGATCGACGCGCTCGCTGGAAGCGCAGTAGACGCAGATGCGCATGAGGTAAAGGTTCCGGCCGAAAACGCGGGAGTCTACCGCCACACCCGCCCGGCGTGGCCAATGCCCAGGCGGGATATCTCCCGTGCGCGTGGCCGGGACCTGTGCGCCGCGGGAGACGCGCCTCCGCGACGCTCTCGCGCTACTGGAAGCCGTTCGCGAAAATCCGGTCGGTGCAGGCGTACACCTGCGCGGGATCGACGACGACGTTGAACTGCGTGCCGATGCTCAGCTCCGAGTAGCTGAAGATGCGCCAGCGGCCGTCGCCACTGCCGTAGTACACATCGAAGTTGCGCGGCACGCTGCTGCCGTTGTGCAGACGCGTGACATGCAGGCGCGCGCACGGCAGACCGTTGAGCAGCGGATGGTCGAGCAGGATGGAGCCGCCGCCGCTCGTCGCGGTGACGCGGAACGCATTCGGACTGGCTTCCTGCGCGTAGACGTTGAAGCCCGCGTCGAGCGGCATGTTGCCGCCGGCGGCCTGGTCGATGTTGACGATCTGCCAGCGGCCCGACGCGCCGGGCACGTATTGCAGGCCGATCGGATGCGCGTTGTAGACGCCGCTGCCGGCGCTCCAGTTCTGCGTGGCGAGGATGATCCGGTCGGGCAGGTTGTTGACGGAGCCGTCGTCGAGCTGCGTGCTGAAGCCCGCGCTGTTGGCGGCGCTGCTGACGTGGCGGAACGAGCCGCCGCCGTTCGCGGGCACGAAGGTGTTGTACGCCGCGCCGACCGGCACGGGCGTGGTCTGGTCCTCGTGGAACAGGCGCCATTTCGCGCCGAAATAGTAGATGCCGAAGAAGTTGTCGTTGGCGACGCCCGCGCCGCTGCCGTTCCAGTTCGGCGTCGCGATCGGATTGGCGCCGCTCTGGCTGTCGAGCAACGCGTTGTCGATGCGCGTGATGTAGGTGCCCGACGTGTTGGCCGCGTTTGCGACATGCAGCAGTTCGCGGTCGCCGTATTCGTAGGCGCCGATGTCGGCCTGGCCGGACGTGCCGCCCTTGAGGCGGCGCAGGCCGTCTGCGTCGTTGGTCGGCAGTGCGTTGAAGATGATTCCCAGCCCGAGCGTGGAGGTGTCGGCCGCATTGATCGCGGGCGAATCCGCGCGCAGGCGTGGTGCGTTCAACGCGACGAGATTCGCGTTGGCGGTGATCGTGTTCGGCCCTGGCGCCGTGAAGTTGCTGCTGACGTTGAGCAGGTTGTAGTCGTTGCTGAGGCCGGACGTGAGTCCGGTCGTGAACGCAAGTCCGCGCGTACCGACGATGAGGTTGTTCTTGACGATGCCGTCGATCGTGGCCGCGGCGCTGCCGCCGGACCACTGGTTAGCGAGAATGCCGTTGCTGCAGCGCGTGACCGTGTTGTTGACCGCCTGTGCGCTGATGTGGCCGTTGCCGGCGGTGAAGCTGATGCCGGTGCCGCTGGTGCCGTCACCGTCGGTGTTGTCGGCGCAGATGACGGCGTTGCTGTAGACGCGCGCGTTGAAGTCGCTCGCCGTGGACGAGAACAGTCCTTCCGAAACGAACAGTCCGGCGCGGAAGAAGCCGCCGCGCACGGTATTGCCGTGCAGCTTCACGGTGCCGCTGCCACCGCCCAGCGTGTCCACGAAGATGCCCGCGCCGTTGACGGCGATCGTCGAGGTGCTGCGTACGTCGTTGTAGTAGGCGCTCGCGTTCAGCGTGCCGCCGCCATTGACGAGTTCGATCAGGCCGGCATTGAGATTGCGTGGCAGGCCCGACACGCGGTTGTTGTAGACGCGTGCCTGCACCGTATTGCCGCTGCGGCCTTCGATGCGCAGATAGGTGGGCGCGGACGTGGTCTGTTCGAGCTCGAGGTCGGAGAAATCGTAGGTTGCCGTGCCGGTGCCGAGGTAGGTCGCGCTGACGTAGGCGCTGCTCAGGCGCAGGCCGCGCAGCGTCACGTTCTGGTTGCCGAGAATCGGCGCGGAGCTGACCGAGATCCAGTAGCCCGACGCCAGGCTCGGATGGCGGCCCTCGGCGGCAACGACGGAAAGGCTGCGGTTATACAAATTCAGGCTTTCCGCGATGCTTGTGTCGGTGTTGACGCTGACGACGTTGCCGTCGGCTGTGGCATCGATGCAGGCCTGCAACGTGGTATTGCACGGCGCGGCGCCAGGCCAGACGGAAACCGCGACACCGGCGTGCGCGGCAGGAATCAGCAGCAGGCACGGCGACAGGCCGGCGAGCAGAGCGAGCGAGCGGAAGCGGAACATGGCGCAACTCCGTGACAGGGTCTCCGGATAAGCGCAGTTCGATCAATCTGCAGGACAGCGCGCGGCGCCGCGATGTGAGAAGCGCACACCGTATGGACGCTGTCACCGCAATCAAGTGCGCGCGCGTTCGAGAAAAAATCAGCGCGACAGCGCCGCCTGTTCCGCGCGCAGCCGGCGCGGCAGATACGGCAGTCGCGCCAGCGTCGCGCGCGCCGTCGCGGCGGCCTCGGCGGTGTGCGCTGCGTCAGTGCAGCGTGCGATCAGCACCTGCGCGCTGGCGAGATCAGGCAGCAGGGCAGGGCCGCCCTTGGCGAGACTCGCTGCGGCGGCATCGAGCCGCGGCAGCGCCGCCGCGCATGCGCCGGCGGCGACTTCGATGCGCAGCTTGACGAGTTCGAGTCGCGCGCGCCGTGGATGACCGGCCGGCAAGCTGTCGCCGAGCGCGGCGATCACCGCGTCGATCTCGTGTGTGGCCGCGGCCGCGTCGCCGTTCGCGAGCAAGGCATCGGCGTAGGCCGCGCGCGATTGCAGCGTGTCGGCATGGCCGCTGCCGAGTGCGGTGTCGAGGATGGCGAGTGCGTCGCGGTAATTGCCGAGTGCTGCGCTGCTCTCGCCGCGTTCGTTCTGCGCCACGGCCAGGCCGACGAGCGCGACGCCGACGAGATAGTGCGTGTCGCCGAGCGCTGCGCGCGCAATCGCGACACTTTCCTCGCTATGCGCGAGCGCCTCGTCGAGGCGTCCGGAATACCGCTCGAAGCCGCTCAGGCTGCCGAGCATGGTCGCAACCGTCGGATGCCGTTCGCCCTGGCTGCGCCGTGCCGTCGCGAGCGCTTCCTGCAGGCGTGTGATCGCGCCGTCCGCATCGCCGCGCGCCCAGGCCAGCATCGCGAGCGAATTCAGGCTGCTCGCGACATCGGGATGATCGGGGCCGAGGCTCGCGCGCTGGATCTGCAGCGCCTGTTCGTACAGCGTCGCGGCGGCGGTCACGTCGCCGAGGCGCTGCCTGGCCACGGCGAGGTTGAACACGGTCTGCGCATAGTCCGGATGATTCGCGCCAAGCAGTTCGCGCCGCGTCGCTTCGGCGGCCTCGAGCAGTGCTGCGGCTTCATCGGTGGCGCCGCGCTGGAGCAGGATCACGGCCAGATCGTGCTGCACGCGCGCGCTCTGCGTATGCCGTGTGCCCTGCGCGGACAGCGACAGTTGCAGGGCTTCGCGCAGGCTGCGTTCCGCACCGGCAATGTCGCCGGCGCGGAACTGCACCGGTCCGAGCGCGGCGAGATCGCGCAGCCGCGTCGCTACGCCATGCGGTCCGCGTGTGTCGGCGAGTGCCGCATCCAGTGCTTCGCGCGCGGCGGCCGGCAGGCCTTTCTCGACGAGCACTTCGGCCAGGCGCAAGCGCGCCTCACCGTGCAGCGGCGTGGCCGCGGCATCGTCGAGGACGTGCTGCAGATCTGCCTGCGCCGCATCGAACTGGCCCTGCGCGAGACGCACGCGCGCGCGCTCGATCCGTGCCGCCGCCGCCGCGCTGCCCGAACCCGCCGCGACGGCCGCGTCGGCGAGCACGGCGGCGCGGTCCAGCGCGCCGAGCTGGCGATGCGCGCCGGCCAGCGCGGTGGTGAGTTCGGCGCGCAGCTCCGGGTGCGTGGACAGCGTTTCGCCGAGCCGCGTTTCGCCGCGATCAAGGAGCTCGCGCGCGCCGACGCGGCGGCCCTTGCTCTCGTCCGGACTGACCCCGGCAAACAGCGCGAGCACGAAGTCCTTGACCGCTTCGGCGCGCTGCGCCTGCGCCATCGCCTCCGCCGCGGCGGCGTTCGCGCGCAGTGACTCGCGCCAGGTCGCCGCGACGCCGACAATCGCTGTCACTAGCACGAGCACGGCCGCGGCCACGCCGGCACGATGCCGCAGAAGGAATTTGTTCAGGCGATGGCTCACGCTCGCGCGGCGTGCCGCGATCGGGCGACCTTGCAGATGCGCGTGCAGATCGGCGGCGAGCGCAGCGACGCTGGCGTAGCGCCGCTGCGGCTCCGACGCGAGTGCGGTAG
>Ga0207698_10000618_pt1 | contig 20690 bp, 17 predicted proteins | sample KBSCornC22_FD_184298 | JGI IMG/M metagenome (GOLD analysis project Ga0207698, IMG submission 184298) | Corn rhizosphere microbial communities from Kellogg Biological Station, Michigan, USA - KBS Corn C2-2 (SPAdes) (version 2) | ecosystem: Host-associated > Plants > Roots > Rhizosphere > Soil ... | reverse complement strand
CATCCTGATGACGATCTTCTGGCTTGCGCTGTACATCTTCGTGAACCTGACCTCGATCATCTGGCTCGGTTCGATCGCGGTGACGAAGGTCGCGGGAGTCGACCAAACGTACGCGCTCGTCGGCCTCGCCGTATTTGCCCTCGCCTACCAGTTGTACGGCGGGCTCAAGGCGATCGCGCTGACCGACATCGTGCAGGTGACCTTGCTGGTGCTCGGCGGGCTCGTCGTCACTTTCCTCACCCTCGGGCAGATCGGCGCCGGCCACGGCGTCATCGCCGGTTTCCAGACCCTGGTCGCGAAGGTGCCCGATCACTTCAACATGATCCTCGAGCCGACCGGCAACGCGGCCTATGACAAGGACCACTACCAGAACCTGCCCGGGCTCGGCGTCCTCATCGGCGGAATGTGGATCGCGAACATCAGCTATTGGGGCTTCAACCAGTACATCATCCAGCGCGCGCTTGCGGCCAAGAGCCTCGCCGAGGCGCAGAAGGGCGTCACCTTCGCCGCCTATCTCAAGCTGCTGACGCCGCTGATCATCGTCGTGCCCGGGATCGCGGCCGTGGTGCTCGCGCCGGACCTCGCCAAGCCCGACGAAGCCTATCCGACGATGATGCGGCTGCTTCCTCCCGGTCTGCTCGGGCTCGTCTTCTCGGCCCTGGCGGCGGCGATCGTCGCTTCGCTCGCTTCGAAGATCAATTCGATCGCGACGATCTTCACGCTCGACCTCTACGCGAAGACCAAGCGCGTGAAGACCCGGGCCGAGGACGGGCGCGATCCGGACGGCGCGAAAATGGAAAAGCACCTCGTGCTCGTCGGCCGCACGGTCGCGGTGACCGCGATCATCATCGCGCTGCTCGTCGTCCGTCCGCTGCTCGGCCATTCCGACCAGGCGTTCCAGTACATCCAGGAGTTCACCGGCTTCTTCACGCCCGGCATCACCGTGATTTTCCTCCTCGGGCTGTTCTGGAAGCGCGCCACGGAGGCTGGAGCGATCGTTGCTGCGGTCACTTCGGTCCTGCTCTCGACGATTTTCAAATATACGCTGCCGTGGACGATCCTGCCGACATTCGCGAATGACTACGTGATGCCGTTCATGAACCGCATGTTCGTCGTGTTCTGGGTCAGCCTCGTGCTTGCGGTGGTGGTCTCGCTGATCTGGCCGGCCAGCAAGGAAAGCAACCGCGTGACGATGGAAGGCGTGAGCTTCCGGACGCCGGCCGTGTTCAACATCGGCGCGCTCGGCGTCATCCTGATCCTCATCGCGCTCTACGCGACCTGGTGGTGATCGAACGAGGGGCGAAATAGCCGACTTCGTTCATGCTGCAGTTATTTCAGCGGCGAAACGCGTCGCATTCGTCGGCAACGCCAGCCGCTTCGTCGAACCGAAGGGCCTTACGAACGAGAGTTCATCTACCGGCCCGGCACTTGTCATGTTCGAAGCCCAAGAGCGCTTCCCCACTTGCAATCCGCGGCGGCAGGGGAAAAGGCGCCATATCGTGAAGTCCGCTTCCTTGATCGGCCTGGCGCTCCTGCTTGCTTCATGTGGGAGCGGGGGAGACCAGGATGCGCATGGCCGTGGCGGCCAAGGCGGTCCCGTGACGGTCGGTTACGTCGTCATCCAGCAGGGTAGCGCGCCGCTCGAAAAGCAGCTCCCCGGACGTGTCGCCGCCTACCAGATTTCCGACGTCCGCCCGCAGGTGAACGGCGTCATCCAGCAGCGCCTGTTCCAGGAAGGCTCGATCGTCCACCAGGGACAGACGCTCTACCAGATCGATGCGAGCATCTATAACGCGCAGGCGGCGCAGGCCGCCGCGAATGTCCAGAGCGCTCGAGCGCAGGCGCAGGCGGCGCGAACGCTGGTCGACCGCTACGCGCCGCTGGTGAAGCAGCAGGCGATCTCCGAGCAGGATTATACCAACGCGGTTGCCCAGGCGCGGGTCGCCGACGCCGCCGTGGCGCAGAATTCCGCCGCTCTTCGGACAGCGCAGATCAACCAGCGCTACACGCGCGTGCCGGCGCCGATCACCGGCCGGGTCGGCCTGTCGAACTTCACCGTCGGAGCGCTGGTTACGGCTAACCAGGCCAACCCGCTGACGACCATCACGCGTCTCGATCCAGTTTACGTCGACATTCAGGAATCCGCTTCCGATCTGCTCGCCCTTCGACGGGCGCTGAGTCAGGGAGGCGTGGTTCCAGCCTCGGCGCAGGTCCGGCTGAAACTCCCCGACGGGACCGACTACGGCTTCACCGGCAAGGTCCAGTTTAGCCAGGTGGTGGTCGACCAGAACACCGGGACGGTCACCCTCCGGGCGCAGTTCCCGAACGCGCAGTCGCTGCTTCTGCCGGGAATGGCAGTGACGGCGCAATTCGCGCAGGCGATCGACACTTCAGCCTTCCTCGTGCCCCAGCAGGCGATCTCGCGCGACCCGCAGGGGAATGCGACCTTGTTCGTCGTTGGGCCGGGGAACCGCGCGGTCCAGCGGACCGTCATCACTAGCCAGGCCATGGGTCCCTATTGGGTGGTCACACAGGGGCTCGCGGCGGGCGAGAAGGTCATCACGCAGGGCACGGCGAACCTGCGCGATGGAGCACCGATCAAACCGGTGCCTGCGAGCACACCGCAAAAGGTCCAGGCGCCGCCGCCGGGGGCAATGAAGGCGATGCACGGACGGCGCGGCGGCTAAGGCATGTCGCGCATCTTCATTGAACGGCCGATTTTCGCCTGGGTTCTCGCGATCATCATCATGCTTGGCGGGATCGGCTCGATCTTCGCGCTTCCGGTCGCCCAATATCCCGACGTCGCGCCGACCCAGATCAACGTCCGCGCAAGCTATCCCGGCGCGTCGGCCGCGACGCTCGAGAGCAGCGTCACGGAAGTGATCGAGCAGACTCTGACGGGGCTCGACGGACTGCTCTACTTCAGCTCCTCGTCGAGCTCGCGCGGGTCGGTTTCGATCACCGCGGTGTTCGACAAGAGCGTCGACCCCGACATCGCCCAGGTGCAGGTGCAGAACAAGGTTCAGTCGGCCGTCGCGCGCTTGCCCGCGGCGGTCCAGCAACAGGGCGTCACGGTGACCAAGGGCTCGCCCGACTTCCTGATGATTGTCGGCGTTTACGATTCGACCGACAAGCGGACCAACGTCGACGTTTCGGACTGGCTCGCAAGCAACATCCAGGACCCGCTCTCGCGTATTCCGGGCGTCGGCGACGTGAACGTCTTCGGCTCGCAATATGCGATGCGGATCTGGCTCGACCCGAACAAGCTCGAGGCGCTGAAGCTGATGCCGAGCGACATCGTCTCGGCCATCCAGAGCCAGAACGTGGAAGTCGCCGCGGGCGAGATCGGCGGAATGCCGCAACCCGAAGGGCAGATGCTCAACGCGACGATCACGGCGCAGTCGCGGCTCCAGACTCCCGAGCAATTCCGCAACATCATCGTCAAGTCCGACCCGTCCGGAGCGCGAGTCCTGTTGTCCGATGTCGCGCGAGTCGAGCTCGGCGCCGACAATTACGCGACGACGATCCGGATCAACGGCCATCCAGGCGCCGGCCTCGGCATCTATCTCGAGCCCGGCGCAAACGCGCTTTCGACCTCGAAGCTCGTCAAGGCGTACATGGCGACCGAAGCGGCAAGGCTGCCGCCGGGCCTCAAAGTCGCTTACGCCAACGACAGTTCGGACTTCATCCGCCTGTCGGTCGTCGAGGTGGTCAAGACTCTCGCCGAGGCGATGGCGCTGGTCATCCTCGTCATGTTCGTCTTCCTCCAAAGCTGGCGCGCGACCCTGATTCCCGGAATCGCCATTCCGGTGGTGCTGCTCGGCACGTTCGGGATGCTCTTCATCCTGGGCTTCTCGATCAACACCTTGACGTTGTTCGGCCTCGTCCTCGCCGTCGGCCTGCTGGTCGACGACGCGATCGTGGTGGTCGAGAACGTCGAACGCATCTTGCACGAGCAACCGGAGCTCACGGTCAAGGAAGCGACCGTCATCTCGATGCAGCAGATCCAGATGGCGCTGGTCGCCATCGCGCTGGTGCTTTCGGCCGTCTTCCTGCCGATGGTCTTCTTCGGCGGATCGACCGGCGTCATCTACCGCCAGTTCTCGGCGACCATCGTCTCGGCAATGGGACTCTCGGTCCTGCTTGCGATCACCTTCAGCCCGTCGCTTGCCGCAAGCGTTCTGAGGCGGAAGCACGCAAGCGTCGATGAAACCTGGCTCGGGCGTCGCGCGCCGCGCCTCGCCCACGGCATCGAGACGGCGCGGCAGAAGTTCAACGGCGGGTTCGATAAGACGATCAACTGGTACGTCAGCAACGTCGGGCGGGTGGTCGAGCGCAAATGGCTCTTCCTGACCATCTACGCCGTCGTGTGCCTGATCCTCGTCTTGCTCTTCTGGCGCCTTCCGACGGGGTTCATCCCGACCGAGGACCAGGGCAATGCGATGGTGCAGTTCCAGCTCCCCGCGGGCGCAACCATGGAAAGGTCGCAGGAAGTCTCGTCGAAGATCGAGAATTACTTCCTCCACGGACCGGACGCGAAGAACATTCACACGATCTTCAATGTCGTGGGTGGAGGCGGCGGGGCCGCGGGGCAGAACTCCGGCCGCATGTACATGAACCTCGCGCCGTTCGGTCAGCGAGCGGGTGCGAAAAACAGCGCCGAGGCGATCACCGAGCGCGCCTCGGGGGCGTTCCGCGGGCTTCGCGATGCCCAGGTGTTCGCGCTCGTTCCCGGCGCGATCCGCGGCCTCGGCCAGTCGACCGGCTTCACCATGGAGCTGCAGAACAGCAGCGGGATGAGCCGCGACCAATTCGCCGCCGCGCGCGACCGGCTACTCGCCGCGGCGAATGCGGATCCGCTTCTTTCGCAGGTACGGCTGACCGAGCTTCCCGATGTCGCGAGCCTCAAGATCAACATCGACGAGGAGCGCGCGGCCGCTTTCGGGCTCAATCCGTCGGACGTGAACTCGACCCTGTCGACCGCGTGGGGCGGCCGATACGTCAACGACTTCATCGACCGCGGGCGAGTGAAGCGCGTGTATGTGCAGGCGGACGCGCCGTTCCGCGCCTCCCCGGCGAACGTCGGCGGCTGGTTCGTGCGCAATAACCAGGGAGAGATGGTCCCCTTCTCCTCATTCTCGACCAGCAGCTGGACCACTGCGCCGACCTCGCTGTCGCGCTTCGAAGGACTCGCGGCGTACGAGATCAGCGGACAAGCGGCACCCGGCAGGAGCTCCGGCCAGGCCATGGCCGAAATCGAGAAGCTCGCGTCGCAGATTCCCGGCGTCGGAGTCGCCTGGGCGGGCGCGTCCTATCAGGAACGGATCGCGTCCGGCCAGGCGCCGTTGCTTTACGCGATCTCGCTGATCGTCATCTTCCTCTGCCTCGCCGCGCTGTACGAGAGCTGGTCGATCCCGCTCGCGGTCCTTCTCGTCGTGCCGCTCGGCCTCGTCGGCGCAATCCTGTTCGTCACGCTGCGCGGCCTGCAGAACGATGTCTTCCTGCAGATCGGCCTTTTGACGACCATGGGCCTGACTTCGAAGAACGCCATCCTGATGAACGAGTTCGCCGAGCGCGCCGAGCGCGAGGGCAAGAGGATCATCGATGCCGCGATCGAGGCCGCCCGAATCCGGCTTCGGCCGATCCTGATGACGAGCTTCGCCTTCATCTTCGGCGTCTTCCCGCTCGCCGTGGCCACGGGTCCGGGCGCGAACGGCCGAATCGAGATCGGCACCGCGGTGATCGGCGGCATGATGACCGCGACCATCCTCGCGATCTTCTACATCCCGCTCTTCTACGTGCTCGTCCGGCGGGGCGTGCGCGACGGCATCGTGATCATCCGCGAGCGGTTCCGCCGCCGGAAGGACGCGGAGGCGTGAAGCGGGCGGTCGCCATCGTTGCAATCCTTGCGACCGGCTGCACGACGATGGAGCCGAAGTATGTCCGGCCGGACGCCTCGATTCCCGCATCCTGGCCGGTCGGAGACCCATATCTGGTCGCTTCGGAGGCGGGACTCCCGGCGCTCACCTACAGGCAGGTCTTCACCGACCCGCGGCTGCAAACGCTGATCGCGGAAGCCATCGCCAACAACCGGAACCTCAGGACCGCAGCCGCCAACATCGCCGCTGCACGCGAGCAGTATCGCATCCAGCGCGCCAACCAGTTCCCGCTCGTGAACGCGAGCGGCGGCGCGACGGTCAGCGGCGACCGCGGCGGCGGGTCCGGCGTCAGTGCATCGTACAGCGCGGGAGTGAGCGTCCCGAGCTTCGAGATCGACCTGTTCGGCCGCCTCCGCTCGCTCACCGACGTCCAGCTCAACCGCTATTTCGCAACCGAGGCGGGCGCGCGCGCAACCCGGCTCACGCTCGTCGCAAACGTCGCGAACAGCTGGCTCGATTATGCCGCGGATTCGAGCCTGCTGCGTATTTCGACCGAAACCGCGGCGAGCGCGCAGAAGAGCGTGCAGCTGACGCGCATCCGTCTCGAGGGCGGCATCGCTCCACGCACCGATCTCGACCAGGCCGAGCAGATCCTCTCGGCGGCGCAGGCTGACCTAGCGCGCGAGCGGACGGCCGTCGCGCAGGACGTCAACGCCCTGCAGCTGCTGGTCGGAGCGCCGGTCGAGCCCGCACTCCTCGCCGGATCGATCGACGACGCGTTCGGCAAGATTGCGCCGGTCGCACCAGGGCTCGATTCCTACGTGCTGCTGCGGCGGCCCGACGTGGTCCAGGCGGAATATGATCTTCGCGCGGCCAACGCGAACATCGGCGCCGCGCGCGCGGCACTGTTCCCGCGAATCACCCTGACCGGGCTGCTCGGCTTCGCCAGTTCGGCGCTGCTCAAGCTGTTCACCGGCGGCGCGTTCGGCTGGAGCGCGGGGGCGAATGCGGATTACACGATTTTCCAGGCCGGGGCGGGGCACGCGAACATGCGGCTCACGGAAGCGCAGCGGCGCGCGGCGGTGTCTACTTACCAGGGAACGATCCAGACGGCCTTCCGCGACGTCGCCGACGCGCTCGCGCGCCGCGGCACGATCAACGACGAAATCGCTGCACGCCAGCGGCAGCAGGCCTCGACGGCCGACACCTATCTGCTCACCGAGGCCCGCTACCGCGCCGGCATCGACCCGTTCCTCAACGTGCTCGACGCGCAGCGGTCCTATTATTCGGCGCAGCAGACGCTGGTGAACATCAAGCTGACGGCCGCGCAGAACATCGTCGCGACCTACCAGGCGGTCGGCGGCGACACGTTGCTCGAAGGCACCCCGATCTGTCAGCGGCTGCCGGGCGACACAGGCCAGCCGAACGCCATGCTCGGGCAGGAGTGCCTGCCCGACTGATCAGGCGGTCTCGACCGCGTAATCGTCGCCGTAGAACTTGCTCGTGCTGCGGGTGTGGAAGGTGATCGCCTTGATCGGCTCGTATTTCGGAGCGCCGAGCCCGGGCAGGACTTCCAGAACCTCGTCCTCCCACACGTAAACCGCCATCGGGAACGACACACGCGGGCTTTCGCGATGCGAGCCGTTGGTCGGCTTGCCGACGCGGTGCGAGGTCGATGGCAGGCGGTCGTTGGTAAGCCGCTGCATGTAATCACCGGTGTTGATGATGATCGACCCGAACGGCGCTTTCATCCTCACCCATTTGCCGCTGCGGTGGTTCCACACCTGAAGCCCGTCGACGCGGCTCGCCGGGAGGATGGTGAACAGGTCGACGTCCTCATGGCCGAGCAACCGCCCCGCGCCCGAGCTGTCCTGCTCGGCGGTCATCGGCGGGTAATAGTTCAGGCGAAGGCCGAAGTTCGTCCGCGTGAGCTTGTCGTCGAGCAGGTGCGGATCGCAGCCCAGCCCCTGGAGCATCGCCTGCGCGATCGGCTGGAACAGTGCTTCGTGGGCGAGCGCGAGCTTGCGGAAATGGGGCTCGTATTCCGGGCGGGGCCAGTAATCGCCCGCTCGGAACGGCGCGTCCCGCTCCTGCGGGATGTCGAACGCGCGGCGACAAAACACCCATCCTTCGACCAGGTCTGGATGGATGTCGCTGGTCTCCTCGATCGGAAAATAGCCCTGGTTGACGGACCCGTACCGCTCCGCCCGGAAGCGCATCTTGTCCGCGAGCGACGTCGAGGTGAACACGTCGAGGGTCGCGTCGTGCATCTGCTCGTAGAGCTCCACGTCGACCCCGTGCCCGACCAGGACGGCAAATCCGATCTCCTCGAGCGCGCCGGCGAATTGCGCGGCGAAGCGCGCCTTGTCCGCCGCGTCGCCCTTGAGGAACGGCTCGAAATCGAGAGTCGCAATTTCATAATCCTCGTCGAAAGCGTCACCCGGTCGCTCGGCGAGCCGATAGGTATGGCTCTTCTCGACCTGGTCGTATTTGCGAAAATCGCGGCTGAGGGCGTCGATCTCAATCATTGCAGCACTTTAAGCCGGTCCGGCGCTCATTCACAGAGCAAAGCGAGCAGCGTGAAGCTCGCCAGCCAATGTTCGCCCATATAGTCGCCCGCGATGTGCGGCAGCGCGGAGGCGAGATGCTCGTCCGCGGCGCCGCGCGCAATCCGCTGCTCGTCGCCGGGCAGCAGCGGCGCGATGCTGCGCCAGCACCAGGCGCGGCTGAGGTTGAGCCCGTCGAGATGCGCGATCTTGCCGTCGCTGCGGTCGCTGACGACCGCGGGCGTAAACGGGGTCGCGGGCTCGTGCGCGGCGATCCTCGGCAAGAAGCGCTCGAACCATTCGGGGAACGTCTCCGGATGGGTGCGCGCCATGCAAAGCGCCTCGATCAGCGCCGGCGACAGGAACTCGTCCCCGCCCGGCTCCCACGCCTGACAGTCGCGGTCGCCTGCGAACCAGTGGCGCGCGCGGTCGCGGATCAGGCCAGCAAGGCTGCCGTCGAACCGGTCCGCCCATTCGAGCGACAGGATCAGCGCGAAGGCGGTGTTGAAATGGGTGCCGACGCGGATCGGATAAGTGAGCACCGGGAGATAGTTGCGCAGCCGCTCGGCGAAGGCGCGCGCAAGCGGCTCGAGCTCGGCCGCCCAGCTTTCCGCATGCCGCGTGGCCTCGAGGTGCAGCTGGAGCAGCCAGGCCCAGCCGTAGGGCCGCTCGAATCCGCGGCTCAGCGGCCGCTCGAGATAGGCCAGCTCGCCCGCGACCTTCTCGCCGGTGAAGCTGTCGCTCGCGAGCGCGGCAATGTCCTCCGCTTCCGCCATCTGCGGAAACAGCCGGCGGAGCGTCAGCAACGTCCACCATCCGTGGACGCAACTGTGCCAGTCGAAGCTGCCGTAGAAGATCGGGTGGAGCACGCGCGGCGGAAGCGCGTCCGCATCGCTCAGCAGCACATGGTCGAGCTTGTGCGGATATTCCTTGCGCACATGCCCCAGCGCGATCCGCGCCATGGGCGAAGCCATCTCTGCATTGAGCGCCGTCACAGATGATATCCCGCGATGTAGAGGATTACGATGTTGCAGATCAGCAGCGGGATGGCGGTCGCGATCTGCACCTTCACCACACCATACTGGTTCCTGAGCTCGAGCAGCGCCGCGGGCACGATGTTGAAGTTGGCCGCCATCGGCGTCATCAGCGTCCCGCAATAGCCGGCGAGCATCCCGACCGCCCCGATCACCGCCGCTCTGCCGCCGTCCTGGTGAATGAGGATCGGGACTCCGATCGCCGCGATCATCACCGGGAAGGCCGCGAAGGCGTTGCCCATAATCATCGTAAACACCACCATTCCCAAGGCATAGAGAAGCACCGCGAGAAAGATGCTGCCCTGCGGGATGATGGCGCCGGCCAGCGTTCCGATCGTCGCTCCGATGCCGGCGGCGGCGAACACTGCTCCGAGCGCGGCGAGCATCTGCGGAAGCACCAGTGCCCAGCCGATCGCATCCGCGAGCCGCGCCCCCTCGTCGACCCCGGCCATCGGCGGCGGCCTGAGCCACGCGTAGCAGGCGACCAGGCCGATGATCACGCCGATGCCGAGGAGGATCAGGGTGACCGACTTCGGCTCGATGAAGCCGCTGTCCTTGAGCGGCGTGTAGTTGAACAGCAACGTGCCGAAGAAGGCGGTGAGCGGAATGATCAGCGCGGGCACGAACAGCTTGCTCCCGAACCGCTCCGAGAATGCCTGCCGCTCCTCGTTGCTCGTCGTCTGCCCCGCGGGCCGGCCGAGCAGATGCGTGCCCGCAAGCGCCACGAGCGCGAGCACCAGGACGCCGTTGGCGACATCGCCGATGAGGTCCCCGAACCAGAAGCTCGCCGCCAGCAGCGACCAAAAGGCCGCATTGCCCCAGCGCTTGCGATTGTCCGAGTCGCGCGCGCTCCCGACCGCGATGCTCGCGAACACCGCACCGGCGAACAGGTAAAGCCAGTGAAGGTTGATCATCGCGGACGCCGCGCGAGCCAGCGATCGAGCAGCACCAGCCGAACGCTCTGGATCAGCAACGCGCAGAGCGCGGTCGGGATCGCCCACATCGACAGCTCGAACGGCGTCAGCTCGATCCCGTAGACCTTGAGCGCGCCCTGGATCAGCAGGATCGACGAGACCGCAATGAAGATGTCCTCGCCGAAGAAGAGGCCGACATTGTCGGTCGCCGCCGACATCGCCTTGACCCGCTCGGCAGTGTCCTCGTCGAGCTCGCCATGCTCCTTCTCCGCCGCCGCGAGCGCCATCGGCGCGACCAGCGGCCGGACCGTCTGTGCCTGCCCGGCGACCGACGTCAGCCCGAGCGCGGCGAGGATCTGCCGGAAGATCATGTAGACGATCAGCAGGCGCCCGGTGGTGGCGCTCCGCATCCGCCCGATCAGCGCCCGCGCCTGCTGCTGCAGCCCGTACCGCTCGAGCAGCCCGATCACCGGCAGGACGATGTAGATGAGGGTGACGTTGCGGTTTTCGTTGAAGCCGTGGCCGAGGACGCCGAGCACCTTCGCGAACGGCATGAGCGCGAGCAGTCCGGTCGCAATCGCCGCGACAGCGACGACCAGCAGCGGGTTGAAGCGCAGCGCAAAGCCGACGACGACCAGCGCGATTCCGAGAAGCGGCCAGTAATCGATCACTGTTCCCTCCTCCCGAACCCGCCGCCGCCGGGAGTCTCGATAACGAAGCGGTCGCCCGGGCGCACCTCCCCCGCTGCGGTCGCGCTCAGCATTTCGCCGGTCCCGTCGGTCCGCTCGACCCAGTTGCGTCCCGGCTGCGCGTCGGATCCTCCGGCCAGCCCGCGCGGCGGCACGCGCCGTCGGTTGGCGAGCATGTTCGCGCGCATCGGCTCGAGGAACGTCAGCGCCCGGACCACGCCGTCGCCACCGCGATGTGCGCCCTGCCCGCCCGATCCGCGGCGGATCGCGAACTGGTCGAGGCGAACTGGCAACCGCGCCTCGAGAATCTCGGGATCGGTGAGCCTGCTGTTGGTCATGTGCGTCTGCACCGCGCTCGTGCCGTCGAAATCGGGGCCGGCGCCCGAACCGCCCGCGATCGTCTCGTAATATTGGTGCCGCTCGTTGCCGAAGGTGAAATTGTTCATCGTGCCCTGGCTCGGCGCCAGTCGGCCGGTGGCTGCAAACAGCGCGTCGGTGACGACCTGGCTGGTCTCGACATTGCCGGCGACAACCGCAGCTGGATATTTGGGGTTGAGCATCGACCCGTCCGGCACCACCAGCTCGATCGGCCGCAAGCAGCCGTCGTTCATCGGGATCGCATCGTCGATCAGCGTGCGCACCACGTAGAGGGACGCCGCCCGCACAATGGAATAAGGCGCATTGAAATTGTCGGGCAGCTGACCGCTCGTCCCGGTGAAGTCGAACCGCGCCGAGCGCGCGCTCTTGTCGATCGCGATCTGCACGCGGACATGTGCGCCATTGTCCATTTCATAATCGAACGCGCCGTCGTCGAGGCGGCCGAGCAGGCGGCGCACCGATTCTTCGGCGTTGGCGAGGACGTGCCGCATGTAGGCGGCGACCACTTCGGGGCCGTAATCGCCCGCGGTTTGCGCCAGCACCTCGGCGCCGCGCGTGCAGGCGGCGAGCTGCGCCTTGAGATCCGACATGTTGCGGTCGGGGCGGCGCGCCGGCCAGTCGCCCGAGCCGAGCAGCGCGCGCATTTCCTCTTCACGCAGCGCGCCTTCGTCGACGAGCAGGAAATTGTCGATCAGCACGCCTTCGTCGTCGATGGTGCGGCTGTCGGGCGGCATCGAGCCCGGCGCGATTCCGCCGATGTCGGCGTGGTGCCCGCGCGCCGCGACAAACGCGGACGGCTCGGGATCGCCGCCATAGAAGACCGGCACGATGACCGTGATATCCGGAAGGTGAGTCCCGCCGCGATAGGGGTCGTTCAGCACATAGGCATCGCCCCGGCGGATGCCGCGCCCCTCCCTCGCCTGCCCGCGCGTGTCGATGATGCGCCGGATGCTTTCCCCCATCGAGCCGAGGTGCACCGGAATGTGCGGGGCGTTGGCGATCAGCGCTCCCTCCGCGTCGAAAATCGCGCAGGAGAAATCGAGCCGCTCCTTGATGTTGACGCTGGTCGCCGTCGATTGAAGCGCGACCCCCATCTCCTCCGCGATGGCCATGAACAGGTTATTGAAAATCTCGAGCTGGACGGGATCGACATCGGTCCCGATCGCCTTCGCGCGCTCGAGCGGCACCGCGCGGGTGAGCACGAGCGTGCCATCGGACACGCGCTCCGCACGCCAGCCCGGCTCGACCACGATCGTCGAGGTCGGATCGAAGATCAGCGCCGGCCCGTCGACGCGCTCGCCTCGAGCCGCATGTTCCTGGTGGAGAGCATCCGCGTTCGTCCGCGCAATCGCCTCCACCACCAGGGCGTCGACGATCACTTCCGCAGCTTCATCGAAATAGCCGAAACGCTTGCGGTGAAGCGCTTCGAAATCAGCGCGCATCGCGTCCGCCGCGCCGACCCCGATCTCGATCGTCGTGTCGCTCCCCACAGTCCGCACGCGCGCGCGGCGGTCGAGCTCGATGCGCGCATGGTGAACGCCTTGCTCGATCAGGGCCTCGCACGCGCGTTGCTCCAGCGCGCCCAGCTCTTGCGAAAAGTCGTCGCCGAGCGGCTTCAGGAGGCTCGCGTCGCGGATCGCCTTCACGTCGGCGATGCCGATTCCGTACGCCGAGAGAACGCCGGCGAGCGGATGGACGAGGATGCGCTCCATACCCAGCGCATCGGCGACGCGGCATGCGTGCTGGCCGCCCGCGCCGCCGAAGCAGGCGAGCGTGTAGCGGCTGACGTCATGGCCTCGCGCGATCGAGATCTTGCGGATCGCCCCCGCCATGTTGTCGACCGCGATGTCGAGAAAACCTTCGGCGATGTCCTCGAGGCTTTTTCCTCCGCCGAGGCGGTCCGCGATTTCCTGAAGCCGGGCGCGCGACGCATCGGGGTCGAGCGGCGCCTCACCGCCCGGGCCGAACACCGCGGGGAATTGCGCCGGATCGATCCTGCCGAGGAAGAGGTTGCAGTCGGTGACCGTCAGCGGGCCGCCATTGCGGTAGCACGCGGGCCCCGGATTCGCGCCCGCGCTCTCCGGCCCGACCCGGAACCGCATGCCGTCGAAGCGGCAGATCGAGCCACCCCCCGCCGCGACCGTATTGATCTGCATCATCGGCGCGCGAATGCGGACGCCCGCGACGACGCTTTCGTCGGCAAGCTCGAACTCGCCGGCATAATGGGACACGTCGGTCGACGTCCCGCCCATGTCGAACCCGATCAGCTTCGACCCGCCATGCGGCGCGCTCGCCGCGACCATGCCCACGACCCCGCCAGCCGGGCCGGACAGGATCGCGTCTTTCCCGCGAAACGCATGCGCTTCGGCAAGGCCGCCGTTCGACTGCATGAAATGAAGGTCGGTGTCCTCCGGCAGCCCCGCCGCAACGCGATCGACGTAGCGCCGAAGCACCGGCGAGAGATAGGCGTCGACGACGGTCGTGTCGCCGCGCCCGATCAGCTTGATCAGCGGAGCGACCTCGTGACTGACCGACACCTGCGCAAAGCCGAGCTCGCGCGCGATCTCGGCCAGCCGCGCCTCGTGCCGCCGATGCCGCCAGCCGTGCATCAGAACGATCGCGAGCGCGTCGATTCCCGCGTCGCGCGCGCTGGCGAGCGCCGTCCGCGCCGCGGCTTCGTCGAGCGGCACGAGCACTTCGCCGTCGACATCGATGCGCTCATCGATTTCGATCGCCTGCTCGTAGAGCATCGTCGGAAGGACGATGTGCCGCGCGAAGATATCGGGCCTTGCCTGGTAGCCGATCCGAAGCGCGTCGCCGAACCCGCGCGTGATCGCCAGCGCGACCCGCTCGCCCTTGCGTTCCAGCAGCGCATTGGTTGCGACCGTGGTGCCCATGCGCACCTCGTCGACCGTTCCGCCTTCCTCCGCGAGCACGCGCCCGATCGCCTCGATCGCAGCGTCCTCGTACTGTCCGGGGTTCTCCGACAGCAGCTTCTCGACGCGTATCCGGCCGGCCGACGAGCGCGCCACGATGTCGGTGAATGTCCCGCCGCGGTCGATCGCAAATGTCCAGGTCTCGGCCATGGCGCGCCTCTAGGGCTTTTCAGTGGGCGGCTGCACCCCCTATGCACTGCTCATGGCTGTTTTGGTCACGGGGGCGGCGGGGTTCATCGGAGCGGCAACCGCGCGCGCGTTGCTCGAGCGCGGCGACGAGGTCGCGGGGATCGATAACCTCAACGCCTATTACGATCCCGCGCTCAAGCAGGCGCGGCTGGCGACCCTCGCCAGCCGATTCGACAACCGGTTCCACTTCGAGCGTGCCGACTTCGCCGACGCGGAAGCGCTGCAGCGCGTCGCCGACAGCATCGAGATCGATTCGATCGTGCACCTCGGCGCACAGGCGGGGGTGCGCTACAGCCTCGAGAACCCGCAGGCCTACATCCAGTCGAACCTCGTCGGGCACGCCAACATGCTCGAGCTCGCGCGTCACCGCCGGCCGAAGCATATGGTCTATGCTTCCTCCTCGTCGGTCTACGGCGGCAACAGGAGCCTGCCGTTCCGCGTCGAGGACCGGGTCGACCATCCGCTCTCGCTCTATGCCGCGACCAAGAAGGCCGACGAATTGCTCAGCGAAAGCTATGCGAGCCTCTACCGGACACCGCTCACGGGCCTTCGCTTCTTCACCGTCTACGGACCGTGGGGCCGGCCCGACATGGCCATGTGGATCTTCACCAGGGCGCTCTACGCGGGCGATCCGCTGCCGCTGTTCAATGGCGGCGAGATGCGCCGCGACTTCACCTACATCGACGACATCGTCGCGGGCGTCCTCGCCTGCCTCGACCAGCCGCCCGTCGATGATGGCGCGCCGAAGGCCGGCGGAAGCACCAGTCCGCACGCGCTCTACAATATCGGCAACAACCGGAGCGAGGATCTGATGCGGGTCGTCGAGGTGCTGGAGCGCGAGACCGGCAGAAAGGCGCTGCTCGATCCCAGGCCGATGCAAGCCGGCGACGTCAAGGAGACCTTCGCCGACATCAGCGCGATCCAGCGCGACCACGGCTTTGCGCCTTCGACCAGCATCGACGAAGGCGTCCCGCGCTTCGTCGCCTGGTACCGCGACTACCACCACCTTTGATGGCGCTCCCGCCGATCCTCCAGGGCCTGCGAATTCCCGTGATCGGCGCGCCGATGTTCATCGTCTCGACGCCGCGCCTGGTCATCGCTCAGTGCACGTCCGGAATCGTCGGCAGCTTCCCCGCACTGAACGCGCGGCCGGAATCGCTGCTCGACGAATGGATCCACGAGATCACCGAAGCGCTTGCCGCATGGGACCGCGACCATCCCGACCGTCCGGCGGCGCCATTCGCGGTCAACCAGATCGTCCATCGCTCGAACGACCGGTTCGAGCACGACGTCGCGGTCTGCGCGCGGTGGAAGGTCCCGATCATCATCACGTCACTGGGCGCGCGCGTGGAGCTCAACGACGCGGTTCACGCGTGGGGCGGGATCACCTTGCACGACGTGATCGACGACCGCTTTGCGCGCAAGGCGATCGAGAAGGGCGCGGATGGAGTGATCGCGGTTGCGGCCGGCGCCGGGGGCCACGCGGGGCGCTGGTCGCCGTTTGCGCTGCTCCAGGAAATCCGCGCCTGGTTCGACGGGCCGCTGATCCTTTCGGGCGCGATTGCCAACGGCGGCGCGGTGCTTGCGGCGCAGGCGGCGGGCGCGGACCTCGCTTATGTAGGATCGCCGTTCATCGCGACCGACGAGGCGCACGCGCCCGATGCCTACAAGCAGGCGATCGTCGACAGCGGCGCGGCGGACATCGTCTACACCGATCTCTTCACCGGCGTTCACGGCAATTATCTGCGCTCGTCGATTGAGAACGCCGGTCTCGACCCCGACAACCTCGCAGGAATCGATCCGACGGCGATGAAGTTCGGGTCGGAAGGTTCGGCGAAAGCCAAGGCTTGGCGCGACGTCTGGGGGTCCGGCCAGGGCATCGGAGTGATCGACCAGGTGCGGCCTGCCGCCGCGCTCGTCGACCGGCTTGCCGATCAATATGCCGCGGCCAGGGCCCGGCTCTGCGGCGGCTAGAGCGAGCTTCCGCCGCTCAGGCCGCGCTCGAGCCGGCCCATCAACGCCCGCGCCGGGCTTTGCGGAACTTCGGTCTCGACCGTGCCTTCGTCGAGCCGCTTGACCCGCGCGTACAGGTCGGCGCTCGCATTGATCAGCCGCTGCGCCGATTCGGGCAGCTGGACCAGCACCGCCGGATCGCTGTCCTGCGCATGGCCGAGCCGCCGCTCCGGCCGCCGCCCTTCGCGGTTCGGGATTTCGCCCGATTCGATCGCCCGCTGGGTCAGCAGCCAGGCGACGATATGCATGATCCTGGTCGTCACCTTCAGGGATTCGCAGGCGAAGCCGACGCGGGCGAAGGGCTCGAGCGTCGAGCGGTCCTCGCGTCCGGCGTCGTCGAAATAGGCGCGCGCTTCGTCGGCGAGCAGCATCGCCTCCGTGTACAGCGAGTCGATCAGGCGCGAGGTGATCGCCACTTGCGCGCGCGGCAGGTCCGATTCGTCCATCGGTGCGAGAGTGCCATTGTTCACCGCTTCAGAAAACGCCCGAAGCGCCGATCCGCGTAGGATTGGCGACGGCTGTGCCCATTCGGGACAGCGTGTCAGGCAATAATGTCGGGCGTTTCCGAATCGAGCATCCGCTGGATCTGGTCCTTGAGCATCAGCTTGCGGCGCTTCAGGCGAGCGAGCTCGAGCTGGTCGCCGATCGGTTCGGACGAAAGGGTGCGGATCTGCTCATCGAGCGCGCGATGCTCGGCGCGGAGGCCCTTGAGGTTGGTAACGGGATTGTCGTTGGTCATCCCGCCGCTCGTCTAGCGCAGATCGGCCCCAGCAGGAACCGGCCACCGCTCACGCGACCACCCGCACCGCGGCGCGGACCAGCCGTGACAAGGGTCGAGACAAAACGCCCGATTCGTGATTTACTGAATGCGCTGACACTGGCTTTGCGGAAAGGATACGCGCCAATGGACACGGCAACTGTCGAGGAATTGGAATCGAAGCATGCCGCTCTTCACGCCCTGATCGACGAGGAAGAGCACCGAACCCACCCCGACGAAGACCTTCTCCATCGCCTCAAGAAAGAAAAACTGAGACTGAAGGACGAAATGGCCGGCCACCTCACCCACTGAGGCGGCCTTTTTTGTGCGCGGCGGCTTGAGACCGCCGCGCCAGACCTTCTTCAATCGTCGCGCGAAACGCGCTCGATCCGCTCGTGCCGCTCCTGCGCCTCGAGCGTCATGGTCGCGATCGGGCGGGCTTCGAGCCGGCCCAGCGAAATCGGCTCGCCGGTCACTTCGCAATAGCCGTATTCGCCTTCGTAGAGGCGGCGGATCGCGCAATCGATCTTGGCGATCAGCTTGCGCTGGCGGTCGCGCGTGCGAAGCTCGATGCCCCAGTCGGTCTCGCTCGACGCGCGGTCGGCGATGTCCGGCTCACGCAGCGAGTCGACCTGGAGCTGCGCCATCGTCTGGCGCGACTCGTCGATGATCGCCTCTTTCCACGCCTTGAGCTTCCTCAGGAAGTAGGCCCGGTGCTTGGCGCACATGAACTCTTCCTTCTCCGACGGCCGATAAGCCTCCGGAAGGATGATCCTGTCGAAACGTTCGAATTCTTCGCCGCCGTAAAGGTCGACAAGTGCAGTCGCCATAATCCCCTCCCCGCACAACGGACTTGCCGCAGCCCCTCCACGGAAGTCCAACGCCACCGCCCGCTGCGGCCGGCGCCCCGGTGCAGCCGGAGGCAAATTCAGGCAGGCTTTTTCGGGACTTACCCGGCAAAGCCGCCCTTCCCCACCGCGGCCTATACTTGCGCCCGCATTGCTTAACAAGAACTGACGTGAGCACCGTGAACAAATCGCCAAGCTGTTGCGAATATGGCGCAATTTCCGGCGGAGCCGTTCGCGGTTGCAGCATTGCGGCGGCTCCCGCATAGCCTCCGCGATGCGCATCCTTCTGACCAACGACGACGGCGTGAATGCGCGCGGCCTCAAGCTGCTCGAGTCGGTCGCGCGCAAGTTCAGCGACGACATCTGGATCGTGGCGCCGACCGAGGAACAATCGGGCGCGGGCCACTCGCTGACGCTGACCACCCCGGTGCGGCTGCGCCGCCACGACGACCGGCGTTTTTCAGTGACCGGCACGCCGACCGATGCGGTCATGCTCGCGCTCGCGCACATTATGAAGGATTCGCCGCCGGACGTGGTCCTTTCCGGAATCAACCGCGGCGCCAATCTTGCCGAGGACGTGACTTATTCGGGCACCGTATCTGCGGCGATGGAGGGGGCTCTTGCGGGCGTGCGCTCGATCGCGCTGAGCCAAGGGTATTCGCGCGAAGGCATGGGCGACACCGTTCCGTTCGCCGCCGCCGAGGTGTGGGCGGAGCGGGTGCTCGCGCCCCTGCTCGAGTTCGGCACCGAGCCGCGCACGCTCATCAACGTCAATTTCCCGGCGATTCCGCCGGACCAGGTAAAGGGCGTTCGTGTGTGCCGCCAGGGCTTGCGCGACTACGGCCGCCTGAGGATCGTGCAGCGCACCGACCCGCGAGGGTATGACTATTACTGGTTCGGCCTCGGGCCGATGGTTCAGACGCCGGGCCACTTGACCGACCTCGAGGCGATTACCGACGGCTATGTGACCGTCAGCCCGCTCCATCTCGATCTTACGCACGAGCCGTCCCTCGACGCGCTCCACAAACGATTCGCGGCCACGCCGGAGGCGTGACCGCGAGTTCGATTTCCAGTAATCGAGAACGATGCCTTAGCGGCCGCGCTCGCCCTTCTGGCCCTGCGTCGGCGGCTGATTCGTTGCCTGCGCAAGCCAAGTCTCGGTGGCGCCGCACGAGCTCGTCAGTGTCTGCGGCTGGGCCGCCTGGAACGGCGCGCTGTAGGGCACGCATTCGTTGGCGCCGCCGACTCCCATGCAGAGCTGCCCGTTGGCCGCCGTCCATGTACCCGGCACCGTGTTGCCGTTCGGAGTCGTAATCCGCAGCTGTCCGCCCGGATCGAGATAGACCGTGTTGGTCGTGCCGTTCGTCGTCACCTGGATGGGCTGGCCGACGATTTCCGCGCCGGGCGTCCACGCCGGCTGCGCAAAGGCGGCCGCGGGAAGCGTGGCGGCGGCGGTCAGTGCGATCGCCGAGCGAACCAGAATGCAGCTCTTCATGATCCCTGTTCCCTTCTGATCAGAGCGAGAGCGCGACGACTCCCCTTACGCCGGGCTGTTGGAATGGTGGTGGTGCAGCACGAGATAGAGTCCGACGCCCACGGCCACCGCGGCAAGCGCGAGCAGCAGCGGACTGATGCCGAGGCCTCCACCGGCCGCCGGCTCGACCGGCGGGACCGGGATCGGCTGCGGCGGCGGAGTCTGTGCCGCGGGCACCACATCGACCTGCGGCAGCACGCATCCGGCCGCTGGCTGGACTGCGGCTGCAGCCGCGGCAACGGCGGCGCCGCACACCGCAGCGGCCGATGCGCCGCCGCTCATGACCGTAAGGACCGCCCATGGGTCGGCTTGAGTCGTCGGCGGCGCGGCCGCCGCGACTGCCCCGGTTGAAGTGAAAACCAGCGATCCTGCGATTAATGCGCCGATCACCGCGCGATTCCGCAACCCTGCCATGTGCGTTCTCCTGGCGAGGCGGGATTCTGCCCCCGCGACAATAAGCCGGACGCATTAATCCATATTGGACTTTTATGCCACCGCTGTGACGGCAAAGTTTAATGTTCGGCGAATCGCTCATTTTCCCATGCAAACGCACGGACTTGGCGGTTCACGGTCGGCCTGTTAGCCGCGCCGCATGCAAAAAACTTTTCCACCGCCCCTTCCCGAATGGGCGACTCACGAGCTCGTGTGGATCGGATTCCCGAGCGATCCGGAACTGTGGCTCGGCGATCTCAAGCCCGCCGAGCGCGAAGTTGCTGCCTTCGCCGAAGCGGTCCACGCCGGCGGGAAGGGCGAAAGGGTCGTGCTCGTCGCAGCCCACGAGGGCGCGGCCGCGACCGCGCGCGAGCTCGCTCCGTTCGCGGAGATCCTGGTCGAGCCGTTCGGCGACATCTGGCTGCGCGATACCGGTCCGATCGTGCTCGGTACCGGCGCCGGACGGCGGGCGGCCGGCTTCGGTTTCAACGGCTGGGGCGGCAAATATGATCTCGCCGGAGACCAGGACATCAGCGAGCAC
>Ga0207698_10000610_pt1 | contig 20904 bp, 18 predicted proteins | sample KBSCornC22_FD_184298 | JGI IMG/M metagenome (GOLD analysis project Ga0207698, IMG submission 184298) | Corn rhizosphere microbial communities from Kellogg Biological Station, Michigan, USA - KBS Corn C2-2 (SPAdes) (version 2) | ecosystem: Host-associated > Plants > Roots > Rhizosphere > Soil ... | reverse complement strand
GAGAATGCGGCGAAGGATGTCGCCGCCGTGCGCAGCCTGCTCGTGGGCTCGCAGGGTTCAAGTCCGGTGTCGTTGAGGCGCGTGGAAACGGCGAATCCTGCCGACCCGGTCGCCAAAGCGCTGACACCTAGCCCGAATTCGTTCCGCGCATATGCGCCGAGTTGTCTTGCACATCCACTGCCTGAGCAGTTCAGTGGTCCGTTGTATCCGGCAAACTCCGCTTTCCGCGTGCTGCTCGCGGCGCGCGACAGCAACATCACCAATCAGTTCTTCGAGGAAATCGTCAGCGTGCGCCTGTGGCGCATCCCGTGCAGCAGCAGCGGTCAGTTCTACGATTCGGTCACGCTGCTCGCGATCGACCGCGACCCGGCCAACGAAGGCAGGACCAATCGCTATCCGCTGTTCCCCGGCCTGCGTCTGACGCAGGGAAACAATCGCGATCTGCTGGTTCGCGTCGCCGAAGAGCCGAACACTGTCGTCTCGCACGTCTTCGCGGACGAGCCGTTGATCAACAGCGGTACCTACGTGCTCGAAAATTTCGCGACGACGTCCGCGAGCACGGCTCGCTGGGACTTCAACAATCAGTTCACGCTGACCTTCCTGAATTTCTTCAATGGCGATCCGGGCCAGGACATCACCGTCCCGTCCTACAACCCGACCCAGTCCACGTATCCGACCGCGTTCCAGAACATTCCGATCACCGGATATCTGGCCGGCAACTGGTTTGATCCGGCGCACAGTGGCGAAGGCATGCTCGTGCAGATCTTCGATCTGCCGGGCACGACGCGCCGCCTGTTCACCTACGCGTGGTTCACCTACGGCACGGATGGTCGACCGATCTGGCTCTTCGGTGCGGCGCAGTTCGATGCCGATTCGCGCGGCCCGCTCGCGGTGCCGACGATCTACCAGAGCGGCGGCGGCTTCGCCGGCAACTTCGGACCGACCGCGCAGTCGACGCCGTGGGGCACGGTCACCTTCCGCTTCCCGAACTGCTACAGCATGGCGTTCGACTACAGCAGTACGTTGAACATCCCCGGCGTTCCGTCGGGATCGGGCAGCCGTACGACGTGGGTGCGTTCGGTGGATGCCAACGGCATGACTTGCGAGTAAGAGGCCCGTAAGCGTCGTAGCGAAAAGACCCCGGTTTCGGGGTCTTTTCGTTGTTGCCCGGCGGAAACGCAGTGCGCATGCGCGCACGTGCAGCGCGTGCGTTTCGCGAGGCGCGCTCGCCTGGGCTACCCTTCGCGCGTGAATACGCCAGCCCCTGCGGTTTTCCCGATCCACGACATCCTGCCTGATCTGCTCTCGACGCTCGCCGCGGGTTCCCGCGCCGTACTCGAAGCACCGCCGGGCGCCGGCAAGACCACGCAAGTTCCGCTGGCCTTGCTCGACGCGACCTGGCTGCAGGGACGCAAGATCCTGCTGCTCGAACCTCGACGCATCGCGGCGCGCGCCGCCGCGGAATTCATGGCGCGGCAGCTTGGCGAGGAGGTCGGCGCGACGGTTGGCTACCGCATCCGCTTCGAGGCCAAGGTCACTGCGGCGACGCGCATCGAGGTCGTCACCGAGGGCATTCTCACGCGGCTGCTGCAGAGCGATCCGGAAATCACCGGCGTCGGTGCGATCCTGTTCGACGAATTCCACGAGCGTCATCTGCACGGTGATCTCGGCGCGGCGCTCGCGCTCGATGTGCAGAATACGCTGCGGCCGGATCTGCGCCTGCTCGTGATGTCGGCGACGCTCGACGGCGAGCGCATCGCGCGCTGGCTCGACGCGCCACGCCTGACCAGCGCGGGCCGCAGCTTTCCGGTCAGCGTTACGTATCCGCCCGCGCGCGCGAACGAGGAACTGCTGCCGCAGCTGAGACGCGTGACGGAACAGGCGCTGGCCGAAACCGACGGCGATGTTCTCGTTTTCCTGCCGGGCAAGCGCGAGATTGAGCGTGCGCGCGCGCTGCTCGCCGGTGTCGCGGATGCCTCGTCGGTGCAGGTGCTCGCACTGCATGGCGAACTGTCGCTGCAGGAGCAGCGTGCCGCGCTCGCGCCCGCAGCGGCGGGCATGCGGCGCATCGTGCTCGCGACGAACGTCGCCGAATCGAGCGTGACCTTGCCGGGCATCCGCGCGGTCATCGACGCGGGCCAAGCGCGCGAGCCGCGCTTTGATCCGAATTCGGGTTTCACGCGGCTGCAGACCGTCGCGATCTCGCAGGCTTCGGCCGACCAGCGCGCCGGCCGCGCCGGACGTGTCGCGGCCGGGCGCGCGTATCGCCTGTGGCCGCAAAGCCAGCGCCTCGAGCCGGCGCGAAAGCCGGAATTGGAACAGGTGGAATTATCCAGTCTTGCCTTGGAGCTTGCCGCCTGGGGCGCGGACAGCCTGCCGTGGCTCGATGCGCCGCCCAGCGGCAATCTTGCGCAGGCGCGCGAGCTGCTCGAACTGCTCGGGGCACTCGGTGCGGATCGTCGCATCACGCCGCTGGGTCGCGACATGCTGCAGCTCGGCGCGACGCCGCGACTGGCCGCTGCCGCGCGGCGTGCGCCGGCACGTGATGCCGCCCTGGTTGCCGATCTGCTCGCCGCACTCGACGCGCGCAGCCCGCTGCGCGGCGACGCCGGACGCAGCGACGATTTCCGTTTGCGTATCGCCGCACTGCATGCATGGCGGCGCGATGGTGCGCGCGGCGCGCGCGAGGCCGACAGTGGTGCGCTGGCTGCGCTCGAGCAGGCCAGCGGCGGCTGGCGTCGGCGCCTGCGCAGCGCGACTGCCGCGCGCGAAGTGCCCGATCCGCTGCGCATCGGCGATCTGCTGCTGCATGCGTTTCCGGACCGCGTCGCGAAACAGGATCCGGCCAACCCGCGCCGCTACGCCTTGTCCAACGGCCGCGGCGTGCGCCTGCACGACAACACGGCGCTCTATGGCGAGCCGTGGCTGATCGCGCTCGATCTGCGCTTCGAGGACAAGGACAGCCTGATTCTCTCGGCTGCGCCGTTCGATCCGGACCTGCTCGAACGCGATTTCCCCGAGCGCTTCGCGGCTGTGCGCGCCGTGCGCTGGAACGCAGCGAAGCGCGCTGTCGAAGCGTTCGAGGAGCGCCGCTTCGCGGCACTGGTGCTGAGCCGGCGTCAGGTCGCCGTGACCGCGGCCGATGCCGTGCCGGCGCTGATCGCCGCGGTGCGCGATGCGGGCCTCGACGTGCTGCCGTGGAGCGACCACGCGCGCGAACTGCGCAACCGCGCACAGGCGCTGCGTGCGTGGTGTCCGGAACTTGGGCTGCCCGATCTGTCTGACGACGCGCTGCTCGCAAGCCTCGACGACTGGCTCGCGCCTTATCTCGGCGGCAAGTCGCGCATCGATGCGCTGCGCGCTGAAGAATTGTCGCAGGCGCTCAGCGGCATGCTCGATTTCGAGCAGCGCCGCAGCCTCGACGCGCAGGCACCGGTCAGCATTCGCGTGCCCAGCGGCAACGAGAAGCGTATCGACTACTCGGTCGGCCAGCCGCCGGTGCTCGCGGTGAAGCTGCAGGAACTGTTCGGCCTCGCCGATACGCCGCGCATCGCGCAAGGGCGCGTGCCATTGACCTTGCACCTGCTCTCACCGGCGCAGCGGCCGATCCAGGTCACGCAGGATCTCAAGGGCTTCTGGGAACGCACGTATCCGGAAGTGAAGAAGGAACTGAAGGGCCGCTATCCGCGACATCCCTGGCCCGATGATCCGTGGACTGCTGCGCCGACCGCGCGGGCGAAGCCGCGCGGGACCTGACCGGCGACGCGCATTGTCCGGCGCGCACGTGCCGGCACCATTGTTACAAAATATACCGCGAGTGATCCTCGTCCTTCACGAGTTCGCCGAGGTGCGCATCGACATACGCCGCATCGACGCGATAGTGCGTGCCGCTCTTGTCGGGCGCTTCGTAGGAAATCGAATCGAGCAGGCGTTCGAGCACGGTATGCAGGCGCCGCGCCCCTATGTTCTCGGTGCGTTCGTTGACCTGGAACGCGATCGCGGCGAGGCGTTCGACGCCATCCGAGGTGAACTCCAGCGTCACGCCTTCGGTCGCGAGCAAAGCGCTGTACTGCTTGGTCAGCGCGTTGTGCGGTTCGCGCAGGATGCGCACGAAGTCGTCGCTGCTGAGCGCGCCGAGTTCGACGCGGATCGGGAAGCGGCCCTGCAGTTCCGGAATCAGATCCGAAGGCTTGGCCAGCGAGAACGCGCCCGAGGCGATGAACAGGATGTGGTCCGTCTTGATCACGCCGTACTTGGTCGACACGGTCGAGCCTTCGACGAGCGGCAGCAGATCGCGCTGCACGCCTTCACGGCTGACGCCGGCGCCGTGCCATTCACCGCGTTGCGCGACCTTGTCGATCTCGTCAATGAAGACGATGCCGTTCTGCTCGCAGTTGCGCAGCGCCTCGGCCTTGAGTTCGTCCTCGTTGAGCAGCTTGCCGGCTTCTTCCTCGATCAGGATCGGCCGGGCCGCCTTGATCGTGAGCTTGCGCGCCTGCGTGCGGCTGCCGGCGAGGGACTGGAACATGCCGCGCAACTGCTGGCTCATTTCCTCCATGCCCGGCGGAGTCGCGATTTCGACGCCGAGGTTCACGCTGGTCTCGAGATCGATCTCGCGGTCGTCGAGCTGGCCTTCGCGCAACTGCTTGCGCAGCTTCTGGCGCGTGTCGGAATCGGCGCTGTCACCGGGCGGCTTTTCCCAGTTCGTCGCGCGGCGCGGCAGCAGCGCATCGAGGATGCGTTCTTCGGCGCGGTCCTCGGCCGTGGTCTTGATGCGCGACTTGGCCTGCTCGCGCGTCATCTTCCACGACATGTCGGCGAGATCGCGCACGATGGATTCCACGTCCTTGCCGACGTAGCCGACCTCGGTGAACTTGGTCGCCTCGACCTTGATGAAGGGCGCGTTGGCCAGACCTGCAAGACGCCGCGCGATCTCGGTCTTGCCCACGCCCGTGGGGCCGATCATGAGGATGTTCTTCGGCGTCACTTCCTCGCGCAGCGAGGGATCGAGCTGCATGCGGCGCCAGCGGTTGCGCAGCGCGATGGCGACCGCGCGCTTGGCCGCGTGCTGGCCGACGATGTAACGGTCGAGTTCGTTGACGATTTCGCGGGGAGTCAGTTCGGACATGCGCTCGGATCAGTAGATGAGGTTCTGGGAAGCCACGCGCGGTGCCTGGGCATCACGCCGCGTTGCCGCCGCCGGCGCCATCGAGTTCCTCGATCGCGATGGAATGATTGGTGTAGATGCAGATGTCGCCGGCGATCTTGAGCGAGCGCTCGACGATGCTGCGCGCATCCATGTCGGTGTTTTCGAGCAGCGCTTTGGCGGCGGCCTGGGCGTAGGGCCCGCCCGAACCGATCGCGATGAGGCCGTGCTCGGGTTCGAGCACGTCGCCGTTGCCGGAGATCAGCAGCGAGCTCTCGCGGTCGGCCACGGCAAGCATGGCTTCGAGACGGCCGAGGCGGCGGTCGGTGCGCCATTCCTTGGCCAGCTCGACGGCCGCGCGGACCAGCTGGTTGCCGTGCTTGGACAGCTTGTCCTCGAACAGCTCGAACAGCGTGAAGGCATCGGCGGTCGCGCCGGCGAAGCCAGCGAGCACGTCGCCGCGGCCGAGACGGCGCAGCTTGCGTGCATTCGATTTGACGACGGTGTGGCCGAGCGTCACCTGACCATCGCCGCCGATGACGACCCTGCCGTTGCGCCGCACCGACACGATGGTGGTGGCATGAAAACTGTCCGCCATGAAGCCTCCCGGAAGCGAACCGGGAACGTAGGGACGATGACGGCGCGAAACAAGAGCCGGTGCGGGGCACGCGGTCGCAGCCGGACTGCACATGCAGCCCGGCCGGTTGATTCGTCAGGATGGTGCTATCAGGCGCTAGCGCGGCGCGGCGTGCGGGCCAGACGTGCGAGCAGCTTGTCGGTGCCGTCCCACAGCCGGCGGCGTGCAGTCAAGCTGCCGATGGCGGCCTTGCGCACGGATTCGACGAGTTCGGGTTCGCGCTGCAGCGCGCGGGCGATGATCGCTTCCGCGGCCGGGCCGTGCGCGTCGCCGTCGAGTTCGATGTGACGGTCGAGATAGTAGACGAACGACGGCGCCTCGATGCGATCCAGTCCCCAGCTGTCGAGCAGGCGCTGGAACATGCCCGGAATCACGTTCTCGCGGCCGTAGAAGAAGTTCGCCATGACGACCAGCGTGCGCTCGCCGATCGCGACGCGCAGCGTGTGGGTGACGAAGTCGATGACACAGGTCGGTGCGCCGACGCGGCCCAGCGCGTTCTCGACCGGTACGCGCTCGCGCACGAGCGAGAGGAACTGCTGGAACGGCCGCGTATCGGCGCCGACTTCGCGCATCGCGGCGAGGTACAGATCCATGTGGCTGATCGGATGGCCGTCGGGACCGGTGTCGGTTTCCTCGGCCAGGATGATCTCGTTGATCAGGTGCGCGGCCTCGATGTCCGGCGGCGGCATCCATGGCAGTTCGACGCAGGTCAGGTCGCGCTGCAGGCGTTTGGCCAGGGACATGAAATCCCAGACCGCATAGACGTGGACCTGCATGAACGCACGCAGCGAATCCATGTCGCGGATCGCGTCGAAGACACGGTGCGTGTGCAGGGCGTCGCGCAGTTCACGCACATCGGGCGTGAACACCTGATCGAGTAATGCGGACACGGCTGACTCCTTCTATGGGTGCGCGGAACCGCCGGACGCCGCCACGGCATCCGGTGTCGCGCTTTTACTTCTCAATACGTCCCCTGACCTCTGTGTCCCCTGGAAAATCGCGTGCTTTCATTGCCACTGCGTGCGTCGACCGTTGCGTATGCATCGCCGCATCGTCGGCGGCGCGCTGCACGGTCCCTGCGCGTAAACCATCACAGCGCATTGCGGCGCCGCGTTGATCAACTGTTCTGGTAAAGCGGATACAGACTGCCTTCCTCGCGCTGGATGCGCTGCACCAGCAGCGCGCCGACGCTGCGGTAGTCGGCGAGGAACGCGCCGCGTTCGGCCGAGCTGACGAGCGGATGCTGGTATTTCTTGACGAACTCGATGACGCCCCGCGCGATGGCGTTCATCTCGCGGCGGAAGTCGCGGATCAGGCTGAAATTTTCCTCGTCGTCGCGCAGCGTGTACTCGACGTAGTTGTAGAAGCGCACGTTCTCGGCGAGCAGGTGCGCCTCGAGCTGCGACTTGAATGTGAGCAGCTGCGACGGCAGCAAGTCCCAGCGGTCGCGTTCGGGCAGCATGCCGATCTGCTCGAAGGCATGCACGAGTTCGCGATGGTCGTGGGTCAGCTGCGGGACGAGCTGGGCGTCGAAGCGCGGCGCGCGCGGATTGCTGTGGGACAGCGGCCGGACCGGCACGGGCTCACTGTAGGTGGGCTTGCCGAACAGCCTGCGGATGGCAGCGAACATGCGAGCTCCCGGAACCAAGCCGCCGCGATGGCGATGGCCTTGGCGTCGATCCTAGCAGCATGTGCATTAAATGCAATCGTATACGTATTGCGTAAATTATCAAAATACAAACGCAATATTGTGTAGTACGTCACAGGAAAGCTGAGCCGATGCCGTGCCGTTTTCCGTGGATGATTTCAAGCACGGTGCGCGCATGGGATGGGCTGTGGAGTCCGCTGTGTGTTCGCTGCTGAAGGCGCGTTGGGGCAGGGGCCGGTAGACGAAAAATTACCTGGAACCACGGGTTCTGACCGCTCTGCCCGCGCGGCGGCCCGGACGGACGAACGCGCCGCATGTGGTCACATCAGAATGACCGGCTGACCACCCTGGGGCCGGCGCCGATTCCGGCTGTTGCGGTGCAAAACGCACGCGGCCAACGCAAAGCGCTGGCCGCGGTTGTGGACTTCTGGTGCGGGTCACGGACCCGTCGTTAGCGGGCTTGGTCGCGACCTGTCAGGTCGGCATGTAAAGCGGATACAGATTCCCTTCCTCGCGCTGGATGCGCTGCACCAGCAGGCCGCCGACGGTGCGGTAGTCGGCGAGGAAGCCGTGCATGAGCACGTCCGGGTCGTTGTTCGCCTGGTACTTCTTGACGAAGTCGATGACGCCGCGCGCGATCGTGTTCATCTCGCGGCGGAAGTCGCGGATCAGGCTGAGGTTTTCCGCGTCGTCGCGCAGCGTCGACTCGACATAGTTGTAGAAGCGCACGTTCTCGGTCAGCAGGTGCGCCTCGAGGCGGGTCTTGAACGCGGTCAGCAGCGCCGGGATCTCGTGGAAGCGGCGCGCCTCGTAGGTGCGGCCGATCTGCTCGAACAGCGCGACGAGTTCCTGGTGGTCGTTCTTCAGCGCGGGCACCAGGCCCGAGTCGTAGCTCGGCGCGCGCGGCGGCGGAATGTTTCCCTGGCGCAGCGTGCTGGTCACCGGTGCGGGGGCGGGTTTGGCCGGCTGGCCGATCAGTCTGCGCAGCATGTCGAGCATGGGTTACTCCTGGGCCGCGCTAGCGGCAACCGGCAATGGCGACGACGCGGGCGCGCGGCGGCGGCCCGTTTCGGGGGTGCGATCAATGCCCGTGAAGCGCTCCCTGCAGCGCGTTCCGGACGGGAAAAGTGGCTGAGTCAACAAGTGCGCACAGCGTACTCAATCGTATGCCAGAAAAATATGATCAAGACAACATATGACAGAAATGCACTTATGTTTCCGGGTTGCTGCGGCGCAAGGTCGCATCGGTCCGAGCATTCCATCAGACATGGTATGTTTTGGCCCGGCAGACTTTGGAGGGCTGGCATGAATCCCTGGCTCGTCGCGGCGGCGCTGGCCGCGTTCGCGACCTTCGTGATCCACACCGTCGTCGGCGGCCGTCTGATTGCCGGGCCCCTGCTCGCGGCACGGGACCTCGCGCGGGTTCCGCGCCTGACCGCCTACTACTGCTGGCACATGGTCACGATCCTGCTGCTGGCCATGACGTTCGCGCTGGCCTGGGCCGCGCGCTACGCCAATCCGCCCCTGGTCGCACTGGTGCTGCTGCTCGCGATCGCGTTCACGGTGCTGAGCCTCGCGCTGGTCATCGCTTACCAGGTGCGCCCCTGGCACCTGCCGCAATGGGCGCTGTTCCTGATCGTCGCCGTGCTCAGCGGCCTCGGACTGGCCTGATGGCGCGCCGGGCCGAAGCCGACTGGATCGCGGTCGGGCTGGACCTGCTCGCCGCGCACGGGCATGCGCGCCTGACGGTCGCCGACCTCTGCGCGCGTTGCGGACTGACCAAAGGTTCGCTGTACCACCACTATCCAGACATGGGCGCGTTCCGCGCGGCGCTGCTCGGCGCCTGGCGCGAGCGCAATACCGAGCGGCTCATCGTCGAGGCCGAACGCGAGAGCAGCACCGAGGAAAAGACGCGCGTGCTCGACCGACTCGCGCAGGCCCTGGACCCTCGTCTTGAGCGCGCCGTGCGCAACTGGGCCGCGCATGACACTGCCGCGCGCGAGGTCGTGCAGGCCGTGGATCGGCAGCGCATCGACTACCTCGTGCGCCTGTGCCGCGAGGAAGGCGGTAGTACCTCGGAAGCACGTGATCTCGCCGCACTGACCTATGCGATGTACCTGGGCCTGCAGCAGCTCTTCGGCGCCGACGAACAGGCCGCGCTGCGCCGGCTCATGCCGAAAGTCGAATTCGTGCTGCCCGGTGTCGTGCGCGCAGCGACTGCAACGGTGAAACGCGAATGACGCCGCTCGACGCGTCGCGTTTCTCCGGCACTAGCCTGCTCGCCTGGCGCAACCTCAGCCACGATCGCGCGCGTTTCGTCGTGACGCTCGTCGGCGTGCTGTTCGCCGTGCTGCTCATGGGCGTGGAACTCGGGCTGCTACTGGGTTTCGCGCGCACGACCTCCGGACTCGTCGACAACACCTACGCCGACCTGTGGATCACGCCGGCCGGCACGACCAATGTCGACATTGCCGGACGGCTCGACCTGCGCCGCCGCTTCGAGGCGCTGGCCGTGCCCGGCGTCGAATCCGTCGACATGCTCATGATGCAGTTCGCATTCTGGCGCAAGCCCGATGGCGGCACCGAGAGCGTCAGTGTCGTCGGTTTCAACCTCGCCGGCGGGCTGGCCCGGCCGTGGAACCTCGTCGAGGGCAGCATCGAGGATCTCAGTCAGGACGATGCCGTCATCATCGATCAGCTCTATGCGCGCAAGCTCGGCGTCACGGCGCTGGGGCAGACCATCGAGATCAACAATCGCCGCGCGCGCGTAGTCGGCTATACCGCCGGCATTCGCACGTTCACGCAAAGTCCCTACGTCTTCACCACGCATCGCAATGCGCAGAATTTCACTTTTTTCCGGCCGGACCAGACGACGTATCTGCTCGTCCGGCTTAAGCCCGGCGCGGACCGCGCGGTCGTGCGCGACGCGCTGCAGGCACGTCTGGGCCGCGTCGACGTCTGGTTCGCGGCGGACTTCGCGCGCGCGGCGCAGCGCTACTGGCTGATCACCACCGGCGCCGGTTCGGCGCTGCTACTCGCGGCACTGCTCGGTCTCGTCGTCGGCATCGTCATCGTCGGACAGACGCTCTACGCGACCACCGTGGACCGCCTGCCGGAATACGCGACGCTGCGCGCGATGGGTGCGCCGAACGGCTATTTGCACCGCGTGATTCTCAAGCAGGCCGCGATCAGCGCGGTGTTCGGCTTTGCCGGCGGCATGCTGCTGGTTGCACTGGTCGTACTCGCGAGCGCCGGCAGCACCGTCGCGGTGGCGATGCCGGCTGGACTCGTCGGCGTGCTCGCCGTGCTGACCTTGTGCATGTGCGCGCTCGGCGCACTGATCTCGATCCGCCGCGTCACGCGCATCGACCCGACCTCGGTGTTCCAGTGACGGCGGTGCTGCAGCTCGACGAGGTCGGCGTCACCTACGGGCGCGGCGCTACGGCGTTCGCGGCGCTGCAGGACATCAGCCTCGCCATCGAGCCCGGCGAGATGACCTTGCTGCTCGGACCCAGCGGATCGGGCAAGACCAGCCTGCTGCAGGTCATGGGCTGCTTGCTGCGGCCGAGCCGCGGCCGCGTACGGCTGTTCGGCGAAACACTCGCGGCCGATCTCGGCGTCGAGGCCATGGCCGCTCTGCGGCTCGCGCATATCGGCTTCGTGTTCCAGCACTACAACCTGTTTCCGACATTGAAGGCGTGGGAGAACGTCGCGATCGCGCTCGACATCCAGGCACGGCCGCGCGCGACGCAGCGCGACCAGGCAATGCGGCTGCTGGACCGCCTCGGCCTCGCCGACCGCGCGGAGCACTACCCGAGCGAACTGTCGGGCGGGCAGAAGCAGCGTGTCGCAATCGCGCGCGCGCTGGCCGGCGGGCCGCGCATCCTGCTCGCCGACGAACCAACTGCGGCGCTCGACGGCAAGACCGGCCAGGGTGTTGCCGGTGCATTGCACGCACTGGCGCACGACGAAGGTGTTGCGGTCGTCGTCGTCAGCCATGATCCGCGCGTGGAGCCGTTCGGCGACCGCGTCCTGCACCTTGAAGACGGCCGGCTCGTCGACGATCGGCGACCGTCCCGGAGTTCTGCATGAAGCCTCTGCTGCGCCTGCCGCTCTCGCGTTGGTTGCTGTGCCTGTCGCTGGCGATGGCGCTCGCCGCGTGCGGCAAGGACGCGCCGCCCGCCGCGAGCCAGAAGCTCACGGTCATCGCGGCCGGTGGTCTCGTCGAACCCGATGGCGAGGAGCGCGTGATCATTCCGCAGATCTCGGGCCGCCTGTCCCGCGTGCTGATTGCGGAAGGCGACGCGGTGCAGGCCGGGCAGCTCATCGCCGAGATCGAGAACAGCGAATACCGCGCGGCGCTGGCCGGCGCGAAAGCGGAACTGCAGCGCCGCGAAGCGGAGCTCGCACGTCTGCGCAGCGGCGCGCGACGCGAGGAAATCGACGCGGCCGTCGCCGCGCGTGATGAAGCGCTCGCACTGGAACGCCAGGCCGTGGCCGAGCGCGATCGTCGCGAAGGACTGGTGCGCAACAAGCTGATTGCCGCGGAAACGGCGCAGCAGGCGCGCGCGCAAGCCGACGCGGCCGGCGCGCGCCGCGCGCGTGTCGATGCGGATCTCGCGCTGCTGCGCGCGGGTGCGCGCGCCGAGGACATCGCCGCAGCGACGGCCGCCGTTGCGGCAGCCGCCGCGGAACGCGACCGCGCTGCCGCGCTGATCGAGAAGTCGCAGATCTACTCGCCGATCGACGGGCACGTACTCAAGCGCGAACTCAGCGAAGGCGAAACCGTCGTCGCGCTGTCACCGCTGCCGCTCGCGCGCATCGGCAATCTGTCCAAACGGTTCGTGCGCGCCGACATCGACGAACTGGACATCGGCCGGATCCGCGAAGGCCAGGTCGCGACCATCGTCAGCGATGCATTCCCGCAGCAGCAGTTCGCCGGCAAGGTAGTGCACGTGAGCCAGCGCATGGGGCGGCGCAACTCGATGTCTGGCGATCCGGCCGAGAAGCAGGACGCGAAGATCCTCGAGGCGCTGATCGAACTCGACGGCCAGCCGCCGCTGCCGATCGGTCTGCGCGTGGATGTGCGCATCGACGCGCAGTGACGGCGCGGCTCAGTCCGCGATCCGCGTGCCGTCCGCGCGCCACACGGCGTGGGTCGGGTCGAACTCCGGTGTGTCGCAGTTGGGTCCGCGAACGCCGAAGCCGCAGACGGCCATCGCGCTTTCCACGAGCGGATCGAGTCCGAACGCCTGCTCGATCTCGCCTTCGTTGATCGCCGCGGTGATGAACGCGCCGAGTCCCAGATCCGTCGCCGACAGGTACAGCGTCTGCGACAGATGGCCGACATCCAGCGTGACGACGCGATACGCCTTGGCGTGATTGCGATACTTCCAGAAGCTGCGCGGAAACCGCGACACGAGCACGACGAGCACCGGTGCGTTGGCGAACCAGGTCTGCGCAGCGACGCTGCGCAGCGCGAGGTCGGCGGCGCCGGCCGCATCGAGCGCCTGCAGCGGTTCCAGTGCGTGCTCGACCGGCCGGTAGTGATAGAGCCCGCTCGCGAGTCCCTCAACGCGCTGCACCAGCAGGTACGCCTCGGTCGGATGCAGGCCGCCGCCGGACGGGCTGCTGCGCTTGATCACCGCGTGCGCCTCGTCGCCGTCGACCGCGAGCGTGCCGTTCGCGCTGAATACACGTTGCAGCATCTGAGCAAAGTGCATTTGTGACAGTGTGGCAGCGGAGTCGAAGTTGCGGCAGGTCGCGCGCCGACGCAGCAGCGCATCGAAGGCGCCGAGTTCGGGCCGCGGCAACCCGAGCTGCGCGTGCCGCGCGACGCGCTGCTGCGACGGCGGCGGCGGATCGCCGAGCTTGCCGATCAGTTCGCGCAATGTCAGATAGCCCGTGCGCTGCGAGTCGTCACCCGAGCGCACGTCATGCCAGCGGCTGAAATAATGCTGGGCTGCGGAGAGCGAGCGCCAGTTCGCCGCGCGCAGCAGATCGTCGCGCTCACGCACGGCAGCACCGTCGGCGGTGTCGGAAACGAGTAGCCCCTTGTCGAGCAAGCCGCGCAGCAGCGTCGCGCCGTGCTGCGGTTCGAGCATTTCCAGTGAGGTCCAGGCCGTGCACGGGATCGCTGCGAGCGCGGCCACTTCATCCGCCGACACATCGATCTCCTGCTGCAGATGCGGAGCCAGCGCGAGCAGCGACAACCGAGTATTGAGGCCGTCGCCGCCGCCGGCCAGGGAATCGAGATCGAAGGCCAGCGCCTCGCGCGGTTCGATGATCAGGTTGGCGCAGCGTCGTACTCGCATGACGGACTCCGGTTCGGGCCGGCAACGCTAGCAGAGCCCGTGTGCTCCCCGCACGACCGCGCGGTCGCACCGGTTCGCGCAGAGGCCAGCGGAAATCCGCGTCGCGGCGCTGCGGGCAGCATCGACAGCAACTGTTTCAACACGTAACAAGCGTGTTTTGCGGGGTTTTTTTGCCATTTGTTGGCCCATCTCTTGCTGGCTAAACTCGCCGGGCCCACAGGTAGTGGCCTTCAGGGGGAAACAACATGGCAAGTCTTACGTCCGCACAAGCGGATGCGTTGCTCGACAAATTGAGTTCGGACGATGAGTTTCGCGCGCTGCTGCTCAGCGATCCCGCCAAGGCGCTGCAGCAGATCGGCGCTCCGCAGGAACTGGCCGCGTGCTTCGCCAAGTGCAAGCAGCTGGCTGATCCGCAGACGTTGAAGGATTCACGTGCAGCGATTCAGAAGCAGCTGGGCAGCACGCTGGATGCCCATATTCACGATCTCAGGGCGGGCTGAGGACGTTCGCCGCCGTCCTTGACGAGGGCTTCCACGCGCCGCTGCAGCGGCGCAGGGAGTTCCGCTTCTGGCCATAGGCGCAGGAACGCAGTGAGTTTCTGCACCGACACGTCGGACTTGCCCTGGCGCTGGGCAATTTCGGCCTCGCTGAGTATCGCGAGATTGGACTCGGCGACGTTGAGTGCCTTGAGCATCTGCACGGCGTTGTATTCCGCATAGGCGCGGCCGCGGTGCTGCGTCAGCCACTGGGCTTCCTGCGCGGCCGCGTCGAGCGCGCCGGCTGCGGCCTGCGCGTCGCGCAGGCCGACGTGCAGCAGGTAGAGCTCGGAGCCGTCGACGCGTGCTTTCAGCAGCGCGAGTGCCGCCGCGGCATCGCCCCCGCTCAGTGCGAGCTGTGCTTTCGCGAGTGCGGCGATGTCTGCCACGTAGCGGTAGTCCCTGACATCTGCTTCGTCGGCGACGCTGGCCAGAACGGCTTGTGCCGCAGAGACCTCGCCGTTGCGTGCGCTCAGATAGGCCGCGAAGAACACGCCGAACAGGGCCTGTTCGCGATCATCGTTCTTCGCGTCGTGCAGCGCGGCAGTTTCGCTGCGCGCATACGCGGCGACTTCGCGCGCGAACTCGGTGCCCGGCGTGGCGAGCGATTGCAGCGACAGCTTGGTACCGCGGTACAGGCGCGTCGTCAGTGGAGTGATAGCGCTGGCCGCGACCTCCGCTTCATCCGCTCGCGCCAGCGCGTCGCGCCACCGGCCCTGGTCGACTGCGAGCGCAATGCGCACGCGATGCAGCAGCACATCGTTGGATGGGATTCCACTGAGTTTCGACGCGGCCAGCTCGACATTCGCGTCGGTGAAGCGGCGCTCGCTTGCGGCGGCATCGACGAGAAATCCGCCGACGCCTTGCGAATTCATTTCCTTGGCCCGCTGCAGATGCGGCTGCGCGAGTCGCGGCCGATCACTCGCCGTATACAGCGCGCCGAGCAGATAGTGCGTGTTGCCGCTGCGCGGGTAGTGCGGCGCGATGGCTTTCTCGGCCGCGCGGATCGCGTCGTCGAAGCGCCCGTCATAGACGTAGATGAAATAGGCCAGGTTCGCGAAAGCGCCGTAGTGGTCGGGATACATCTCGCCGAGCAGTGCCCATTTCTTCTGCATGCTTGCGGGCTTGTCGAAGGTCGCGGCCAGCGCGTCCATGTAGAGCTGCTCGCGTACCGGCAGGCGCTCGCGCAGCTGCTGGGCGCGTTCGATATCGACACGTGCGCGGGTGCGGTCGTCGGAACCCACGCGCAGCGCGGCGCGACCGAGGTAGGCGAGGGCGAAGTTCGGATCGAAGCGGATCGCCTGCTCGTAGAGGTCCAGCGCCGAATCGCCGCGGTTTTCGGTCGCGGCCTTGCGAGCGAGTGAATAGGCGCGCAGCGCGTCGATGTTGTCGGTCGTGACTTTTGCCAGCGGCTGGCCCGCCGCATTGATCGAGGCCAGCGATTCGCCGAGCCGGCCACGCAACTGCTGGTTGATGCGATCGACGGAAACCAGCAGCGAATCGGCACCTTCGCCTTCCGCCGAATCCGTATACACCGTGGCCTGGCTCTTCGGATCGATGATCTCCGCGCTCACGCGCAGCTTGCCGCCGACCTCGGAGACGCTGGGCAGCACGAACGCGCGCGCGCCTTCGCGCAGTGCGATCTCGGCGCCGATTTCGCGGTCGATGCGCGTCTGGCCCGGATCGCGGCGCATGCGCCGCACGGCGTCGCGCACCTGCAGGTCGGAGATGATGTTGACGTAGCGCGACTGTTCGACGCTGAGGCGCAGCGCTGTGCGCAGCGTGTCGTCGAAAGCAGGCTGGCCGGTCAGGTTCTGCAGATCGCCGAGCACGACCCAATCGCGTTCGGCAAACGCGATCGCCGCCGGCGGCCGCAACAGCAGCCACAGGCCGAGCAGGATCGCGGCTGCGGCAACGCCGGCTTCGATGAACATCGTGCCCGGGCGGCGCCACCACGGCACTTCGCGCCAGGCTTTGCCGGAATAGGGCGGTATGCGCAGGGGCGCGATGCCGGCTTCGCCGACCTCGTACACGACGAGCGGTTCGGGCACGCCCTTGAAGCGGTAGCGGCCGTGATTGATCCAGCGCGTGCGGTCGGCATTGGCGCCGAGCTCGCCATGAGCGCGCTGGGCCAGGCTCGCGGCGACACCGGAGACAAGAATCTGGCCCGGCAGTGCCAGCGACGCGAGGCGCGCGGTGACCGGCTTGACCAGGCCCTCGACCTCGAGCGGCTTGGCGCCGTGGACGACATCGGCCGGCTCGTTCTGCCAGACGAGTACGTCGCCGACATGCACGCCGACGCGGGCGCGCACGGCGACTTTTTCGTCTTCGCTGAGGCGAATGAGTTCACGCTGATAGGCCAGCGCGAAGGCGATTGCGTGGATCGGGCGCTCGAACAGGATCAGGAAGCCGTCGGTCTTGTCGATCTCCTGGCCCTGGTGCAGCAGCATGAGATCGCGTGTCAGGCGGTCGTGCCGGCGCAGCAGTGCGGCAGCGCGCTGGTCGCCGAGCCGTTCGACCAGCCCCGTCGAATCGACGAGATCGCAGAGTGCCAGCGTGCGCAGTAGCGGCGCGCCCTGGCGGGTGGTCGGCAACGGTTCCGCGGGCGACACCAAGGCATTCATGCCCAGACTCCAGGAACTTACGGCGGCGTTTCCCCTGCACCCGATGGACCGGCGTCGAGCCGGACATTACGAGATGCGCACAACAATGCTGAGGCCTAGCGGAAAAGTGTACGCCCACAGCTCATCAATGCGTACGCTATCGCAGGGAAGCCGAATTCAATGCTGCGACGCAGCAATCTCGGGGTATAGCCAAACACGGCGAGGCCGAGAGGCAACGCTCAGGCAATCACGCGGTAGCCGTCGCCGCCTTCGCCCTTGACCAGGTACAGCGCGCAGTCCGAGTCGCTGTACCAGGCGGACCAGTCCGCGGTTTCGTGGCACAGCGCGCCGCCGACGCTCGCGCTGACGAGCAGGCCTTCGGCCGGCGCATGAAAACGCAGCGCGCGCACGCCGTTGGCGATCTGGGCGGCGCGGTCGCGCAGTTCTTCCGCATCGCGGACCTGCACGAGCAGCGCGAATTCGTCGCCGCCGAGACGGCACGGCAGATCGATCGCCGCGGCGGCCAGCTGCACTTCGCGCGCGACGGCGCGCAGTGCGAGATCGCCGGTCAGGTGGCCGTAGTGGTCGTTGATCTGCTTGAAGTGATCGATGTCGACGAGCAGCAAGCCCAGACGCAGCGAGGTGTCGCGGCTGCGGCGCAGTTCGTCGAGGTAGTGATACAGGCCGCGGCGATTGCACAGGCCGGTCAGCTCGTCGGTGCGCACGAGGCGTTCGGCCGTGGACAGCTGGGTCTGGGTCTGGCGCAGCGAATCCAGCGTGACGAGCAGATCCTCGTTGCGCCGCTTGAGGCTCTGGATCAGCTGCTGCTCGCTGGCGACCAGATAGGAGAACGAGCGGCGCATGAACTGCGCGAGCAGCGGTGCCTGCGTTTCCAGCAGCGATTCGAACGCGGCGTGTTCGATCACGCGCAGTACGCTGGTCTCGGCGGCGACGGCATTGGCCACGCGCGCGTGGTTGCCGATGAACAGCGCGAGTTCGCCGAAGAATTCGCGCGCGCCGATCAGCTTGTCGGGCATGCCGTCGCCGAACTCGAGCTGGATCGTGCCGGACTCGATCACGAACATCGCGCGACCCAGCTCGCCCTTGCGGAAGATCATCTCGCGCGGCACGACTTCGCGACGCTGGCCGGCGCTGACGAACAGGGCGAGTTCCTCGTCCGCCAGCTGTCGCGGCAGGAAGGCGGGGCGGGTGCGGGCGAATGCGTTGCCGGTCGCGGCGGCGGCCGCCAGCGAAGCTCCAGGACTGACCATGACCAAGACATCCCCCCCGGGAGCGCCAGCTTGACAATCCGCGATCTTACATCACGCGCGCATGCCCGCCAGACGACCGTATGGTCGGGTCAGGCGCGCAGCCCGACGCCGCGCCGCAGCAGCGACAGGCCGAACGCGGCCAGCACCGCGGCGGCCAGCAGCATCACACCGTAAGCGACGCCGAGGCTGACGTCGCTGACGCCGAGCAGGCCGTAGCGGAACGCGTTCACCATGTAGACGATCGGGTTGGCGAGCGACACTGTATGCCAGGGCTCGCCGAGGCTGCTGACCGGATAGAACACGCCGCCGAGATACGTCAGCGGGGTCAGGATGAACGTCGGCACGATGGCGATGTCGTCGAACTTCTTCGCATAGACCGCGTTGACGAAGCCCGCGAGCGCGAACACGACGGCCGTCAGCAGGAACGTGGTCAGCGTGACCAGCGGATGGTGGATGCGGATGTCGGTGAAGCACATCGCGACGCCGAGCACGATCGCGCCGACGATGAGCCCGCGCACCACGGCGCCCGTGACATAGCCGGTCAGGATCACCCAGCTCGGCATCGGCGACACGAGCATTTCCTCGACATAGCGGCCGAACTTCGAGCCGAAGAACGAACTTGAGATATTGCCGTAGGCGTTCTGGATCACGCTCATCATGATCAGGCCCGGCACGATGAAGTCGATGTAGCTCACGCCCGGCTGCATCTCGCCGATGCGTCCGCCGATCATGTTGCCGAAGATGAAGAAGTACAGTGTCATGGTGATCGCGGGCGGCAGCAGTGTCTGGCCCCAGATGCGCAGGATGCGCGCGATCTCGCGGCGGACGATGGTGCCCAGGGCGATCAGGTTGGCGTGGGTTTGCATGCGAGGGCTACACAGAAGAGGGAGTGGATGCGGCGGATGCCGGCAGCGAAGAAGGATGGATTCGTTCCGCGCCTGAGCCATTGCGTTGCATGAGAAAGTTGCCGACGTGCGCTAAGCGGCCTTGCCGTGATTGCCTTCGACGAGTCGCACGAACAGTTCTTCGAGCCGGTTCGCCTTGTTGCGCATCGACGTGACCGTGACGCCGCGCGCGCTGAGCGCGGCGAACAGCGAATTGAGATCGTGCGTGCGCGACATTTCCGCTTCGAGCGTATGCGCGTCGACCGGCGTCAGGCGCACGCCGTCGACCTGCGGCAGTTCGGCCGGCATGCTTGCCACGTCGAGCACGAACGCTTCGACATCGAGCTTCGCGAGCAGGCGCTTCATCGAGGTGTTCTCGATGATGCTGCCCTTGTCGATGATCGCGATGTTGCGGCAGAGCTGCTCGGCTTCCTCGAGGTAGTGCGTCGTGAGGATCACCGTCGTGCCTGCGCGGTTGATCTCGCTGACGAATTTCCACATCGAACGGCGGATCTCGATGTCGACGCCGGCGGTGGGTTCGTCGAGGATCAGCACGCGCGGCTCGTTCATCATCGCGCGCGCAATCATCAGGCGCCGCTTCATGCCGCCCGACAGCGTGCGCGCTGAGACCTCTTTCTTTTCCCACAGGCTGAGCTGGCGCAGGTATTGCTCCGCGCGCTGGCAGGCCACGCGGCGCGGGATGCCGTAGAAGCCGGCCTGGTTCACGCAGATGTCGAACGGCGTCTCGAACTGGTTGAAGTTCAGCTCCTGCGGCACGAGGCCGATCAGCTGCATCGCGCCGCCGCGGTCGCGATGGATGGAGCGTCCGAACACCTCCGCCTCGCCGCTCGTGGCGTTGACGAGCGACGAGAGAATGCCGATCAGGGTCGACTTGCCCGCGCCGTTGGGGCCGAGCAGGGCGAAGAAATCGCCGGGTTCGACCCGCAGGGACACGCCTTTGAGCGCCTGTACGCCGGTTGCATACGTCTTGGTGAGATCACGAACTTCCAGCGCGGGGGCCGAACTCATGGGCTGCAGGTTCCGGGAGGGGCGGGTAGTATACGGCCCCCTTCGATTCCGATTGGTTCCGTCCCGTGGCCGAACAGTTTCCGTTGCGCCTGGTCTCCAGCTACATGCTGGCCTCGGCCGTACGCCATCTGGTGTTCGAACGCGCCGACGGCCAGTCTTTCGCCTTCGCGCCGGGCCAGTTCATCCAGATCCACTTCCACTACGCCGACGGCAAACCGACCAAGCGCAGTTATTCAGTCGCGACCATCGGCAACGGCGACGCCACGCCGGTGGCGCAGATCGAGATCGCCGTGTCCTACGTCGACGGCGGCGCGGCAACCGCGCTGCTGGCCAATCTGCAGCCCGGCGACACGGTCAACGCGAGCGGTCCCTACGGCCGCTTCTGCCTGTTCGACAACGATGCGAACCAGCGCTACCTGCTGGTCGGCACCGGCACCGGCATCACGCCGTACCGCGCCATGCTGCCGCAGCTGCGCCGCGTGATCGCTGCGCGCGGCTGCGAGGTCAACCTGATCTTCGGCGCGCGCAACGAACAGGAACTGCTCTACGACGCCGACTTCACCGCGTTCGAGCGCGAAGTGTCCGGCTTCCGCTACTACAGCTGCCTGTCGCGTGTGCCGCGCGCACTGCCGCGCACGCAGGACCGCAGCGGGCATGTGCAGGGCCTGATCGACGAACTGCAGCCGAGTGCGGAAGGCGATATCGCGTACCTGTGCGGCAATCCGAACATGGTCGACGAGGCGTTCGCCCTGCTCAAGGACGCCGGACTGCCGGTGCCGCACATCCGCCGCGAAAAGTATATTTCTTCGAAATAGCCGCGTAGGCGGGATAATGTA
>Ga0207698_10000609_pt1 | contig 20927 bp, 24 predicted proteins | sample KBSCornC22_FD_184298 | JGI IMG/M metagenome (GOLD analysis project Ga0207698, IMG submission 184298) | Corn rhizosphere microbial communities from Kellogg Biological Station, Michigan, USA - KBS Corn C2-2 (SPAdes) (version 2) | ecosystem: Host-associated > Plants > Roots > Rhizosphere > Soil ... | reverse complement strand
CTCGAGGTCGAGGATCACCAGGTCGGCGCCCGCGCCCCGCGCCTTGGCGATCGCGCGCGGGTTCGAGGCGGGAAGGAACAGCAACGACCGTACGGCGAAGAGGTCGATCCCTTTGTCCTTTTTCGCTTTCTCTTCGCTCATCGCCGTCGCATCATGCCCGCACAGGGGAAAGCGGGGAAGAGAAATGCTGACCATGTTCATGGCCGCGGTTGCGGTTCTTGTGCTGCTTTACGTGATGATGGGCGTGAAGATCGTCCGCCAGGGCTATCGCTATACGATCGAGCATTTCGGCCGCTTCGTGCGGGTCGCCGAGCCCGGCTTCAACTACGTGACCCCATTCTTTTACCGCGTCGGCCGCCGGATCAACATGATGGAGCAGGTGCTGGAGATCCCCGGACAGGAGATCATCACCAAGGACAACGCGATGGTGGCGGTTGACGGCGTCGTCTTCTTTCAGGTGCTCGACGCCGCCAAGGCCGCCTACGAGGTCTACGACCTCTATTCGGCGATCACCGCCCTTTCGACGACCAACCTGCGCACCGTCATGGGATCGATGGATCTCGACGAGACCTTGTCGCGGCGCGACGAGATCAATGTGAAGCTGCTCTCGGTGGTCGACCAGGCGACGGAGTCCTGGGGCGTGAAGATCACCCGCGTCGAGCTTCGCGACATTCGCCCGCCGCAGGACATCGTCAACGCGATGACCCGGCAGATGAAGGCCGAGCGCGAGAAGCGAGCCGTGATCCTCGAAGCCGAAGGGTCGCGGCAATCCGCGATTCTCAAGGCCGAGGGAGAGAAGCAGGCCGCGATCCTCTCTGCCGAGGGAAGCCGCGAAGCCGCGTTCCGTGAAGCCGAAGCCCGCGAGCGCGCGGCACAGGCTGAGGCTGCGGCCACAAAGGCGGTGAGCGACGCGATCGAAGGGGGCAGCGCTCAGGCGATCAACTATTTCGTCGCCCAGAAATATGTCGAAGCCGTCGCCGAGTTCGCGCGATCGCCAAATGCCAAGACCATCCTCTTCCCGGTGGAGGCGACCCAGCTGATCGGGACGCTCGGCGGGATTGCCGAGCTCGCGAAGGAAGCCGTCGGAGGAAGCACATCGCCGGCGAAGCCCAAGGCTGTAGCGAGCGTGCCCAAAGCCGCCGAATGAGCGAACTCGGAATGAGTCCCGAATGGCTGTGGCTGATCGGCGGCATCGTGCTGCTGATCGCGGAGCTGATCGCGCCAGGCTTCTTCCTGGTTTTCATCGGCGGGGCGGCGGTGGCGACCGGTCTTGCCTCGCTGCTGCTCCCGCTCGCCCTCCCGCTGCAGCTGGCGATCTTCGCGGTCCTCGCATTCCTGTCGGTGCGGATCGGCGGCCGCCGCGCTTATTCGATGCGCTACGAGCACACCACCGACCCGTTCCTCAACGATCGCGTCAAGCGCATGCTCGGAAACGTCGTCGTCGCGACCCAGCCGATCGATGCCCATGGCGGGCGCGTGCGCGTCGGGGACAGCGAATGGTCGGCGCGCGGCGGCCCTGCCCAGCCCGGCGAGCGCGTGCGGATCGTCGACGTCGAGGGCAATTGCCTCAAGGTCGAGCCGGAGCACGTCCTTCCGCCGGCTTAGCGGCCTGCGCGCGAATCCAGGCGTGCATCTGATCCTCGAGCACGTTGAGCGGCACCGAGCCGAGCGCCAGGATCGTGTCGTGGAAACCGCGCTCGTCGAACTTCGGCCCGAGCGTCGTCTCCGCCTCCTTGCGTAGCCTTAAAATGGTGAGCTCGCCGAGCTTGTAGGCGAGCGCCTGGCCCGGCCAGCTGATGTAGCGGTCGACCTCGGTCTCGACCTCGTGCTGGCTCAGCGCCGTGTGGCTGGCGAGATAGTCGATCGCCTGCTGGCGCGACCAGCCATATTGGTGGATGCCGGTGTCGATCACGAGCCGGCATGCGCGCCACATGTCATAGCTCTCCTGCCCGAACTTCTCGTAGGGCGTGCGGTAGATGCCAAGCTCGTTGCCGAGCCACTCGCTGTAGAGGCCCCAGCCCTCGCCCATTCCGGAGAAATAGAGGTTGCGGCGGAAGCGCGGGAGCGAGCCTTGCTCGGCTTCGAGGCCGAGCTGGAAGCTGTGCCCAGGCTCGCATTCGTGCAGCGTCAGGACCGGGATGTTGTAGAGCGGCCGCACCGGCAGGTTGTAGGTGTTCATCATGCAATTCTCGCGGCCGCCGCGGCCCGAGGTGTAGAAGGGTGCGAGCGCCGCCGGCACGGGGATAATCCCGAAACGCGCCCGCGGAAGCAGCCCGAAATGCTGGCCGATGACGCCGTCGACCCGCTTGGCGACATAAGCCGAGACGCCAAGCAGCTCGTCGGGGGTCTTGGCGATGAACTGCGGGTCGGTCTTCAGGAAGTGGAGGAACTCGGGCATCGTCCCTTTGAACCCGCTGTCGCGCATCGTCTTCTGCATCTCGGCGTCGATGCGCGCGACTTCCTCCAGCCCGAGCTGGTGGATCTGCTGGCCCGTCATGTCGGTGGTCGTGTATTCGCGGATCTGGGCGCGATAGAAGGCGTCGCCGTCGGGCAGGTCGTGGGCAGCGATCGTGGTGCGCGTGTGCGGGATATAGTCGTCGCGGATGAAGCCCAGCAGCTTGGTGTAGGCCGGCATGACGGATTGCTCGATCGCCGCGCGAGCTTCGGCCCGGAGCTGCTCCTGCTGCGCCGCAGGAATGTTCGAAGGAAACTTATCGAACGGCTTGTAAAAGCTGCTTTTCGTCGGATCGCTGACGATGAAGGTGGCGACCGACTTGTCGCGGCCGTCGAGGGTTGCGCGGGGCACGCTGAAGCCGCGGGCGAGGCCGGCACGCATGTTGACGATCTGCTCGTCGAAATAGCGCGGAATGTCGCGCAGGCGCGAAATGTAGCGCCGGTATCCGGCGACGTCGTCGAACGGCTGCGATGCGTCGAGATAGGTCCAGAAGGAGCTGTCGCTGTTGAACGGCATCTCCCAGGTCCGGAATTTGTACTCGGACAGCTGGTTCTCGAGCATCGTCCGGAACACGGCCGCATTGACCTGCTCGGGCTTCGAAAGCGCGCTGGCCGGAATCGCGTTCACCTGCTTGAGCACATCCTCGACATGCGCCTCGCGGCGGAGCTGCGACGCCGCGTCGACTCGCGGAAGGTGATCGGCGGCCTGGAGCTCGCCCTTCGAATCCCAGGACTGTCCGGATTCCAGCGCATCCCAGTCCGCATAGGCGTCGTAGAGCGCCTTCAGCCGGGCATCCGCGGCGGTCCGCGGCGGCTGCGCCGCATTCGGCGCCGCGGCGGCAAGCGCCGGAGCGCCCAGAGCGCTTGTTCCAAGCAGGACCGCGCCCAACCCGATCAGAAGCTTCATTCGTTTGCCCTCCCCTTCACCGTCACGGCTATTTGGCCGTGCCCGCCGGCCGGTAATCCGCACGCAGGTACGGTCGTCCGCGCTTCACCGTCATGACGACCGAACGCATGTTCCGCACGTCGTCGAGCGGGTTGGCCGAGAGCACGACCATGTTGGCGAGCTTGCCCGGAACGATCGTGCCCATGTCCTTCTCCGCCCCCATCGCCTTGGCGCCCGTCCTCGTCGCCGCCTCGATCACCGCCATCGGCGGCAGCCCGGCGGAATCGTGAAGCAGCTGGAACTCGTCGAACAGCGCGGGCCACGGTTCGCTCACGGGCGTGTCGTCGTCGGTGCCGGTCGAAATCTGGACGCCGGCGCGATAGGCCTGGTTGGTCAGCCTGCCGGCGAGCGCCACGGTGCACAGCGGCGGCTTGTGCTGTGCGCGCGCGGCTTCCTCAACGTCGCGATAGACGTGAAGCGTCGCATCGAGGATGGTCCCACGCCGCACCATGTCGGCATAGAGCTTCGCCATCACCGGATTGTCATGCTCGAACAGCGATGCGTCGACCGGGAAACGGTGCTGGTACGAGTCCGGCCGCTTCGCCATCGCCTGGTATGCGAGGTAGCAGGTGTGGGAGACGGTATCGACGCCGGCGTCCACCACTTCGAGCGGAGTGGCGGGAAAGACCATGCCGTGCGCCCAGACGCGCAGGCCCTGCCGATGGGCTTCCCGGGCGATCTTCGCCACCAGGTCGCCCGGCAAGTTGGCGTAGATCTTGATCGCGGTTGCGTAGGTGCCCTTCGCGCGGGCCACCGCCAGCGGCATGTCGGTCGACTCGTCGATCGCCTGAGCCCAGGGAACCTGGCCCGCGACGGCCCCTTCGGAAATGGCCTGGGTGCGCGGATCGTCGAAGAAGCTCGGTCCGGCCATCAGCCCGACATAGTTGATGTCCGGCGAGGGGATTTCGCCGACCAGCGCGGCGCGGGTGACATCGGCGATCTGGCGGATATCGTCGGCCATGTCGCGCGTGCCCGTGATGCCGCTGTACATGTCGCGCTTGAGGCGCGCTTCGGCTTCCGGACGGTCCGGCGGCGTCGCGAGATGTTGGTGCGAGTCGATGTAGCCGGGCAGCAGATATTCACCCGACAGATCGACCTGCGCCGCTCCCTGCAATTGCGTGCGAGTAAGCGCCGAGTCAGGCTCGACGGCGGTGATCCGCTCGCCGTCCGTGACCACCGCCATGTCCTGCTGGAGTGCTCGACCGGTGCCGTCGATCAGCTTGGCATGGCGGTAGACGGTCCTGCTTCCCGCACGCGGCGGCGCGTACGGCGCCGCGCCCACGAGCAGGAGCATCGAGGCGATGGCGGCGAGACGAAAGCGCATGGCTCTTTCCTGCCCCCAACCGCCGCGTCAGGGAAGCGCCCGCAGGTCCGGTTCGACAAACCGCCGCCGTGCCTCGACCGAAAAGAGCAGCGCCGGCGAGTAGAAGCGCAGCGGCCAGTCGCGCCGGCCCATCGGTGAAAGCAGCAGCTCGTTGACGAGCACGTGCAACGGTTCGCACCGGTCCGCCTCCGCGAGGAACAGGCGCACGCCGTGGAGGAACACGCGCGTGATCGTCTCGTGATAACCTTCGCTGTCCGAGTTCACTCCGCCGACGCTCTCGTTATAGCGGCGGATCAGGCCGGGCAGCGCGCGATCGAGATCCACGTCCGGCCGCTCGAGCAGCAGGTAGGCGGTCGCGGCGAGATGCGCTTCGTGGGTCCATTCGGCGCGCGGAAGCGTGCGCGCGACCAGGCCTTCGCCGATGTGCGCGACCTCGTCGTCGGTGGTGAAAAGACGTGGCGGAAACTCGGTCATCGATCGGGTCCTTGCGGAAGGGCCCGGCCGCCGACCGGGCTAGGCTGACGTCGTCTGGGCGGGCTGGGCTTGCAGCTCTTGCTCGCCCTCGCCGCTCCTCACCTTGGGCGCGGCCTGCCGAACGCCCTCGTCGACCTGGTCGGCGAATTGGGCGAAGTTCTCGACGAACAGGTCGACCAGCTTGGCGGCCATCCGGTCATATTCTTCCGGATCGGCCCAAGTGCCCCTCGGGTCGAGCAGGCTGCTGTCGACGCCGGGCACCGACACCGGCACCTCGAACCCGAAATTCGGGTCCTTGCGGAACTCGGCATTGTTGAGCGAGCCGTCGAGCGCCGCGTTGAGGAGCGCGCGGGTTTCCTTGATCGGCATGCGCCGGCCGACGCCGTACTTGCCGCCAGTCCATCCGGTGTTGACCAGCCAGCAGTCGACGCTTCCCTCGGCGATCCGCTTCTTGAGGAGATTGCCGTAGATCGACGGATGGCGCGGCATGAACGGTGCGCCGAAGCAGGTCGAGAAGGTCGCCTGCGGCTCGGTGACGCCGATCTCCGTGCCCGCGACCTTGGCCGTGTAGCCCGAAAGGAAGTGATACATCGCCTGCTCGGGCGTGAGCTTGGCGATCGGGGGAAGGACGCCGAATGCGTCGGCCGTCAGCATGACTACGTTTTTGGGCAGCGGGCCCATGTTGCCCGCCGAGGAATTGGGAATGAAGTCGATCGGATACGCGCCGCGGCTGTTCTCGGCGAGCGTCGGATCGTCGAGGTCGAGCTCGCGCGTGACCGGGTCGATGACCACATTCTCGAGCACCGTCCCGAAGCGCTTCGTGGTGGCGTAGATCTCGGGCTCGGACTCGGCGGAGAGGCGGATCATCTTCGCGTAGCAGCCGCCTTCGAAGTTGAAGACCGCCGTGTCCGACCAGCCGTGCTCGTCGTCGCCGATCAGGGTCCGGTTGGGATCGGCCGACAGCGTCGTCTTGCCGGTGCCGCTGAGACCGAAAAAGATCGCGGTGTCGCCCTTCGGGCCGATGTTGGCCGAGCAGTGCATCGGCATGATGCCCCGCGGCGGAAGGATGAAGTTCAGCAGGCCGAACACCGACTTCTTCATCTCGCCGGCGTAAGACGTACCGCCGATCAGGATCAGCTTCTTCGAGAAATTGACGGCCACGACCGTCTCGCTGCGCGAGCCGTGGCGCTCGGGATCGGCGCGGAAGGTCGGCAGGTCGATGATCGTATATTCCGGGTCGAAGGCCGGCAGCTCGTCGGCTTCGGGCCGCACGAGCAGCGTGCGGATGAACAGGTTGTGCCACGCAAGCTCGTTGACCACGCGAACCTTCACGCGGTGCTCGGGCTGCGAGCCGCCGTAGAGGTCGGCAACGTAGAGCTGGTCCTTGTCGGCGAGCGCGAGCAGGAAATCGTCGTGCAGGCGGTCGAACGCGGCCGGGTCCATCGGCTTGTTGCCGTTGTTCCACCAGATGACGTTCTCAGTCAGTTCGTCTTTGACCGTGAACTTGTCCTGCGCGCTCCGGCCCGTGTGCTTGCCCGTGCGGACCACCAGCGGTCCGTCCTTTGCGAGCAGGCCCTCGCCGCGTCGGACGGCATGTTCGACCAGCGGCGCGGTTGTCAGGTTCCAGAAGATCTCGGCCCCAGTCGCGATACCCTGCGCGTCCAGGCCCATGCGCGGCACTCGATCCGTCACTCTCGATAGTCCCTTTCCAAGATGTCAAAAGCGGCGGCGACCGGTGTCTGGCCTGCCGCCGCATACGTATGCAACTAGAGCGCCTATAAGCCCGAAAAGGTTGCGTGGTCAAAACGGGTTGACCGTCGTTCGGCACCGCGCGCCCGACGGTAACGCTAACATTCGATTGCTGTTTTCGGCGGCTCTGCTTGTCTCAACCGTCGCCCGTGTCTAATCGATACAGTCATTACGCAGAGGCATCGACAGAGCGGCGAATGAGCCAGGTGATCGCGCTGGTCGATGATGACCGGAACATCCTGACCTCGGTGTCCATCGCCCTCCAGCAGGAGGGGTTCGTCACCCGCGTCTATTCGGACCCGCTGCTGGCGCTCAAGGCGATTGGCGACAATCCGCCGGAGCTCGGCGTGTTCGACATCAAGATGCCCCAGCTCGACGGAATGGAGCTGCTCCGCCGGGTGCGGGAGTTCAGCTCGATGCCGGTGATCTTCCTCACGTCGAAGGACGACGAGATCGACGAGGCGCTCGGCCTCGCGATGGGCGCCGACGATTATATCACCAAGCCCTTCTCGCAGCGGCTGCTGATCGCCCGCATCCGCGCGATCCTTCGCCGGCAGGAGCTGGAGCGCGGCGAAGCGGTCGCCAGCGCCGCCGACCCCGACCCCGCGCCGCTCGAGCGCGGCCGGCTGATGATGGACCCCGCTCGGCACAAGGTCCGCTGGGACGGCAAGGACGTCAGCCTGACTGTCACCGAGTTCCTGATCCTCGAAGCGCTGGCCCAGCGGCCCGGCGTCGTCAAAACCCGCAACCAGCTGCTCGACGTCGCCTATAGCGACGACGTCTATGTCGACGACCGCACGATCGACAGCCACATCAAGCGAATCCGGCGCAAGTTCCGGAGCGCCGACCCCCAGTTCGATGCAATCGAGACCCTCTATGGCGTCGGATATCGTTTCGACGAACAGTGACCCGTCCGATCCACAGCTGAGGTGGACCGGACGGTGGACGCTCACTCACCGCATTCTCGCGGTGAATATCCTGACGCTTCTGCTGGTCGCGCTCAGCACGCTGTACCTCGACGTGTTCCGCCACCGCCTGAGCAAGGAGCGAACGCAACAGACGCGTCTCGAAACCGCAACGGCGGCCGCGGCGATGAGCCACGTGCCGCAGGCCGGCTGGCCTTCGTTGCTCGCGACCGCATCAAAGGTGACCGACGACCGCTTCCGGCTCTACGGGCCCGACGGTTCGCTGCTGATCGACAGCTGGCGCCAGACCGGGCCGACATACCAGCTGCACGATCCGGGCTCGGAGCGAGGGGCGAAGGGCATCGGGCGCGCGCTCGACCGCGGATTCAACACGATCGTCGGCGCTCGGCCGCACGAGGATTATGTCGAGCCGGCGATCGACCGGGTCGATGCGTGGCCCGAAGCGGTCAGGGCGCGCAGGCTGCACCGCGCAACGACCAAGATCCGCGACGCCCCCGACCTCACGCCGGTCATCTCCTCGGCGGTGCCGTTCGACGGCTATGTCCTGCTCGCCACGGATAACGACCGCACCTTCACGCATGCGGTGCGAAGGGAGCGCGCGCTGATCATGGCCGCGATGGCGATCGTGATCGCCATTTCGATCCTCCTGTCGATCTTCCTTGCAAAGACCATCGTGCGCCCGCTCCGGCGCCTTGCGGTCGCCGCGCACCGGGTCCGCCTGGGCCGCTCGCGCGAGGTCAACGTGCCGCGCCTGCCGAGGCGCAGCGACGAGATCGGCCTGCTTGCCCGTGCGGTCGCCGACATGAGCCAGTCGCTGCGCCAGCGGATCGACAATATCGAAGCCTTCGCCGCCGACGTTACCCACGAGCTCAAGAACCCGCTCGCGTCTTTGCGGTCGGCGGTCGACGGGCTCGACCGGGTCGACGATCCGGCGCTTCGCGAGCGGCTCATGGGAATCGCCCGCGACGATGTTCGCCGGCTCGACCGGTTGATCAACGACATTAGCGAGGCGGCGCGCACCGACGCCGAGCTGTCGCGCGCCACGTTCGAACGGGTCGATCTCGGCCCGCTCATCGAGCAGATCGTTTCCAGCTGGGAGGACCGGCGCGAGAAAGGCGATGCGCGGATCGCCTTCGCCCGGCCGCGCAAGGAGACCGCGGTGGTGATGGGCAAGCCCGACCGGCTCGCGCGCGCGATCAACGCGATCATCGACAATGCCGTGAGCTTCTCGCCGCCCGGCGGCCTGGTCGAGATCGCCGCGGCGCATGTCGGCGACGAAATCCGGATCCGGATCGACGACGAAGGCCCTGGCGTTCCGCCAGAGGCCCGTGAAGCGATCTTTAACCGCTTCCATTCAGTACGGCCGGAGGGCGAGAATTTCGGACGCCATTCCGGCCTCGGCCTTGCCATCGCCCAGGCAATCGTCAAAGGCCACGACGGAGACATTGACGTGCACGACCGCGACGACGCTCCCTCCGGCGCCCGCTTCACCATCCGCCTGCCGGCGGCCGACCGCCCATGAACCAGGCGCAGCCCGGCACCGGCCCTCGCCTTTCAGCGGAGACGATCCACGCAAGCACCGTCTCGCTCGACGGACGGGCGGTGATGATCACCGGCCCCTCCGGCTCGGGCAAGTCGGACCTCGCGCTTCGACTTCTCGACCGCGGCTTCAGCCTGGTCAGCGATGACCAGACGATCGTCAGGCGGGACGCCGAGCGGCTCCTCGCCAGCCCGCCGCCGCAGATCGCCGGCAAGCTCGAGATCCGCGGGATCGGGATCGTCGAGATGGAGTGGGCCAGCGACGTCCCGGTCGCGCTCCTCGTCGAGCTCAAGAGCGACATCCAGCGGCTCCCCGACGACAGCCGCGAGCGGCCCGTACTCGGCGCCCGGCTACCGCTTGTCTCGATCGACGCGATGACCGCCTCGGCGGCGTCGAAGGTCGGGCTTGCGCTCGACCGCATGGGGCTGAAGTTCTGATGCCTTCCGCGCGGCGCCAGCCGCGCCTGCTGCTCGTCACCGGCATGTCCGGCGCGGGCAAGTCGACGGTGCTCGACACGCTCGAGGACATGGGCTGGGACGTCGTCGACAACCTCCCCGCCGACCTCCTCGCAGCGTTCGTGAACGGCGGCAGCGGCCGTCGCGAGCGATCGGTCGCCGTGGCCATGGACTCGCGCAGCCGCGGCTTCGATCCGCAGCGGCTCCCCCAGCTGATCCGCTCGGTCGAAGGCGTCGATCCCGAGATCCTCTATCTCGACTGCTCCGGCACCGAGCTGATGCGCCGCTACGACGAGACCCGCCGGCGTCACCCGCTCGCGCCGGACCGGCCCGCCGAGGATGGGATCGCCCGCGAACGGCAGCTGACGATGCCGCTGCGCAACGGCGCCGACAGCGTGCTCGACACCACCGACCTCAGCCCGGCCGAGCTCCGCGACGAGCTCCAGCGCCGATATGGCGGCGATTCGGACCAGCCGGTGCTGACCATCTCCTCGTTCGCCTTCGCCCGGGGCATCTCGCGGACCGCCGACCTGGTGTTCGACCTGCGCTTCCTTCCCAATCCGCACTGGGTCGACGCGCTTCGGCCGCTGACCGGCGCGGACCAGCCTGTCCGAGACTATCTCGCCCGCGAGCCGGTGTGGGGCGAGACGATGGAGCGCATCGAATCCCTTCTCATCGACTGGATTCCCCGCTACTGGGCCGCGGGCAAAAGTTACGTGACGGTTGCGTTCGGATGCACGGGAGGGCGACACCGGTCGGTCGCCGCGGCAGTCGAAATGGCCGAACGGTTGCGTAGCGCCGGGTTTGCTCCGAATGTGCGCCACCGTGATCTCGCCTCACCGCCGAGTGACACGATCGAACGGCATCCCGGGCGCGTGACCGCAAGCGAGGGCGAGGACGAGTTGAATCGATGATTGGATTGGTGCTGGTGACCCACGGCCGGCTTGCGGCCGAATTCGTCACCGCGATGGAACATGTGGTCGGACCGCAGGAGGCGATCGAGGCGATCTGCATCGGCCCCGACGATGACATGGAGGCGCGGCGGCAGGACATTGCCCAGGCGATCACGAGCGTCGACCAGGGCAAGGGCGTGATCATCCTCACCGACCTGTTCGGCGGCACTCCGTCGAACCTCGCGATCAGCCTGATGAAGGGCGAGAACGTCGAGGTCATCGCCGGCGTCAACCTGCCGATGCTGATCCGCCTCGAAGGCGCGCGCAAGGTGATGCCAGTGCACGCCGCGGTCGCCGCCGCGCGCGAGGCAGGCCGCAAGTACATCTCCGTCGCTTCGGAAATCCTCGGGGAAGCCGCGGCTTGAACGCCAGCCGCGCTGTCCAGATCACGAACCAACGCGGGCTCCACGCGCGGGCCAGCGCCAAGTTCGTCAACCTCGCGAGCGAGATCGACGCCGCCATCGAGGTCGAGAAAGACGGCCACAAGGTCTGCGGCACCTCGATCATGGGCTTGATGATGCTCGGCGCGGGTGTCGGCGACATGATCACGATCCATGTCGCGGGCGATCACGCAGACGAGGCGCTCGCGAGGCTGGTGATGCTCGTCCAGGAGCGGTTTGGGGAAGAATAATGCCCCGCCAGGTCACCGCTTTCTCCAATGCGACCGTCAAGCTGCTGCGCTCGCTTCGCGACAAGAAGGCGCGCCGCGCCGAAGGGCTGTTCCTCGCCGAGGGGCTGCGGATCCTGGCCGAAGCGCGGGACAGCGGCCGGCTCCCCGAAATCGTCGTCTTTTCGCCCGAAGGGGCCAGGCACAAGCTCGCCGCCGAGATCATCGCGGCAACCGAAGCGGCGGGCGGCGATGCGGTCGAAACGACTCCGGACATCCTCTCCAAGATGAGCGGCAAGGACAATCCGCAGATGCTGCTCGGCGCCTATCGGCAGCCGGAAACGGCGCTCGAGCGGATCGACCGAGCGAACGCGCCGTTGTGGATCGTCGCCCAGGCGCTGCGCGACCCCGGAAATATCGGCACCATCCTCAGGACCGGCGACGCCGTCGGCGCGGGCGGGCTGATCCTGGTCGACGACTGCGCCGATCCCTTTTCGGTCGAGGCGGTGCGCGCGTCGATGGGCGCGATCTTCACCCAGCGAGTCGCCGCGGCGCGGTGGCCTGAGTTCCTTGGCTGGCTGCGGTCGGGTGACGGCCAGCTCGTCGGAACCAGCCTCAAGGCGACGCAGGACTATCTCGACGCCGAGTACCGCCAGCCCTGCTTCCTTCTGATCGGCAACGAGCAGCAGGGCCTGCCCACCGAGTACGAGGCCGAGTGCGACCTGCTGGTGAAGATCCCGATGGCCGGCCGCGCCGACAGCCTCAACGCGGCGATTGCCGCCGCCGTGATGGCGTTCGCGGTCAAGGCAAGCTGGCGCTGACGGAACGCCGCGGCGCCGGCACGGTTGTTTCGGCCATGAAGAAAATCCTGCTTCCGCTTCTTGTCGCGCTCGGCGGCTGTGCGTCGATGCCCGCCGCGCCCGTGCAGAGCTATCATGCGGTCGGGACCGAGCCGTTCTGGAACCTCGTCATCGGCGAGCGGGAAATCAGCTTCACGCAGCCCGAGCAGCAGCCGGTCGTCCAGCCCAAACCGAGGGCGATCGTCGGCTTCGCCGGCGAAATCTACCAGACGCCGCGGATCGACGTGAACATCGTCCATGCGCAGTGCAGCGACGGCATGAGCGACCGCGTCTATTCCGACAAGGTGCAGGTGACCGTCGACGGGAAGCGCTTCGACGGCTGCGGCGGGCTTTAGCGCCTACTCGGCGGCGATCTGCGGCGGCTCGTCGTTCGAGGGCTTAGCCGATAACAGGGCCGAGTCTTTTACCAATGTCTCGACCAGCGGCACCTCGTCGATGTCCTTCGCTGAATCGACGCTGAGCTCCTTGAACTTACGTCCTTCGCGAAGCACTGCTAGATCGAAGGATCCGACGAAGCCGTTGTAGTTACTCACCGCGCTCGAGAGACCTGCGCCCACCTTCCGCAAATGCCCAGCCGCGACCGACAGTCGATCGTGAAGGGCTTTTCCTAGTTCCTCGACCTTCTTTGCGTCCTCCGCCAAAGCAGTTTGACGCCAAATCCAAGCCATAGTGCGCGCGAGACCAAGTAGGTTGATCGTCGAAGCAATCACGACGTTTCGTTCAAACGCCCATTGCAACAGTTCTCTGTCTCTTTCCAACGCCGCAGCAAGGAAGTGCTCGCCGGGGATAAACATGATCACGAAGTCTGGTGAGTTATCGAACTGGGTCCAGTACGCCTTCCTCGTAAGGGCAACAGCGTGATTCCTCATGGCTTTTGCGTGCGCCTTCAAACACCGTTCCCGCTCGATCTCGTCCTCTTGCGCGCACGCTTCTTCAAAATCGTTGAAAGCGCATTTGACGTCCACCACGATCGACTTGTTGCCAGGAAGTCGAATGATAGCGTCGGGACGCAACGAAGAATCTTCACCATCGACGTGTGTTTGTTCAATGAAATCCACGTGGGCACTTAGCCCACTCATTTCCAATAGGTTTTTGAGCTGCAGCTCTCCCCAGCGCCCCCGAATTTGAGAGTTCGACCTTAACGCGTTCGTGAGCCGCGCAGTCTCTTTACGACCGAGAAGCTGATCATCCCGCAAGGTGGCAAGCTGCTGACGCAACTGGGAGTAAGCATCTGTGCGGCTGGCCTCGACCGTCTTCAATTCGTCCTGATACTTTGCCAGAGTTTCGGAAACCGGCTGAATCAGAGCTGCTAGCTTCGCAGCGTTTTCCTTGCCCGTTGCCCCAAGCTTTTCCTCCGCCCTCTCCAGAAACGACGCGTGGGCGCTCTCAACCGCCTTACCGGCTAATTCTTGGAACTTCGTTTCGAAACGGCTCTCGAGTTCCTTCAACTCTGCCATACGCTGCGCAAAATTAGTGTCCCGCTCTTCCTGAGTTGCTCGCAGCGCGGCAAGCTCGCTCACCGCGCTGCGGTTTGCGTCCCGCTCCTTCACCACCTCGTCCAGCTGGAGGCGGAGATTCTCCACGGTCTGCTTCGCGCCTGCGGCCTCGCGGCTGGCCCAAAGCCAGCCGATCACTCCGCCGACCACCAGTGCGACAAGAACGAACCCAATGACGGCCGCATCCATGACCGTAACTCCCCTAGAACGAAGCAGGAACTCTAGGCCGCGAATTGAGGCTCCTCAAGCGGAACATCGCGCCGTAAGTCCCGTTGGCGTCCAAAAGGGGAGAAGGCCATGTCGATCCGCAAGATGATTTCCCTCCACCCGAGCGTCCACGGGCACGTCAACCAGCCGCTCGGCGATGCCGTCCACCACTTGATGTACTGCGCGAAGATGTGCCGCAGCTGTGCCGACGCCTGTTCGGCCGAGGCGACGGACATGGTCCAGTGCATTCGCCTGTGCCTCGATTGCGCCGACATCTGCGACGCGACCTGCAATGTCGCGCTTCGGCAGACCGGCAATGACGAGCAGACGGTCCGCGAGCTGCTCGAGCTCTGCGCCCGCACCTGCGACTCCTGCGCCGCCGAGTGCGAGCGGCACGATCACGAGCATTGCCGCCTGTGCGCCCAGATGTGCCGGGAGTGTGCCGAGGACTGCCGGAATGCGGCGGAGGCGGTGACGGAGCCGGCGTGATGCGGGCCATCGTCATTGTCGGAGGGCTGCTGCTCGCGGCGTGCGGGCAAAAGTCGCAGCCGTCGGGGTCCAATCTCGTCGCCGGAACGCCGCCGAAGGTCGCGGCCGAGACTGCCGGCGCGAACTCGGGCGGGAACGCCGCGGTCCCCGACACGAACAAGACAGGAGTCCTTCCGCCGACCAATGCGGCGATGCGCTATGTCGGGACCTGGGCGACCAGCAAGGCTGAGTGCAAGTCCAAGCCGTGGCACTTCACCACGAGGAGCCTGAAGGCGACCGGCGGGTCGCAGTGCAGCTTCTACAATGTCGCCAAGGCGCCTGGCGGCTACGACGTCGCCGCGCAATGCTCGACGAAGAAGCCGATCCGCACCGACCTGATCAAGCTTAGATTCGCCGAATCGGCCGGCGCGATGCTGGTCGAGTCGAACGCGATCTCGCCGACCGGGCTGGTCTATTGCGGCAAGTGATCAGTCGCCCGGCGCGAACTTGCGCTGTAAATTGGGCGGCGAAACGCATTGTCCGGCCCATTTTCGGTTTTCCAGAGCATTCCTCCTTTCTTCCGCGGATAGCCCAATTCCCTGCGCGCTCAGCTCTTTGAGCAAGAGAGTTTCGCCGAGTTCGACGCGATCCAGCAGCTCGTGCACGCGTCCCGCCTGCCGCTGATAGGCAGAGACTTCCTCGGGCGAGATCGGGGCATAACCCGGAGACAGCGAACGCAGCTCGGCCCCCTCCTTGTGAAGCTCGACGACCGAGCCGCCGAGATCGCGCGGAAGGAAGAACAGCGACGAATATTCCTGCACTTGCCTGGGGCTCAGGTGATCGGCGACCTGCAGCGCCCTCGCGTTCAGCCATGTGTCCTCGGTGAAGATCTCGAGCGGAGGCGTGAACGCCGGCGTCGGCCGGAGGCGGTGGGTCTGCCGCGCCGAAGCGAGCGCTGCATCGATCGCCTGGAGCTGCCCGTCGATGCATGGCGCGACCACCAGCCAATCGTACGCGCTAGCCGCGTCGCGGTGCAGCTCGGCATCGAGCTGGATCGTGGTTTCGTGGACCTTGTCCCGCCATTGTAGGCGTTCGATCAGCTGTTCGGCGCCGAGCGCGATCAGCACGCCGACGACAATGATGCCAACTTCGCCGGCGAACTCGCGCCAGCCGTGCAGCGGCTTGGGCAGATGGAAATGCATGGAAGCCCTTTCGGAGGAAGAGGCTAACAGCAATTGGGAGCGGACGACAGCAGCGAAGCGAAAGCGGCGTCAGGCGGCTTTCTTCTGCTGCTCTTTCCGCCATTTGGCGAGCTTCTTTAAGACCATGTCCCGCTTCAGCCGCGACAGGTGGTCGATGAACAGCACGCCGTTGAGATGGTCCATCTCGTGCTGCAGGCAGACCGCGAGAAGGCCCTCGATCTCTTCTTCGTAGCTGTTGCCCTTCTCGTCGCGCCAGCGGGCGCGGATTCCGTCGGGGCGCATCACCTCGGCATATTGCTCCGGTACTGACAGGCATCCCTCAGTGTAGGGAACCTCAGTGTCCGAATGCCACAGGATCTCGGGGTTGATGAACACCCGTGGGTCCTTGACGTTCGGGCTCTCCGGATCGTCGGGCTCTTCCGGTTCCTGAAGGTCGATTACCAGAAGCCGGATCGGGACGCCGACCTGCACCGCCGCAAGGCCGATGCCGGGCGCGGCGTACATCGTCTCGAACATGTCGGCGACAAGCGTCTTCAGCTCGGCGTCGAACGTCTCCACCGGCTTGGAAATCTGCCGGAGGACCGGATCGGGGGTCTCGTAGATGCGGCGAATGGCCATGGGGTGGATTTAGGTCCTGTTTGCAGGGGGTTCAAGCAATGGGTCGACGCGCCCGCAGCGCCTGGGCGAGCGTGCCTTCGTCGAGATAATCGAGCTCGCCGCCGACCGGAAGTCCGTGCGCCAACTGGCTGAGACGGATGGGAAAAGATTCGAGCCGTTCGGCGAGGTAATGAGCGGTGGTCTGGCCTTCGAGGGTGGCGTTCATGGCCAGTACGACCTCGTCGATACCGCCCTTCGAAACGCGTCCGACGAGCTGATCGATGGTGAGGTCATCGGGGCCGACGCCTTCGAGCGCGGACAAGCGGCCACCGAGCACATGGTAGCGGCCGGGGAAGAGCCGCGAGCGATCGAGCGCCCACAGGTCAGCGACCTCCTCGACCACGCACAGCATCTTCTCGTCGCGGCGCGGATCGCGGCAGATCGAGCATGGGTCGGAGGTGTCGACATTGCCGCAGGTTGAGCAGACCGAGAGCTTGTCGGCGACGTTCTGAAGGGCCGCGAGGAGCGGTTGGAGCGTGGTTTCGCGCTTCTTCATCAGGTGGAGCACCGCGCGTCGGGCCGAGCGCGGGCCCAGGCCGGGGAGCCGCGCCAGCGCTTGCGACAGGGCTTCGATCTCCTGGGATGCCATGGTGCTGGACTCCTTGACCGCGCTTGCCCTGCCCCGCAAGTGCGGCGCGATGCGCATCATCTTCATGGGATCGCCGGACTTCGCGGTGCCGAGCCTCGACGCGCTCGTCGAAGCCGGGCACGAGGTCGTTGCGGTCTATGCGCAGCCGCCGCGTCCGGCCGGCAGGGGCAAGGCGGAGCGCAAGACTCCGGTTCACGAGCGCGCGGGGGAGCTCGGGATCGAGGTGCGCACCCGGCGCACGCTGCGCGATCCTGCGGAACAGGAACATTTCGCGGCGTTGGACGCCGACCTCGCAGTGGTCGCGGCCTACGGGCTCATCCTGCCCAAGCCGATCCTCGACGCGCCGAAGCGCGGGATCGTCAACGTCCATGCCTCGCTGCTGCCCCGCTGGCGCGGCGCGGCGCCGATCCAGCGCGCGATCCTTGCCGGCGACGAGGTCAGCGGCGTGACCATCATGCAGGTCGACGAAGGGCTCGATACGGGTCCGATGCTGCTCAAGCGCGAGCTCGACATTCGCGGGAAGAATGCCGGCCAAGTCACGGACGAGCTTGCGGAACTTGGAGCATCCGCGCTGGTCGAGTGGCTCGACCATCCGACGCCTCCCGAACCGCAGCCTGAAGAAGGCGCGACCTATGCCTCGAAGATCGACAAGGCCGAGGCGCGGATCGACTGGAGCCAATCCGCGGAGGCGATCGAGCGCCAGGTTCGCGCCTTTGCTCCCCAGCCAGGAGCCTGGTTCGAGGCGAAGGGCGAGCGGGTGAAGCTGCTCGACGCCGCCGCCGGCGACGATGCGTCAGGCAAGCCGGGAGAAGTGCTCGACGACTGCCTGAACATCGCCTGCGGGTCCGGCTACATCCGCCCGCTCGAGGTCCAGCGCGCGGGCCGTGGCGTGATGGCTGCCGGCGAGCTCCTGCGCGGCTTCCCGATTCCGAAAGGCACGATCCTGCCGTGACCCGCTGGTGGCTGACGATCGAATATGACGGCGGGCCGTTCATGGGCTGGCAGCGGCAGGACCACGGGCCGTCGGTCCAGCAGGCGCTTGAGGACGCGCTGAGGGAGATGACCGGCGAGGAGGCGGTGTTCACCGCGGCGGGGCGGACGGATGCGGGCGTTCACGCGCTGGCGATGTCGGCGCATGTCGACGTCATGAAGTCACTCACGCCGCATCGCCTGAGAGAAGGTTTGAACGCCCTGGTCCGACCGCAGCCGGTTTCGGTGCTGGAAGTCGCGGAAGTACCGGACGACTGGCACGCCCGCTTCTCGTGCGTCGGGAGGCGCTATCGTTACCGCATCCTCAGCCGGCGGGCGCCGCCGGCGCTCGATGCCGGCCGCGTATGGCACATCCCCGTCCCGCTCGACGTCGAAGCGATGCAGGTGGGTGCAGCGCATCTGATCGGCCGGCACGATTTCACGACCTTCCGGTCGGCGCACTGCCAGTCGGACAGCCCGGTGAAGACGCTCGACCGGCTCGAGGTCAGCAGGGCCGGCGAGGAAATCCACGTGACCGCCGCTGCGCGCAGCTTCCTTCACCACCAGGTGCGCTCGATGGTCGGGTGCCTGGCGTTGGTCGGGCGCGCGCAATGGCAGCCGGATGCCATGCGCAAGGCGCTCGAGGCGCGCGACCGGGCGGCGCTCGGCTTCAACGCTCCGCCGGACGGGCTCTATTTCGTCGAGGCGATCTATCCCTGACGGCTATTCGGCGGCGAGCGCCTCGAATTCCTGCGCGGCGAGATATTTCTCGGCGTCGAGTGCCGCCATGCATCCGGTGCCGGCGGCCGTGACCGCCTGGCGATAGATCTTGTCCATGACGTCGCCGCAGGCGAACACGCCTTCGATGCTCGTCTTCGTCGTACCGGGCTCGACGACGATATAGCCGTCGTTGTCGAGCTCGAGCTGGCCCTTGAACAGCTCGGTCGCGGGCTGGTGGCCGATCGCGACGAAGGCGCCTTCGACCTCGACCCGGCTGACCTCACCGGTGCGCTTGTTGCGGATGTCGAGCCCGACCAGCGCCTCGGGATCGCCGCCGCCGACGAACTCGACCACTTCGCTGTCCCAGATCACGTCGATCTTCTCGTTGGCGAACAGGCGATCCTGGAGAATCTTCTCGGCGCGAAGCGTGTCGCGCCGGTGGATCAGCGTGACGTCGTGGCTGTGGTTGGTCATGTACAGCGCTTCCTCGACCGCGGTGTTGCCGCCGCCGATCACCGCGACCTTCTTGCCACGATAGAAGAAGCCGTCGCAGGTCGCGCAGGCCGAGGCGCCCCTGCCCTTCATATGCTCTTCGGAGGGAAGATTGAGCCATTTCGCCTGGGCGCCGGTGGCGATCACCAGCGCGTCGGCGAAATATTGCGCGCCGCTGTCGCCGGTAAGGCGGAACGGCCGGCGCGAGAGGTCGACCTCGCTGATATGGTCCCACACGACCTTGGTCCCGACATGCTCGGCCTGGGCCTGCATCTCCTCGACCAGCCACGGTCCCTGGATGACTTCGCGGAAGCCGGGGTAGTTTTCGACATCGGTGGTGGTGGTGAGCTGACCGCCGGGCTGGATGCCCTGGATCACGATCGGCGAAAGGCCGGCGCGCGCGGCGTAGATGGCTGCGGTGAGACCCGCGGGGCCGGAGCCGAGCACGGCCACGCGCGTCGAAATGCTGTTGGTCATCGGGCGGGATTTAGGGGCCCCTCACCCGCCCGGCAACGGCGAAAAGTTCGCGGCTCAGACCGCCCGGCGGCCGGCGACGAAATTCCAGATGAGAACGATGATGCCGATGACCAGCAGGATGTGGATCAGACTGCCCGCGACGTGGAAGGCGAAGAATCCGAGAGCCCAGAGAATGAGCAGGATGATGGCGATGGTCAGGAGCATGTGCGGCTTCCCTCTTCTTTTGGATGGCGGAACGGAGCCGTAACGGCCAAGCGGGAGGCGTGTTCCGCAATTCAGTTTGCTCCCCTGAAGGGAGGAGAGATTAGACCAGCCTGCTCTGCTTCACCGCCGCTTCGATGAACCCGGCGAACAAGGGATGCGGGTTGAACGGCCGGCTCTTGAGCTCGGGATGGAACTGGACCCCGATGAACCAGGGATGGTCGGGCCGCTCGACGATCTCGGGAAGCTGGTCGTCGGGTGACATTCCGGAGAAGACCAGCCCTGTCTTCTCGAGCGGGTCGCGGTAGTGGACGTTGACCTCGTAGCGATGCCGGTGGCGCTCGCTGATCTCGTCGGTGCCGTAGATCGACCGAACGACGCTGTTGCCGTCGAGCTTGGCGGGATAAGCGCCCAGACGCATGGTCCCGCCGAGATCGCCGCCCTCGGCGCGCTTCTGCAGCCCCTCTTCGCTCATCCACTCGGTGATCATTCCGACGACCGGCTCGGAGGTCTCGCCGAACTCGGTCGTCGATGCGTCGGCGATTCCGGCGAGGTTCCGCGCCGCCTCGATGCACGCCATCTGCATGCCGAGGCAGATGCCAAGGAACGGAATCTCGCGCTCGCGGGCGAACTTGACGCTGGCGATCTTGCCCTCGCTGCCGCGCTCGCCGAACCCACCGGGAACGAGAATTCCGTGGAGCGGCTCGAGGCCCGCGACGACGTCCGCCTCCGGATGCTCGAACAGCTCGGCGTCGATCCATTCGATATTGACCTTGGCGCGGTTGGCGATGCCGCCGTGCACCAGGGCCTCGCGGAGGCTTTTGTAGGCGTCCGGAAGGCCGACATATTTGCCGACCACGCCGATCGTCACCTCGCTTTCATAGTGGTCGATGCGGTCCATGATCTCGTGCCAGCGCGTCAGGTCCGGAGCGGGCGAGTCGCCCATCCTGAACGCGCGCAGCACTTCGTCGTCGAGCCCGGCGTCGTGGTACTGAAGCGGCACGTCGTAGATGTTGCGCGCGTCGAGCGCGGGGATCACCGCCGCCTTGTCGACGTTGCAGAACAGCGCGATCTTCTCGCGTTCCGCGTCGGGCAGCGGTCGGTCGCTGCGGCACAGCAGCACCTCGGGCTGGACGCCGAGGCTCGAGAGCTCGCGCACCG
>Ga0207698_10000606_pt1 | contig 20992 bp, 9 predicted proteins | sample KBSCornC22_FD_184298 | JGI IMG/M metagenome (GOLD analysis project Ga0207698, IMG submission 184298) | Corn rhizosphere microbial communities from Kellogg Biological Station, Michigan, USA - KBS Corn C2-2 (SPAdes) (version 2) | ecosystem: Host-associated > Plants > Roots > Rhizosphere > Soil ... | reverse complement strand
CGGCGGCGTGCTCGCCTGGGGCCTGCCTCGGCCGCTCCGGCTCGCGCTCGGCGGCGGCTGGAAGTCGCCGCTCCAGCGGTTGTGGAAGCGCCTGACCGAACCCGTGACCGCGACGGCGATTCAGGCGGCGGTCCTGTGGGGATGGCACGCGCCCCCGCTGTTCGACCTCGCGCTCGACAGCTTCGGCTGGCATATCGTCCAGCACGCGTGCTTCTTCGCGAGCTCCTTGCTGTTCTGGTGGGCGATGCTTCATCCGCGCGACCGTGGCTCGGGTTACGGCGTCTCCGCCGCGTGCCTGTTCGCGACGTCGCTGATCGGCGGTGCGCTCGGCGCGCTGATGAGCTTTTCCGCCTCGCCGTGGTACGCGCAATATGCGGCGATGGGGATGACCGGCGTCGGTCTCGACCCGGTCGACGACCAGCGGCTTGCCGGTCTCATCATGTGGATCCCGGGCGGGCTCGTGCACGGTGCCGCGGCGCTCGCGCTCGCCTACAAGTGGCTCAAGGCATCGGAGGGAGGCGCCAGTGCTGCGGTCACTCTCCACTAAGGTCCTTTTCGCGATCCTTGCAGCGCTGATCTTCCTGGTCGCGCTGATCGCGATCCTTCGCGAATATGTCCAGCAGCGGCACCGCTTGCGGGAGCATGCCGCGACCATCGCCCAGGGCGACCCGAGTCGCGGCGAAGCGATGTTCATCCAGTATGGCTGCGGCAGCTGCCACTCGCTCAAGAACGTCCGCACGGCGACCGGAATGGTCGGGCCGCCGCTCGACGGGATTGCGCTCCGGGTGATCATCGGCGGGCATCTGTCGAACACGCCGGCCAACATGGAGCATTGGATCCGCGATCCACAGCACGTCTCGCCGGGCACGGCGATGCCCGATCTCGGCGTCAGCGAAGGCGACGCGCGCGACATCACCGCCTTCCTTTATACCCGCGCCAAATAGCCTAGCGCAGCCGCACCCCGATCCACAAAGTGCGCGGCGTCGCGCGCTCGATCGAGCGGTCGCCGTTGATCCCCGCCATGACCAGCGCATTGGTGAGGTTCTCCGCCCGCGCAACCAGCTGCACGCGCGGCATCAGCGGCCAGGCCGCATAAGCGTCGAGGGTCGTCGCGCCCTTGAGCACGTCGCTGTTGAGGTCGTCGTCGAACTGCGCGCCGATTCGCCGAAGCGCCAGCTGCACGCCTTTGCCGCCGCGCTGCCAGCTCACCGCGGCGGTGCCCGCGAACCTGGGCGTCTGCGCCGGGCGCAGGCCGTCGAGGAACGCCGCGGCGCCGCTACCCTCGACGCGCGCATGGGTGAGGCTTGCGCCTCCGCTGATCGACCACGGCCCGTCGGTCCATCCGGCCGACGCTTCGAGCCCGCGCACTTTCACCGCATCGACATTCTCGCGCTCGAAATAGGTGCCGCTCGCGCCGACGAAGCCGACTCCCGGGAACGTGCCGGGTCCTTTGCCGAGAGTCACGTTGGCGATGGCGTCCCTGAGCCGGTTGTCGAACGCGGTGAGGGAGGCCGTGAACGGGCCATGCGCATAATCGAGCCCAGCTTCGACGCCGGCGAGCCGCTCGGGCTTCAGATTGGAGTTCGCCGCCGTCGCGTCGGAGCCCGCGCGGAACGGCCGGAACAGCTCGTTGAGCGTCGGCATGCGCCAGCCAAGATACGCCGCCGAGCGGAGGCTGAAGCCGCCGCCGACGGGCGCGCTGATGCCGCCGCGCGCCGTCGGCAGCCAACCGCCGCGCGGCGCGTCATGCACATCGGTCAACACCGCGCCCGTGGCGATCGTCTGCTCGAACAGATGGCCGTCGCCGATGCTCCAATGGTCGATGCGCCCGCCGCCCGTCAGGGTCGCCCGGCCGAGATCGGCGGTCGCTTCGGCGTAAGCCCCCGCGGTCCAGCTTTCGCCGCCGGCTGCACGGCGCCGCGTCGGCTCGCCCGCGACATAGGAGAAGAATTCGCGCGACTCGCCGCTGGTCCTTCGGGCGTCGCCGCCGAGGCGCAGCTCGATCCCGTCGGGCATCGGCGGACGAACCTCGATGCTCCCGCCGGTACCCGTCGACGGGACGCTATATTGAAGCGAGACGCGGTTCGCCGCCGTGCGGCCGGCGCTCACGCTTGCGAAGCTGCTCATCAGGTTGCGCCGCTGCCAGTAGCCGAGCGCCGTCCACTGCCATTCGCCGCGCCCGACGAGCCGCAGCGAAGCGTCCGCTCCGTTGGTGCGATTGACGGTGAAGTCGGTCCCGCGCGTCCGCCAGTCGTGGAAGGCGTCGACGCTTGCCTGCAGCTCGGTGTCCGCGGCGACCGGCGCGACCCACCGCGCGCGGCCGCTCCATTCGCTGTAGGGTGCCGGTCCGTCGGCCGGGCCCCGCGTGCTCGCGGTCACCGGAATGAAACCGTCGCTGCGCTCCTCGCGCGCCGAAATGCTGAGCACGCCGCCCGCGGCGTCGACGCCGACGCGGCCCCGCGCCTCGAGCGAATCCCGGCTTCCGCCGTCGAGCTCGCCGGACACGCCCGCGTCCGACCGGCTCGTCATTTCGATCGTTCCCGCGAGCGCGCCGGGGCCGTTCGCGACGCTTCCGCCGCCGCGCACGACCCGGATCCCCGCGAGGTCCTGCGGGTCGTAGGCAGGCCAGTTCACCCATCCGCCGAACGGATCCGCCTGCGGCACCCCGTCGAGCTCCAGCAACGCCCGGCTCGAGGCATTGCCGCCGAGCGCGCGCAGGGTCACGCCCTGGCTCGTCGGATGGCCGCTGCGCGCGTCGGAGCGGCGAAACAGCTCGAGCCCCGGGACTTCCTTGAGAAGCTGGTCGAGCTCGTGACTCGGCGATTGTTCGATCTGGCGCTTTGAAATCCGCTGCACGTCGTAGACGCGATCGGCCTTCGGCTCCGGCAACGGGTTGCCGGTGACGATGATCGCCGCTTGCGGCGGTTGCGGCGGAAGCACTGCGGCCACGCGGTCAGAGGATGTCGTTCAGTGTCGCGGCGACCGTCAGCAGGCTGGTTGCGGCGACGGCGAGCAGCGCCCACGGCGCCCACCAAGGCCATGAAAGGCGATGCGTTTCGTCGAGTTTCGGCATCGCTCGCGACAATGCGCGAACGGCCCGCCGGCTCCAAATTAAATTCTCGTTCCGGGACAGGGACTCCCGCGAGTGCTGCCCCGATCGTTTAAATTCGAGTTGCTGATCGTGGTTTAAATTGCTCTAAATCCTATCGATCTCCGGGGCGACTCGGAGGGCTCATAACGGGGAAAGGGGCGCCCCGGTGACACTCGGGGTCCATACAGGTCGGAAATCCGGCGCCGCGCGGCGGCGTTTCGCATGCCTGATGTCGTGCGCGACTCTCGTGGCCGCGCCGGCTGCAGCGGCAGCGCAGACTCCGCCGCCGACGCTTCCGCCGACGCGCGAGGAAGTCACCCGGCCCGTTTCTCCTCCGCCCGCGCCGCAAGCGCCACGGCTCGAGGTCGAAGGCGGTATCGAGCGGGCGCCGTGCGCGCTCGACGGTCCCGAATTCCGCTCGATCCACTTCGTCGTTCGCGGCGCCGAGTTCGAGGGCCTCAAGGGACTCACGCGCGAGCAGCTCGCAAGCGCCTACGCGCCGTTCGTCGGCCATGACGTGCCGATCTCCGTCGTGTGCGAAATCCGCGACCGCGCCGGGACCATCCTGCGCAACGCCGGCTACATCGCCGCGGTCCAGGTGCCGGAGCAGAAGATCACGGACGGCACCGTTCGCTTCCAGGTACTCATGGCGCACCTCACGCAAGTGCGGGTCCGCGGCGATGCGACCGGCGCCGAACGCGTGCTCGCAGGCTATCTCAACCAGCTCACGAAACAGCCGGTCTTCAACCGCTACGACGCCGAGCGCTATCTCCTGCTCGCGAGCGATCTCCCGGGCTATACGGTTCGCCTGACGCTGCGGCCGGCGGGCACCGCGCCCGGCGACGTGATCGGCGACGTTACCGTCCAGCGTACACCCGCCTACGTCGACTTCAACGTCCAGAACGGCGGCTCGCACGAGCTCGGCCCGTGGGGCGGCCTGCTCCGCGCCGAGCTGTTCGGGCTGACCGGGCTCGGCGACCGCACGTCGCTGTCGATCTTCAGCACCGCGGACTTCCACGAGCAGCAGACGGTCCAGCTCGCGCACGACTTCCGACTCGGCCCGCAAGGCCTCGTCGTTTCGGACGCCTTCACCTACGCCTGGGCGCGTCCGACCGTCCCCAATGCGCACGTGCTCGCGAACACGCTGCTCAACACGTTCGGGCTCAGCTATCCGCTGCTGCGGCGGCAGGCGGAGACCATCCGCGCGTCGGGCGGTCTGGATTACGTCAACCAGGACGTGAGGCTGAACGGAATCCCGCTCAGCCGGGACCGCCTGCGGGTGGCCTTCTTCCGCGCCGGAGTCGACGCGGTCGCGACCGATTTTGCCGATCTTCGCTATTCGCAGGCCGAGCCGCCGTGGCACTTCGGTGCGTGGGTCGAGCTGCGCAAGGGCCTGCATGTGCTCGGCGCGACCGACTGCGGCGCGGACAGCGCCGACTGCATCGCCGCCGGCGGGACTCCGCCGAGCCGCCTCGACGGCCGGTCCGACGCGGCCGTTCTGCGCTACAGTGCCGGGGGCGAATATCGTCCCGTGCCGCGGCTCACCTTCGCGCTCAACGCCCGCGCGCAATATGCATGGAAGCCACTGATGAGCTTCGAGCAGTTTGCCGCCGGCAATTATACGGTCGGCCGAGGCTACAACCCCGGCGCGCTTCTCGGCGACACGGGCTTCGGAACACAGGCCGAAGTGCGCATCGGCAGCACGGTCCCGGTGAACGCGCGCAAGGCCGCGCTGGAAGGCTATGTCTTCTGGGATCATGCGTTCGTGCGCGATCGCGGCCACACGGTGATCACGCCCGGCCCCGATCATCTCGATTCGGTCGGCACCGGCGCGCGCATCGCCTGGCGCCGCTTCACGATCGACGCCGCGATGGCGGCCCCGCTGACCCGCATCGGCTCCCCCGCGCGCAAGCCGCCTCTTCGCTTTCTCGTGTCGCTTACGACCAGGCTCTTTCCTTGGAGCTATGAATGATGCCCAGCGCAACGCCCGCGTGCCGCCCGAGCCGGAACAGGCTTCTCATTTCCTGCGCCACGGTGGCGATGGCGACCGCCGCGCTGCTGCCCCAAAAGGCGGATGCCCAAGCCTTCCAGGGGCGCATCAACAGCAGCGTCGGATCCGTTACCCGCACCAACACGACAGCGACCAGCGAGACGATCACGATCGGCTCGTCGACCGCGACGATCAACTGGACTCCGACCGGCCAGCCGAACGGCAGCGGCAACATCGATTTCCTGCCCTCGGGCAATGTCGCGACCTTCCAGGGAACGGCAAACGCGGGCGACTACACCGTGCTCAATCGGATCATCCCCGGCGGCTCGACGCCGATCGAGCTCAACGGCACGATCAACGCTCTCCTCAGCGACTCGTCGACCGGCGGCAACATCTGGTTCTACAGCCCGAACGGAATCCTCATCGGCGCCAATGCGGTCTTCAACGTCGGCGGCCTGCTGCTCACGACCGCCGATCCGGGAAGCAACTGGAGCACCTCGGCAGGCGGCTTCGCCGCGACCGCGCCGTGGGTCGCGGCACCCGGATCGTTCGTGACCGTGAGCCAGGGCGCGCAGATCAACGCGGCGAACAGCTACGTCGCGATGGTCGCGCCGAGGGTTACTCAGGCGGGCACCGTCAACGTCAACGGGTCCGCGGCCTATGTCGCCGCCGATCAGGTCACCATGACCGTCAACCAGGGCCTGTTCGATATCGCGGTCGACGTCGGCACGGACGACCCGAACGGCATCGTCCATAGCGGCACGACGACCGGCGCGGCGAACGCGACCGCCGCCGACAACCACAGCATCTACATGGTCGCGGTGCCGAAGAACTCGGCGCTGACGATGCTGCTGCAGGGCGGCCGGGTCGGCTTCGGCGATGCCGTCAGCGCCGACGTCCAGAACGGGCAGATCATCCTTTCTTCGGGTTACAGCGTCGGCGACGACGGCGCCGGCAAGGCGGTCTTCAACGGATTGCAGCTCGGCAGCTCGATCGGCGGCCCCGCGGCCGGAATCACGATCGACGGCGGCAAGTTCAGTTCGTCCGTAAACGGGGCCGCGACGGGCGACATCCTCGCGCAAGGCAGCGACGGCTCCGGCACCGGCGGAACGCTGGAGTTCGACGGCAACGTTACGCTCCAGGGGCTGCTTTCGTCGAGGCTCATCGCCAACGCGGGCGACACCGTCACGGTCGGCGGGAGCGCCAACATCACCGCCGACGATTTCAAGTCGTTCGTCGGCGACAGCAGCGCCACGAATGTCGACGCGCGCGGAGGAACCGCGGAGATTCGCGCCGCAACCGGCGGCTCGATCGCCATCAACGGGTCGGCCGCGGTGTCGGCGAATGCCGCCTCCACCGTCAACACGGCGACCGCTTACGGGGGAATTGCCTACGGCGGCACGGCGCTGATCGATTCGCAGGGCGGGACAATCACCATCGGCGGCTCGACGAACGTGTTTGCGCTCGCGGCTGCCGACATGGCCGACAATGGCTTCGACGGCCGCGACTCCCAGGGCGGGCAGGCGAAGGTGACGGCGGCCAGCGGCGGCTCCGTGTCGATCGGCGGCGCTCTCCAGGTTAACGCCGACGGCGACGGCAGCTTCAGCGCGCTTGAATCGGGCGGCACCGGCGGCCCAGGCGTCGGCGGCTATGCGGCGCTGTCAGCCGACGGCGGCGCTTCGATCAACATTTCGGGCCAGACGATCGTTTCGGCGACCGGCTATGGCGGCGGTCTCATCAACAGCACGGGCGGCACCGGCGGCCTCGGTCAGGGCGGCGAAGTCGACCTTCTGGCGACGAACGGCGGCACCATCGGCCTCGGGTCGACGGCCTATTTCAACGCCGCGGGTTTCGGGCAACCTTTCGGGACTCCTTCACAGCAGACGGCGCTGCAAGGCGGCGAAGGTGACGGCGGCGAGACCTATATGAACATCGATGGCGGCAGCGTCACGGCCGCCGGCGATCTCAATCTCTTCGCAGACGGCCGCGGCGGCAGCGGAATGACGGGCGGCGACGGCTTCGGCGGCAGCGCTTACGCTGACATGTACGAGGGGACGGGAGGAGCGCTCAACGTCGCCGGCCAGCTGACCGTGCGCGCCGGCGGACAGGGCGGGAATGCCGTGGCGAACGCGAGCGGCGCCGGCGGTGCAGGCGGGAGCGGCACCGGCGGATATGCCGAGCTGTTCGTTTCCGATTACACGCAGGACGCCCCAAGCACCGTGTCGCTCGGAAGCGCCGACATCAGCGCCGACGGTTTCGGCGGTATCGGCGGGGATGGCCTGACCGGCGGCACCGGTGGGACCGGCCACGGCGGCGAAGCCGATCTCGACCTCGAGACCGGCTCTGTCGCCACCGGCAATCTGTCGATTACCGCGGCAGCGACAGGCGGCACGGGCGGCACGGGATCGTCCGGCGCCGGCGGTATCGGCGGGGACGCGTACGGCGGCTCCGCTTACGGCTATATCGGAACGAAGGTCCCGGCGGACATCCGGTCGACGGTGCAGGCTCTCGGCGGCAATGGTGGCAGCGGCACGGTCCAGGGGGACGGCGGCTATGCCCAGGGCGGCAGCAGCTTTTTCTATGTCGACTCGGGCGGCGAGCTCGACGGCAGCCTCGACCTGACCGCGAAGGCGATCGGCGGAAGCGGTGCCAACGGCGGCGAAGGCGATGGCGGCGAGGCCGACCTGGAGGTGACCGGCGCGGTCAACGCGCCTTCGATGAACCTCGACGCAAGCGGCACCGGCGGCACCGGGAACAGCGGCGACGGCGGCTTCTCCGAAGGGGGTTATGCCGATCTCGACATCTACGGCGGGAGCGTCGACGTAACCAACGGGCTGCGGATCGACGCCAACGCGAACGACATTTTTGACGAGGCCTTGAACGTGATCGGCGCCAAGGGCGCGGTCAACGGCGGCGATTCTCTCGGCGGAGAGGCCGGGATCGACATCTATGGCGGCTCGCTTACCGTCGGCGGCGAAACCGACATCGTTGCACGTGGAGTGGGTGGCAGCGGCGGTGCCAACGACGGGGCAACCGGTGGCAGCGGCGGCTATGGCGAAGGCGGCGACGCCTACTTGTACATCGACGGCTCCAGCGTCTGCACGACGATTTGCGGCGCGGCGATCACCCCGGCAGCCGCGAGCGGGATAAGCGTCACGCTCAACGACCTGCTGATGAACGCCAACGGCCGAGGCGGGACCGGCGGCACTGCAGCGACAGGCGGCGCCGGCGGGGAAGGCGACGGCGGATCGGTCGACGTCGAAACCTACGACAGCAACTTCACGGCTCGGGACATCGAGACAAACGCCAACGGCATTGGCGGAATAGGCGGCAGCGGCTCCGACGGACTGGGCGGCGACGGCGGCAGCGGCTTCGGCGGCGACGGCTATCTCGACACGGCCGGCACCGTGCAGGCAGCCTCGCTGTTCATGACCGCCCACGGCACGGGCGGCGCCGGCGGCAGCGGAACCGCCGGGTCGGGCAACGGCGGCGACGGCGACGGCGGATATATCGACGGCTATCTCGACAGCACCGCAATCGTCACCGTCGACGGCAGCGGCGGCGGCGATCCGACGCTTGCAGGCATGTTCCGCCTCAGCGCGGCCGGCATCGGCGGCGACGGCAACAATGGCGGCACCGGTTACGCCGGCGATGTCTATTTCGATGTCGATGGCTCGCTCGCCGGCGCCGCGCTGCTGCAGGTGACGGGGCAGGCGTTCGGCGGACAGGGCCTCGGCGGCTCGGGCGGCGACGCCTACGCCGACGACGGCGAGGCTACTCTCAACGTCTACGGCTCCGTCGATGCGCCGCGAGTCATCGTTGGCGGCAGCGCGACTGCCGGCAACGGAGCAACCGCCGGCGGAACTGCCAATGGCGGCTATGCGGAGCTCTATCTCGCGGGGTCGGCGACCTCCGGCGACGTCGCGGTCCAGGCCAACGCCACTGCCGGGAACGGCGCCAGCGGCAATGGCGGCATGGCGAACGGAGGAGAATCGAGCCTGTCGATCGACGGCGGCTCGCTAACCGTCGCCTCCACTTCTGGCGGAACGCACGTCACCGCGGATGCGAGCGGCGGCGGCGGCGCGAGCGGCGGCTCTGCCCAGGGCGGCGTTTCGACGGTCGAAACAAGCGCGAACGGCGGCAGCCTCGACACCAGCTACCTCGAGCTTCACAGCAGCGGCCTGGGCGGCGTCGGAGTCACGGCCGGCGGAAGCGGAGCCGGCGGCGCAGCGGAGCTGCTGGTTGCGGGCTCGCTGAACAGCGGCGCGAGCGCCAGCGTCAAGCTCGGCTCGGCCTCGGTTGCGAGCAACGGCTCGGGCGGTACCGCATCCGACGCAGGGGCGACCGGCGGAAGCGGCGCCGGCGGTGAGGTGGCGATCGATTTCGGCGCCGCTTCGCCCGCGGTGGCGGGCACCAGCTTCAACGTTTCCGCCGATGGAAACGCCGGGGTTGGCGCAGCCGGCGCCGGGAACGCGCTCGGCGGCGGTGTTTCGCTTGCGGCTCCTTCGGTCAGCTTCGCGGACGCCTCGTTCTCGGCGCTCGGGGCCGGCGGGACGATCGATCTCGGTGACATCGACTCGACCGGAGAGTTACACCTGCAGAGTGGCGGCGACATCAGCTTCGGCAACGTCAGCGCCGCGCATCTTTCTTTCGAGTCCGACACCGGCGCCGTCACCGGCGGCAACATCACGGCGACGGATCGCATCGACGGCAATTCGAACGGCGCCGTCGTGCTCGGCAACCTCAGCGCCGGGCCCGGTCTGCCGACCGGCGACGGCAAGGATTTCTCGGTCGCCATCACCTCGGGCACGTCGATCCAGGTCGGAGATGTCGCCGCCGCCGGAAACGTCGGCTTCGCCACGCCCGGCGGCCTTGCAGCGGGCAACATCACCTCGGGCGACGTCTTCCTTGCGATGATCGGGGGCGATCTCGCGACCGGTTCGATCACGACTCGCACCACGGGCCGCGTCTATATAGGCGACGCGTCGATGTTTGCCGCGGCCGGCGGGCCGGACAATTTCGATCCCAGCGCCGTGCTTGCGCTCGATCCCGTTGCGACGGGCGGGGGGATCGCCATCGGCGGACCGGTCTCGACCGGCACGATGCAGGCGTCGGCGGGCGGCGCGATCTCCGTCGCGAACGTCACTGCCGCCTCGTCGGTGGACCTCACGTCGGGCGGCCTGGCGACCTTCAACGGCACCGTATCGGCTCCGAACATTACAGTGACCTCGGGCGACATCGACGTCGCCGCGGGCGCGTCGCTCGGCATTCACGGAGTGACGTCGCTGATCACGCTCAACGCCGTCAGCGACCAACCCGTGCTCGTCGGCGCGCTGACCGGTTCCGACGGCCAGTATGTGCTCGACGAGCAGGGCGACATCGCAACCAATGCGCTGGTCCTCAACGCGGTTTCGCCGGGCGGCGGGACAGCACCGGACATCCAGATCGGTACAGTCACGATCGATGGCAGCCAGAGTGCCGGCGGCGGGATTTCGAGCATCGCAGTCAACACCAGCAGATCGATCCTGGTCGAAGGGGCAGTCAACTACGGCAATGCCGGCGCCAGCGACTCGCTCGCGCTGAATGCCGGCGGCAATATCGAGGTGAATACCGCGACCGGCAGCATCGCGATGACCAACGGCTCGGCCCTCGCCGGATCGCTGACTCTTTCGGGCGCCAACATCTGGGTCGCCGATCAGTCGATCCTCACCGCGCTCGAGCAGGACCCCACCTCGGTAACCGCCGACGAGCTGTCGGCGAACAGCGGCACGTCCAAGCCGGACGGCTATGTCTCCGCCGGAGGCGTCGCCGTCGACGTCGGCAGCAGCTTCCTCGTCCAGAACAGCGGAACGCTCGACGATCTCGGCGGGATTACCGTCGGCGACGGCGGGCTGACCATCAACGCGGGCCAGCCGGCCGCCGGCTTCGCGCGAGCGGCCGAAGCGACGACGCCTTCGTTCGACATCTACGGCCGCCAGGACAAGTCGGACGGCACCGCCGTCACTGGCGACGCGTTCGCGGCGTCGGTCACGACGTCCGGCGCGTTCGCGGCGGACTCGCTCATCAATGGCTGTCCGGTGGGCGGCTGCGCGCCACCGCCGCCGCCTCCGCCTCCTCCGGCGCCGCCCGCCGCGACCGCATCGGACCAGGTGCTCGGACCGCTCGCGTCCGCCGACGCCGGGATCGGCGACGATCAGCAGTCGGAGGAAGACAAGAAGAAGGACAATGGCGACGACGAGGACGAGGGCATCAACGCCTCGCTCCGCCTCATCAACACCGGCCCGATCAATCTCGACCAGCGGATCGACGAGCCGGTGACGAGTGGAAACGACGTCGACTTCGACCTCGGGCCACCGCCCGGGGCGAATTGAGCGGAGGATCGCATGATGAGGATAATCCTGGCGATCGCAGCGGCGCTGTCATTCTTTGCCGCCGCAACTCCCGCCACGGCCGCGCCGCTCAGCGTCCGCGACAGTTTCCGCATCGGCGATTCGGGAACGATCTTCTGCTCGGCGGAAAGCACCGCGACTGACCCGGTGCTCGGGACCATGTTCGACATCGGCTATTCGGTGACCTGCCGCGACGCCGCGTTGCCGGTCGGCAAGCTGTACAAGCTGCGCGATTCCGCCGCGGCGATCGCCCGCCTCGCGGCCGACCGCGCGGCGCAGGCGACCTGCTCGCCGCCCCATGCGGTGGCGCTGGCGGGTCTCGGCACGGCGCAGGCGATCGACTGCAAGCTCAAGGAGGCAGCGGTCGCCTATCGCGCCTACCAGCTCAGGCAGGGCAAGCTGCTCTATGCGGCGGAAGGCCTGGCGGGCTACGACAGCGCCCTCCAGCTCGGACTCAGAAGCCTCGTCGCCGACCAGCCGGTGAAGGGTGAGATATCGATCGCCACCACCGGCATTGGCGATCCGGCAGCCTTCGCCCGGGTGCAGGCCGGGACGCTCGATCCGGCCAAGGCGTTGTCCGAGGCGTACCGCCGCAACAATGCCGGAAGCTATGCCGAAGCCGCCGAGTTCTTTGCCGCGGTCGGCAACGATCGCAACTCGCCGCTGAGCCGCGCCGAGGCGCTTGCAAACGAGGCGCTTCAGAAATCGAACCTCGGCCGTTTCGCGGAGGCGGACGCACTGTTCGCACGCGCCGCCGGGCAGGTCGGATCCAACCCGATCGTCGCCAGGCGCCTGCGCAATTATCGTGCGATGCACATGCTCAACCAGGGAAAGCCCAAGGAGGCGCTGGCCGAGCTCGACAAGCCGCTGCCGAAGGCCAGCCGGGACGACGAGGGCTCCGGCGGCACCGGTTCGCTCGCGATCGACGCGGCAACGGCGCAGAGCCTCAACGCGGACTCGAAGTTCGGGCAGGAGCTCGGCGAACAGGCCGAACAACTGCTTCCGACCGAGAAAGCGGCGATTCTCGACGGCCAGGCGCTGCAGCTGCGGGGGACGTCGCTTCGTCTGACCGGCGATCTCGCCGGCGCAAGCGCCGCGCTGCGCAGCGCGGACTCGGCGTTGTCGGCTGTGCGCGACGGCAAGGTTGCCTCGATCATGTGGCTCCGCGCCCAGATCCTCGGCGACCTCGCCGCGATTGCCGAAGAGCAGAAGAACCTGCCCGAGGCCGACGGGCTCTACCGCAAGGCCGTGGCGCTGCTCGAGGTGAATTATCCGGGCTCGGCGGCGCTCCTCAACACCAAGGCGCGGCTCGCCGGTTTCCTCGCCCGAAGCGGCCAGCTTTCGACCGCCGAGGCGATGTTCCACGACATCGTCCATTCGCAGCCCGACACGACCAACCTTCCGCCGTCTTTCGCCAACGTCCTCCGGCCCTATGTCGACCTGCTTCTCAAGAAGGGCAACGATCCCGCCGCGGCGGCCGAGATCTTCGCCGCGACCCAGCTGATGGTTCGCCCCGGCCTGGCGCAGACGCAGGCCGTGCTCGCCCGCGAGCTCACCGGCGGCACCGATGACGCTTCGCGCCTGTTCCGTCAATCCGTGACCCTTTCTCGCCAGGTCGAACGTGCACGGATCGAGCTTGCGCGGCTGTCGGACATCGCCAAGCCGACGGCCGACGAGGCGACCCGCGCGCATGCGCTTCGCGCCGCAGTCGGCCAGACGGAGAAGGAGCAGCTCGCGACGCAGGCCGCGCTGGCAAGCTTCCCGCGCTACCGCGCGGTGTCGAGCGAAATCATTCCGCTGTCCGACCTGCAGAAGATCCTGCGCTCGGGCGAGGCCTATTATCGCATGACGATTGTCGGCGACGAGGTCTACGCGACACTCGTCACGCCGGCCGCAGCGCACGCGGCAAAGCTGAAGGTCAGTGCAAGCCAGCTGTCCGATCAGGTCCAGGCCCTGCGTGAGACCATCTCTACGACCGAGAACGGGCAGCGGACGACCTACCCGTTCGACGTGTCGCTCGCGCACCAGATGTACGGCGAGCTGTTTGGCCCCTTCGCCCCAGAAGTTGCCGCGACGAAGCACCTGATCTTCGAGCCTGACGGGGCGATGCTCCGGCTTCCGCCGAACCTGCTGGTCATGGACCAAGCGTCGGTCGACGCGTATCAGAAGCGCTCCGCCGCCGGGGGCGACGCCGCGTTCGACTTCCGCGGAATCGCATGGCTCGGCCGCGACCGCGACATCAGCACGTCCGTGAGCCCGCGCTCCTTCGCCCAGCTGCGGAACGCTCCGCCGTCCGCCGGACGCAAGGAATATCTCGGGCTCGGCCAGAACACGCCGCCATCGGCGGCTGCGGCCGGCCTGATCCCGGCTGCCGCAGACCGCGACTGCATGCTGCCGATCTCGTCATGGTCTCATCCGATTTCCGCAAAGGAGCTCCAGACCGCGAGCGCGATCCTCCAGCCCTATGACCCCGGCGGAGTCCAGGTCGTCACCGGCGACGCGTTCACCGACACCGCGCTCGAAAGCCGCGACGACCTCGACCAATATCGTATCATCCATTTCGCCACTCACGGCGTGGTCACCTCGCGCGCCGCCAAATGCCCTGCGCAGCCTGCGCTCCTGACGAGCTTCGGCGGCAGCGGCTCGGACGGGTTGCTGACGTTCAAGGAAGTGTTCGACCTGCACCTCGATGCCGATCTCGTGATCCTTTCGGCTTGCGACACGGCGGCAAAGGCCAGCACTGCAGCGACCCAGCAGGCAGGCCTCTCGACCGGCGGCGACGTTGCCCTCGACGGCCTCGTGCGCGCGTTCGTCGGCGCCGGCGCACGCCTCGTGGTGGCGAGCCACTGGCCGGTGCCCGACGACTACAATGCCACGCAGCGGCTGATTACCGGCCTGTTCTCCGCTCCGCCCGGCACGCCGACGGTCACTGCGCTGAGAATGTCGCAGCGGCAGCTGATGGACGACGTCAACACGTCCCACCCGTTCTATTGGTCCGCATTCGCGGTTGTCGGCGATGGGGAAATTCCGGTGATCCGCCCGATCCAGCGGATCGCCCAGTCGGGCAAGTGACGCCCGATTACTGCTCCTGATCGGAGTCGAGGTCGGAGGGCTGAGGATCGCCGCAACGGCAGGTGGTCACCCGTCCCACGCGCGGCCGCTTGGGCGCAGGCGACGCGGCCTGGTCGGCTGGAGCCTGCGTCCGAACGACATCTGCCGAGGCCAGCACGAGCGACGGGGCCGCGGGTTGTGGCTGCGCGGGCGGACCATCCTGCGGCTTGTGCGGCTCGGCCGCAAAAGCGTTGGCGCTCATCAGCGCAGCGGCGGCAATCAGGACGACGCGGGCATGCATGACCGGCTCCTTCGAGAAGTCGCTTTCCGATAGGCCAATCGTCCTTTCCGGATTCCTTCCGTAACTGGTTAAAACTGCTGCAAGAATCGCTCGCGGCGACCGAATTGTGGAAATTTTTTCCGCTTAATTTCAACAGTTTAGCTGCTATGTCGGACTGCCGACCTTCATTGACTTTCCATTAACGCGAGCGCACATTGATCGCCTTGACTCAGTCAAGGGGGCAACAATGACTACGATGGTTTCCAACAAGAATAATCGCAGAATGATTCTGACCACCGCGGGCGTGCTCGTCTTCGGTATCGCCGCTTATGGGCTCGGACGTGTGTATCCGCCGCTCGGCGAAACGGCCGGCACGGTCGGTCCGGCGCAGCGCTACGTCGCGCCGCAGGTGACCGATGCCGACGTCCAGCTCGGCGACACCTCGGTTCCGCAGCTGATGCAGACCGATGCGTTCGAACTGATGGTCCATGACCCGAGCTTCCGCGCTCTTGCGGCGAGCCCGGGCTTTCAGGCTCTTGCCAGCCAGCCGCAGGTGATGGCGGCGCTCATGTCGAATCCGAAGGCTTTTGCCGCGCTTGCCGCGGATCCGAGGGCTTTCGCCGGCGTCGCGCAGGCGGCGCAGAGCTCCGCGGCCTTGTCGGCCAGTTCGCATCAGGCCAGCGCCGCGCTGCTGAGCGCCGTCGCCGGCCATCCGGCCGCGATGTCGGCACTCGCTTCGCAGCCGGCGGCACTTGCGGCGATCCTGTCGAACGCGTCGGCCTTCTCGAGCTTCGCGTCCAACGCCAATGCGTTCCACAATGCCGCTTCGAACGCGGCTGCAAACGCCAACATGGCGAGCAGCGCGGCGGCGTTCCAGGCGCTATCGGCGAGCAATTCGGCGATGCAGGCGCTGCAGGCCGATCCGGGCGTGTTCAAGGCGCTCGCGGCCAACGCAGCGGCGTTCAAGGCGCTCTCGGGCCAGCCGGCGGCGCTCTCCGCCGCAGTGAACAGTGCAGCAGCCGCCGCGCACCAGATGCAGTCGGCGGGGATCTCGAGCGCGGCAATGTCGGCGCTTGCGGCCAATCCGACCGCCTTCTCGCTGCTCGCGGGTCAACCGCAGGCACTGGCAGCGATCGCCGGCCATTCGCAGGCGTTCGCGGCGCTTGCAGGACATCCGGCGGCGCTTGCCGCGATCATGGCCAATGCGTCGTCGTTCAGCAGCTTCGCAAGCAACGCCAACTCGTTCCATAATGCCGCTTCCAACGCCGCCGCCGACGCGCGGATGGCGAGCAATGCCGCGGCGTTCCAGGGACTTGCGGGCGACAGCAAGGCGATGGCCGCGCTTCAGGCCGATCCGGGCGTGTTCGCCGCGATGTCGCACAACGCGCTCGCGTTCGGCGGTCTTGCAAGCAATGCGCACATGATCAGCCCGCAGCTGGTCGCCGCAATCGGCAACAATGCGTCGAGCTTCTCAAGCTCGGCGCTCAATGCCGCGCAGCTCAGCGCGGCAGCGCATGCGCTGCAGGCGTTCGACGCTCATTCGATGATCGCATCGGCGTCGGCTGCGAAAGCGCTCAACGCGTCGGCGGCGCAGGCGGTGCTCGCCAACCCGCAGACCTTCTCGGCGATGATGGCCGCGCCCAACGCGTTTGCGGCGCTTGCTGGACATCCGGCGGCGCTCGCCGCGCTGTCGTCGAACGCGAAGGCCTGGGCAGCGCTCGCGGCGCAGCCGAACCTCGCGGCAGTCGCGGCCAGTCCGAGCTTCTCCGCAGCGTTGAACCAGGCGGGAGTCAGCCAGGCGGCATCGCAGTCGCACTCCGACTGATCTTGCGGCTGGGGGGCCGTTCATGGGGGTTGAGTATTTGACGGGGCGCCGCCTCGCGTATTTCGGGGCGGCGCTCCTCCTTTCTGGAGCGAGCGCCGCGTTCGCGCAGACGCCCGCCAAGCAATCCCCGCCTCCTCCGCCGCCGGACACCACGACAGTTGTCGAGAAGCCCGACGCCGTTCCCCCGGAGCCGCAGGAAACTCCTCCCGCCGAGCCGGTCACGCCAGGGCCGCTCAAGCCGGCGGCGCCCGAGCAGGAAGGCCCTAAGCACGTCCCCCAGGACGCGTCGGGATTTCATCTGTCGACGCTCGAAACGAAGGACCTGACGCTCCTCTACATCGATCCGATGCAGACCTACCTCACGCCCTACATTGCCCGGGCGTTCGAGAACTCCCTCCACTTCCACGAGAAGAATTTGCATTGGAAGCCGTGGGAGCCGGTGACCATCCTGCTCAAGGATTTCTCCGATTACGGAAACGCCGCCGCGCTCGGGTCCCCAAGCGACATGGTCCTGCTCGACGTCGCGCCCTTGTCCCTGTCGATGGAGACCTTCTCGCCCGGCGAGCGCTTCTTCACCCTGATGAATCACGAGCTCACCCATGTCGGGACGATCGACGTGTGGAACAGCCGCGACGCATTCTGGCGGCACCAGCTCGGCGGCAAGCCCGCGCCGATCCAGGCGCACCCCGAATCGATCCTCTACAATTTCCTGACCAGTCCCCGGAACCTCAGCCCGCGCTGGTACATGGAAGGCAGCGCCGTGTTCATGGAGACGTGGATGGCGGGCGGCCTCGGCCGCGCTCAAGGCGGCTACGACGAAATGGTGTGGCGGGCGAAGATCCACGACCACAGCCGGATCTTCTCGGCACTCGGGCTCGAAAGCGAGGGCACCCAGATCGATTTCGAAGTCGGCGCCAATTCCTATCTCTACGGCACCCGTTTCATGTCCTACCTCGGCCTGACCTACGGCCCCGAAAAGGTCGTTCAGTGGCTCAGCCGTCCAGAGGATTCAAAGGCCTATTACTCGAGCCAGTTCGAGCATGTGTTCGGCAAGCCGCTCGACCAGGTTTGGGACGAGTGGATCGCGTTCGAGCACAAGTTCCAAGAAGAGAATCTCGCCCGCCTGGCGCAATATCCGCTGACGGATCCGAAGCACCTCTCGCCGGTCGCGCTCGGCTCGATGTCGCGCGGCTTCGTCGACGAGAAGACGAACAGCCTGATCGCGGCGTTCCGCTGGCCCGGGAAGATCGGATTCCTCGGGAAGATGGATCTTTCGACTGGCAAGATCACGCATCTGACCGACCTCGACGGGATGATGCTCTACAAGGTGACCAGCGTCGCCTACGACCCGGCGACGCGAACCGCTTTCTACACCAACCAGAATTACGCCTATCGCGACATCAACGCGATCAACGTCGACACCGGAAAGCAGCGGCGGCTGCTGACCGATGCGCGGATCGGCGACCTCGCCTTCGACCGTGCCGACAATAGCCTGTGGGGCATCCGCCACCTGAACGGCTTCGTCACGCTGGTCCGAATTCCGCCGCCGTACACGAGCTTCAACCAGGTGAAGACGTTCAACTATGGCGAGATCATTTTCGACCTCGACGTCTCGCCCGACGGCCAGTTGATCTCGGCGTCCTACGGCGGAGTCGACGGCAAGCAGTCGGTCCGGGTGTGGAAGGTTTCGGACCTCGAAGAGGGCAACGCGGACAGTCCGGTCGCGACCCTGTCGCTCCCCTCTTCAGTGCCGGAAATGTTCACCTTCACGCCTGACGGCAAGGCGCTCCTCGGCAATAGCTATTATACCGGCGTTTCGAACGTCTATCGGTTCGACATCGCGAGCGGCAAGTGGGACGTGCTCACCAACGCCGCGACCGGCTTCTTCCGCCCGCAACTGCGCCCCGACGGGTCGCTGCTGGTCTACGACTACACCGGCGAAGGCTTCAATCCGTCGATCGTCGAGCCGAAGGTGCAGCAGGATCTCGGGACCGTGCGCTTCCTCGGCACCGAGGTGGTGAACGCCCATCCCGAGCTCAAGACCTGGGTCGCCGGTTCGCCGGCCAGGGTGCCGATCGAGCAGATGATCACCAACCAGGGCACCTACGAGCCGTTCAAGCGGATGCGCTTCGATGCCCATTATCCGATCCTGTCGGGCTATGCGCAGAAGCCGGCGCTCGGCTATTATTTCCACATCGCGGACCCGCTCCAGTTCCGGCAGTTCAGCGTCGCTGCGTCGATCTCACCCTATCATGTGCACGGCGGCGAGCGCTTCCACCTCGACGCCGAATATCAGACGCCGAACTGGAAGCTGACCTACTGGCACAATCTGTCGGATTTCTATGACCTGTTCGGCCCGGTGCTTCGTAGCCGCAAGGGCGACGCGTTCATCGCCGAATATACCAAACCTTTGATCTACGACCCGCCGCGCCAGCTCGACCTGTTCGGGTCCGCCGCGACCTATTTCGGCCTCGACACGCTGCCAGGCGCGCAGAACATCGTCTCGCCGAGGGACATGCGCTCGGCCGAGATCGGCCTCAAATACACCAACACGACCAAGGCGCTCGGCGGCGTCGACCATGAGAAGGGCGTCGAAGGACGGATCGCGGTCGGCAGCGACCAGGCGCAGGGCCATCTCTATCCGAAGATCTACGGCGGCCTCAGCGCCGGCACCGCGCTCCCCTTCCCCAACAGCTCGGTGTGGCTCTACGGCTGGGCGGGGATGGTCGGCGGCCCGCGCCCCGATGCGCTCGCCGCTTATTATTTCGGCTCGTTCGGCAACAACTATGTCGATAACCGGCCGGAGAAACGCTACCGCGAGATGGAAAGCTTCCCGGGCTTCGACATCGACGAGATCGCCGCGCGCAAGTTCGGCCGGCTGACCGGCGAAGTGAACCTTCCGCCCGTCCGCTTCGCCGAGGTCGGAACGCCGGCATTCTACCTGAGCTACATCCGGCCGGCGGTCTTCACCGGGGCGATGGCGACCGAGGCGCCAGACGGCAGCGGACACCATTTGTACGACGTCGGCGCTCAGCTCGACCTGGCCTTCACCGTCGCCTTGCGGCTGCCGATGGTCTTTTCCGTGGGCGCTGCGCACGGTTGGAAAGACGGCCATTCGCGCAAGACCGAATGGTTGGCGTCGCTGAAGATCATGTGATGCTCGAGCTTGCTCAGGCCGCGCATTGGGCCATCGCCCTCGTTCCGGTGCTCGTCATGCTGACGATCTTCATCTGGCTCGACGCGTTCAAGCTGATGAGCGTCGGCGAAGTGCTGCTCCTGCTGTTCCTCGGCGGCATCGCCGCGGTGGTCGCCTATCCGATCAGCGGTCGCTTCCTCGACACGCTGCCGATCGGCTTCACCATCTACAGCCGCTTCATCGCGCCGTGGATCGAGGAAGCGCTCAAGGCGGTCGTGATGATAGCGCTCTTCCGCTTCAACCGCATCGGCTACAAGCTCGACGCGGTTATCTCCGGCTTCGCCATCGGCGCGGGATTCTCGCTGGTCGAGAACGTCATCTACCTGACCATCTTCCCGTCTTACGGCGCCGGCACATGGCTGGTCCGCGGGCTCGGAACCGCGGTGATGCACGGAACCACGCTCGCGCTTCTCGCTGCCATCGCCCACGAATTCGCCGAGCGCGAAACTCGCGAGGCGGCGAGCGAGTTCGACTTCCACCTCTGGTGGTTCCTCCCCGGCTATCTCGTCGCGGTCGCGCTCCACACCGCCTTCAACCAGTTCCCCGATCGGCCACTGCTCGCCATGCTCGGAGCGATCGTGATCGCGCCCGTCGCGCTGATCGGCATCTTCGAGTTCGGCACCGCCGAGGCCGAGCGTTGGCTCAAAACGGAATCGGCCGAGCACCGAGCGCAGGTCGAGGCGCTGCGCGCGGGCGGCTGGCCGGACGGTCCGGCTGCGCGCAAGATTGCGGCTCTTGCCGAACGCACGGGGCCTGAGGGCGCCAAGCGCATCCGCCGCTACTGGGAGCTCCAGGCCTGGCTCGTCGCCGAGGCGGAAGAGACGATGCTCGAGGAGGACGCCGGCGATGCCGAGTTCGATCCGAAGGAAATCCGCGCAACGATCGACGAGCTCGACGGCCTCAAGCGCGCGCTCGGCCGGAGCACCTTCGCAGCGCTCAATGCGCTGCTGCCGTTCAGCCGTAACGATTATTGGGAGGTATCGGAGCTCAAGGAGCGCCTCGCGCGGCGCTAGGGCTTGCCGAACGTCTTCAGGAGCTTGAGCTTGAACTCCACCGGCCTGCGCTCGGCGTAATATTCCTGGACGAGCGGGGCGATCAGCCGATGCCCGCTTCGCGACACGTAATTGGCGGTGCCGGTGAGCGACAACGTCTGGGTGAAGCTGTGGGTGT
>Ga0207698_10000603_pt1 | contig 21081 bp, 20 predicted proteins | sample KBSCornC22_FD_184298 | JGI IMG/M metagenome (GOLD analysis project Ga0207698, IMG submission 184298) | Corn rhizosphere microbial communities from Kellogg Biological Station, Michigan, USA - KBS Corn C2-2 (SPAdes) (version 2) | ecosystem: Host-associated > Plants > Roots > Rhizosphere > Soil ... | reverse complement strand
TGACGTATCGCGAATCCCTGATACGCATTGCAGTAGAGATGCGCTCACATTGGTGCGGTGATTCTCTACATGGCGGCGATTGTACTTGCTTTCAAACTATGACTGAAACGGTGTCTGATTCTTAGCTGAACAAAACGACGCACGGTCCCACTTGTATTGCTGCAGACTCTCGCATGACTGACGTAATGAAAGCGCTTGGCCTCGCAGCGCGCAGCATCATGCATCCGAAGATGCTTGCGCTCACCTTCTGGCCGATGGTTATCGCGCTTGCGCTGTGGATCGGCGCGGCGTGGTTCTATTGGGATGCCTGGACGGGTTCGTTGTCCGCGCTCCTGACCGGCACCCGCATTGCCGACTGGCTGCCGCCGGACGTCGCTCCGCGTCTGATTCACTACTCGGCGCTCGTGCTGGTTTTCATGTTGCTTATGCCGGTCATATTGATCACCGCAGTACTGCTGGCAGCTGTTATCGCGATGCCGATAATTGTCAATTTCGTCGCCGCGCGCCACTATCCGCAGCTCGAAAAAAAGCATGGGGCAACGATCGCCGGCAGCATAGTCAACGCGCTGGTCGCGATACTTGTATTTGCGGGATTGTGGATCGTAACGCTGCCCTTATGGCTGACCGGCATATTGGCGCCTGTGCTGCCGCTGCTGTTGTCGGCGTACCTGAATCAACGGCTGTTTCGCTACGACGCACTGGCGGAGCATGCGAGCGCGCCGGAATATCGCTCGATCGTCCAAACGAGCCGCGGCCGCATGTATGTGTTGGGGTTCGCGCTCGCAGTGCTTTATTACGTGCCGCTTCTTAATTTGCTCGTTCCGATATTGAGTGGGCTCGCGTTTACCTACTTCTGTTTGGGCGAGTTAGCGCGATTGCGCGAGAGGCAAGCAGTCGTACGCCGATAACGCTTGGGTGAAAGAGGGCCATGACATGACAGCACGATTCGCAGCCAAGGTAGTGATCGTGACCGGTGCAGGCAACGGAATAGGCGCGGCGACCGCCCGGCGTTTTGCACGCGAAGGCGCGAAAGTGCTATGTGCGGATATTGATGAAACAGCCGCGCTGAGCGTTGCCGAAGAAATCGCAGGGGATGGCGGCACGGCGGCAGCTTGCCGCACGGATATACGCGACGCTGACAGTGTCAGCGCCATGATTGAGTCCGCGCTTGAACGGTTCGGCGCTCTGAATATCATGATCAACAACGCCGGTGCAGGCGCGCAAAAACACTTTATCGAGACGCCGCTTGAAACGCTGCGCGCGATGCTCGATGTGAACGTCATTGGCACTTTCCTGTGTGCGCAGGCCGCTGCGCGTCAAATGATGAACGCGGGCGGCGGTGCGATCGTCAACTTTTCTTCGCATTCCGGCTTGCTGGGAAGCAGCGGACGAGCTGCGTATGCCGCCTCTAAAGGCGGCATCATCGCAATGACGCGGGTGATGGCGGTCGACCTCGCGGCGCATAAGATTCGCGTGAATGCAATTGCACCGGGGCCGATTGATGTGCCGCGCAGCCGCAAGCAGCATACCGGGGAGCGCCGGGAAGCATGGCAGCGCGCCGTGCCGCTCGGTCGCTATGGTGCGCCTGAAGAAGTCGCCGGCGCCGCGTTGTTCCTCGCTTCGGATGACGCGAGCTATGTGACCGGGCAGACGATTGCTGTCGACGGGGGCTTCACGGCGGCCGGCTTGCGCGTGAAGGATTTGACCGTCCTGTAGCCTAGTTGCTCGCCGTCATGCCGGACGCCTCGACGATGCGCGCGTTCTTCTCGATCTCGTTTTTGAGGAAAGCCGCGAACTGATCAGGCGCACTCGCGATCACCGAAGCGCCTTCGTTGACGAGGCGCTCCCTGACTTCAGGCAGCGCCAGGATTCGCACGAGTTCCGCATGCAATTTCGTGATCGATGCTTTGGGCGTATTGCCCTGTACAAGCAGGCCATACCAGTTTGTCATTGCATAGCCGGGCACGCCAGCTTCCGCAATGGTGGGTATTTCCGGCAGCGTAGGGAAACGCTTCTCACTGGTTACCGCCAGCGCACGCAAACGCCCGCCTTTGATGTGTGGCACCGCCTGCAGGGCATTCATGAAATAAACCGGAATTTGTCCGGCGATGACGTCAATGGCAGCGGGTCCCGCACCCTTATACGGAATATGCAGCATTTGCGTGCCGGTCATGTATTTAAAGAGCTCCGTCGCGAGATGCGGCGGCGATCCATTGCCTGAACTGCCGTAATTGACTTGCGCAGGATGCGCTTTTAAAAACGTAATCAATTCGCGGATCGAACGCGGTGGAAACGACGGGTGCACGGTGACTACCAGCGGACTCGCCGCGAGTTCACTGACGGGCGCCAGATCCTTGAGCGAGTCGAACGGAAGATTTTTATAAATGCTCGGATTGACCGCGAAACCGCTCGGAACGATAAGCAGCATCTGGCCGTCAGGTGCGGACTTTGCAACAGCCGCCGCGCCGATGGTGCCGTTTGCGCCACCGCGGTTATCGACAATGACAGGCACTCCCCATGATTCATTCAATTTTTGCGCAATGGCGCGCCCCAGTATGTCCGTGCCGCCGCCCGGTGGAAACGGCACCACCATGCGCATTGGACCCGAAGGATAATTCTGCGCGAGCGAGGCGAATGCAACACAGATTGTGATCGCCATGACGGCGAGGCGCAGCAGGACGGCGATGGCCGGCGGCAGTAGTCGTAGCACCGATCGGTTGTCCGTCATCTTCTCGAAGGTATCAATAAAAAAGCACGCGCGAAAGCGCGTGCTTTTTTGGCCGTGCGTTTCGCTGCGCCGAACGAATTCGCGAACGTTGCTTATTGCAGGCGTTCGAATACTGCCGCAATACCCTGGCCGCCGCCTATGCACATCGTGACCAGCGCATATTTTCCGCCGATGCGCTGCAATTCATAGAGCGCCTTTACGCTGATGAGAGCGCCGGTCGCGCCGATCGGATGGCCGAGGCCCACTGCGCCGCCGTTGGGATTGGTCTTTTTCGCATCGAACTTAAGATCGCTCGATACGGCCAGAGCCTGCACCGCGAAGGCTTCATTCGCTTCGATGACGTCCATATCGCTCACTGTCAGCCCGGCCTTGTCGAGAGCGGTCTTGCACGCCGGCACCGGCCCGATGCCCATTATCTTCGGATCGACACCGGCGAAGGCATAGGACACCAAACGCGCCATCGGCTTCAGTCCCCGCTTCTCCGCGGCTTCTTTTTCCATGAGGACGACAGCCGCAGCGCCATCGTTGATGCCGGATGCGTTGCCCGCGGTGACCGAGCCGTCCTTTTTGAATACCGCGCGCAATTTCGCGAGCCCTTCCGCAGTGACATCTGCGCGCGGATGCTCGTCCTTGTCGAAGACGGTCGTGCCTTTGCGCGTCTTCAATTCGATCGGCAATATCTGCTCTTTGAAATAGCCTTTTTCAATGGCATTGACGGCGCGGCGATGGCTTTCCACCGAGTATTCATCCTGCTCCTCGCGCGAGATCTTCCATTGCGACGCGATGTTTTCGGCAGTGATGCCCATATGCACTGCATCGAATGGATCTGTCAGCGCGCCCACCATCATGTCGACCACGCCGCCGTCGTTCATGCGCTGGCCCCAGCGCAGCGTCGGCATGAGATATCCGCCGCGGCTCATTGACTCGGCGCCGGCGCCGACGGCGATATCAGCATCGCCGAGTTTGATCATTTGCGCCGCGCTGACGATCGCCTGCAATCCGCTGCCGCACAAACGGTTGACGGTGAGTGCCGTGGTCTCTTGGGGTAGTCCGGCCTTGAGACATGCGACGCGCGAGATGTACATGTCTTTGGCTTCCGTGTGAATCACATTGCCCAGCGCCAGTGTGTCGACCTCTTTCGGATCGACCTTCGCGCGTTTCACCGCTTCGCGTATTACCTGCGCCGCGAGCTCGGTCGGCGCAAGGTCCTTCAACGCACCGCCGTAGTCGCCGATTGCCGTGCGCGCACCGCCCAATACAACCACCTCGCGTTCGCTGTTCATGCTGTTCTCCTTGAATCAATCGTTGATTGCCTGCCGGCACCCGTGCTACGGCGTCAATTGCCGCTGCCCGGCGTTACAGGGAAGGGACGACATTTTACGCCCGCTGACCTTACAGTGTCGAGATTGTGGACCGCTCAGCAAGCGGGTCATGTTAGTGACGTGTCGCTGACGAGGGTGTTGCCTGCGCCATTGGAAATAGCGAAGTGACATCGCCGGGCGTGAAGCTATAGCGGTGACTGCAAAACTCGCAATTCACGTCTACCGTGCCGCGCTCGGCGATAATGCTGCGCACCTCTTCCTGTCCCAGCATGCGAAGCATTGCCGCTACCCGTTCCCGGGAGCATGAGCAGTGAAACTGCACTTGCCGCGCCGCGAACACGCGGATGTCCTCCGTCGAATATAGTCGCCGCAGCAGTTCGGGCGCATCGTGCGCGATGATTTCATCCGCACTCAGCGTTGACGCGATGGTGATCGCACGCCGCCAGGCATCCGCGTCGTTGCCCTCGCGCTCGGGTAGTTTCTGCAGGAGCAGACCCGCCGCCCGCCTTTCGTCCGCGCTCAGCCAAAGGCGCGTATCGATCTGCTCGGAACGCAGCATGTATTGCTCGAGGGCGGCAGCGATAGTTTCGCCCTCGATCGCAACGATGCTTTGATAGCTCGATCGCCCTGCGCCGGGATCGAGCGTGATACCGAACCGGCCGCTGCCCACGAGTTCAGCGAGCGTTCCGGATTCCGGAACCGCGCTCCACTTCGCAGTCGCTCGCATGCGGTGCCTGCTCGTACATTCAACGACCACGAGACTCAGCGGTCCGGTGCCCTGGATTTGCATGATCAGCGTGCCGCCGAATTTGAGTGTCGCAGTGAGCAGTGCCGCCGCGGCCATCATCTCACCCAGCAGCGCGCGCACACACGGTGGATAAGCCTGGTGCGCGAGCACTGTTCGCCACGTTTCTTCAAGGTGCACGATCTCGCCGCGCACCGGCGCATGTTCGAAGAGAAAACGTTGAATTGCGTCAGGCACGATCGGCGGATTATAGAGGGTGGCAATGCCATAATTGAGCTTCATACTCGGAGGTGAGTTCCCTTCATTTGATGCATATTCTGCGCGGAGTGATCGTCGCCTCAACGATGCTCGCGACGCTCGGTGTCTCGATTGCACTGCAGGCGATCGGCGCCGAGCAGGTCGCCGAAGCAGGCGCTGCTTATCCTAGCAAGCCGATACGTTTTGTTGTGCCATTCACGCCCGGCGGTTCGGCGGATATACTCGCCCGTCTCGTCGGGCAAAAGATGAGCGACGCATGGCGACAGCAGGTGATCATCGACAATCGCGGCGGCTCGGCCGGCATCATGGGGTCCGAAATCGTCGCCAAGGCGCCTCGCGATGGTCATACGCTGATGCTGGGAATTACGGCGAACATCGCGATAAATCCGGGGCTGCACGCGAAGCTGCCGTACGACCCTGTGCGGGATTTTGCCCCGGTAACGCAGCTCGCATCAGCGCCGTACGCGATGCTGGTAACCCCATCGCTGCCGGCCGGATCAGTGCCGGAATTTATCGCGCTTGCGAAATCAAAACCGGCGCAAATCAACTACGCCTCCACCGGCAGCGGCAGCGCCGGTCACCTGACTGCTGAGTTATTCGCCGCTATGTCGGCCGTAAAGCTCGTGCATGTCCCTTATAAAAACATCGGGTCCATTCTCGTGGACATGTTCGCCGGCCGCATCGACCTGATGTTTGTTGGCATCGTCTCAGCGCAGCCGCATATAAAGGCGGGCAAGCTGCGGGCGATCGCGATCACGGGCGCCAACCGCAGCCCGCTCATGCCGGAGCTGCCGACCGTGGCTGAGTCCGGCGTGCGTGGATTTGAGGTGACCGGGTGGTACGGTGTGTTCGTACCGATGCATACGCCGCAACCCATCATAGGCAAGCTGCACGATGAGATTGTGCGCATATTAAAGCTGCCCGACGTCACCGAGCGGCTTGCAATGGAAGGCGCGGAAGTGATCGGCAATACGCCGGCCCAATTCGACGCTTACGTCAGAAGCGAGATCTCGAAATGGTCAAACGTCGTGAAGGTGTCAGGTGCGCGCGCTGATTAACCGGCGGTACACCGTCGCCGCACTCGTAGATGCGCAGATGCGTGAATAAAGCGGGCCTTGCGGCCCGCTTCATATCATTTGGGTTGTGAGACGACGCGCAAATATGACTTGAGCGTTTTAAATCCCTGCGGATATTTCTTCTTCGCATCTTCGTCGGACACTGACACCGGAATAATCACGTCCTGGCCCGGCTGCCAGTTTACGGGTGTTGCCACCGTATGCTTGGCGCTCAACTGCAATGAATCGAGCAGGCGCAGCACTTCGTCAAAGTTGCGGCCGGCCGTCATCGGATAGATAAGCATCGCCTTGACTTTCTTATCCGGCCCGATGATGAACACGGAACGCACGGTGGCGTTATCGGCGGCGGTGCGCGGACCGCCGCTCGCATTGGGATGGATCATGTCATACAGTTTCGCGACTTGCAGATCGGCGTCGCCAATCAGCGGGTAGTTGACGGCATGACCCTGCGTTTCCTTGATGTCGTTGACCCATGACTTATGATCGCTCACGGGATCGACGCTCAATCCGATGATCTTCGCGTTGCGCTTATCAAATTCGGGCTTGAGGCCCGCGAGATAGCCGAGCTCGGTCGTGCAGACGGGTGTGAAGTCTTTGGGATGCGAGAAGAGCACGCCCCAGCTATTGCCCAGCCATTCATGAAACCGGATTTTGCCTTCCGTGGTTTCAGCCGTGAAATCCGGTGCGTCATCGCCTATGCGTATCGCCATTTCGACCTCCAGTATGCGTGATTGGATACAATGGCCATCTGTATGCGGCCGTTCGTATCCGGTGGTGAAAAATAAGCTGACCTCCCTGGGCCGCAGATTATAGCGCCGGTTGCGGCGCTGTTGATCCGTCGCATTAGCGTTTGCTCTGTGCGGTCGGCTGCGGCATGTCGATCACCAGGCGCGTGACGGTAGCTTAGGCTCGGGCTACGCATACCGCTACGAGCGTCGGGGCTTGCGGCCTCTGAGGTCCGTGCGCTGATAAAGGCGGTAGCGCTCCAGCTTGTCGCCGGGGCGCGCACCTTCCCAGATTTTCTGCCAAGGCCCGAGCGGCACGTGCTCTTCGCTGGCAACACCTTGTACAAGCGTCAAGTCGCAATCGCTCCGTTTGCGCCCCGCGACGTCATATCGATAGGTGATCACGCCCGCGAAATAATGAAGCATCGCCCGTTGCGGCTCGCCGAGATTCACGCTGGCAATGCACCTATATTGCGGCGGGATTGCCGCCTGCATATCCGCTATCATGGAACGATAAGTTTTCCCGACGTCGATCCAGCTCACAAAAAGAATTGCGAGCAGTCCCCACACCATCGTCGTTGTCGTCGCCCATGCGATGATCGGGCGTTCACGCGTCTTCTTGAGCTTAATCACGAAGAAAGTCCAACCGGCGCTGTAGAGCACGCCGAGCACGAATGGCAGCCATTTAAAGCCGGTTTCATATCCGGGCTGCAGGTCGAGCAGATGCTCATGCAGCCGCGGCGGAACGCTCAATTCGAGCGCACACCAGTAGAACCAGGCGACCAATATAAAGAAGGCGCCGGTCATGACGCTGAACCAGTAGATGAGGTTCGATACGCCGCGTCGCAAGGTATCGCTGGCAGGCGTGGCGAGCAGCGACAGCGGCACCATCAGCGGAAGCGCATAGAGCTCGCGTGCGTCGGCGGAAATGCTCAACACCAGCAACAGTACGACAAAGCCGACGATGGGCAGCGCATAGCCGGGTTCGCTCAGCCGTTTCAGTCGCGCACGCCATAATGACCATGCCGCAAGCGGTAACGCGGGCAGCGCATACCAGGGAAGAATGCGCAGGTAGTGCGCCGTGTCCGCAGGCGGCCCGATCTCGTTGGTGCCGAGAAAGCGGCCGAAATTATTGACCGTCAGCCATTCGGAAAATAACACGGGCGATTTGCTGTACAGGGCGATAGGCCAGATGGCTAGCCAAGGCAAAACGGCCGTCGCAGCAGCAGCAAGGCAGATTGCATACCGCCGCGTGCGCCACGCGGAAAACACCGGCAGCAGCAGCGCGATGATGCCGAACACTCCCGGTTCCAGCAGTCCTTTTGACATGAATCCGATGCCGACGCCGGTGCCGAGCCAGAAACCGCCCAGCACAGGCCGCCGTAATCCTAGTGCCAATCCGTAAAAGGCGAGCGCAAATCCGGTCAGCAATGAGATGTCGGTGATCATCTGGTGACTACGGATCACGATGCCCAGACATCCCATGAAGATGAGCGTCGCAACCCAGCCGCGATTCGCGCCGTAAAGCTCGCGCGCCGAAGCTGCGATGAATGCAAACGTCAGCGCCATATACAAGCCGGTGGTAAGCCGCGCCGCATCGTGTAGAGTAAATGGCGGCGACAACAATGACGCAATAGCCGCGGCGCTCAGATAAAAGAGCGGCGGCTTTTCCATGAACGGTTCCTGCGCGAGCTGCGGCACAACCCAGTCGCCGCCATGCAGGAGGCTGTAAATCAAGCCGAACGTGTACGCCTCGTCCGGCTTCCAGGGATCGTGGCCCACGAGCCCCGGGAGTATCCAGGCCGCGGCCAGTATGAGAATTGAAATGAGCGCGATGGGCTGCTGCGCGGCGCCGCTTGCAGGGGCGCTAGGAGTCATGGAACATCAATCGATGTAGTCTTGAGTGCGCGCAGTTTACGCGAGCTGACGCTGATAGAGCTGCTCAAGGATGCGCAGCGGCGCCATGCGCTCGTCCTGCATGGCAGCGACCGGCAGATAAAAGGTCTGCTCCAGTAGAAATTGGCCCGCCAGTGCTGCGTGCATGACGCGGTCGGTATACACGACCCAGGTGGAACCCGCGGGGAATTCGATGCGCGTGCGAGCAGTTTCCCGCTGATATGCGTCATCGAGCTTTGCCATGTCATGCAGATTCAGCATGACGTGGTCATACGAGCTGCGGCGGCCCTTGGTGATGTGCAGCTTTTGAAGTAGCCATGCGCTGCCCGGCAACTGCCGCGGTACCCTAGGAGAAAAATGCTGCGCTACTGCGTCGAACGCCTCCCCGATCTCCCACACGCGAGGCATACCGTGCGGATTGATGTTACTAAACACGCGCAGGATGCGCAGACCGTGATTCGGGCGGGACGCGAACGCATCCACGTGAAGCCGCCTGTCGTCTTTCTTGGGCGATGTTTCGCGTCCGTGGGTTTCGACCGGCCGAAAGCTCGTGAGACCGCGAATCAGGTGCCGAGTGTATGCAGGACACAACGTCGATACGAGTTGCTGTGCGCTCGCAGCGAATCGCGCCATCATGGCGGTCAGTCGCTCACGATCTTTGCCTTGCGCGGACGTATGATTGATGCTGCCGGCACGCGGATCGTAGCTCACATTTTTGGCGCTACCTGCAAGCGATCGCGGCGACAGGAACGCTCGTTCGTCAGCGTCGAGGGCAAAAGAGAGCCGCGGAAGGAACAATACGCGGCCGGCTTCGAGGTCACGCGTAGCAACGGTAGATGCAGCCGTGTCGAGCGTATCGTCCCAGTGCGCAATAGGTAGTGTTGCCAGCGGAGTCGTTGCGTTCATCGCATGCGATGCGGGATGTGGTAGCTCTGAATTCTAGTCACGTCCGCAATTTTAGCCGTTTGCCTCAACTAAGGACTACCCGAAAGCACACTTTAAGTGCGCATTGCACTGATATCGGGCGTGAGTCGGTACTTGAGCCGTTATGGCGATGCTTTCAACTTCGAGCCTGTCAGCCGATTCGTTAACCAAAACAGTTCTCTGTTGGCAACGCCGTGGCACAGACGCAGCGCTGGTATGCATCGTGCTGAATGGAGGCAACTCATACTCACGGGACTTCGCACATGTCTGGATTCAAGAACCCTTACGATTGTGAGGTCAACCTCTCTGCATGCGGATGCCCTGCCCATGCGCAGGAGACTGGTCATAGCGAGCTACCCGATCCGGTCGCGTCGAGCACCGACACCGAATCACTTAATCAACGCTTCATCGAGTCCGCTCTTGTGCGTGCGCTGTTACCGCAGGACGACAACCGCCGGCGATTTATACGGGCCGTTGGCGCCAACACCGCCATGGCAGCGATTGCGAGCGTCTTTCCGATCGGCGCGCTCGCCGCTATGGCGCAAGACAAGGCGCCGCTCGAGAAGAAAGAGCTTAAGATCGGCTTCATTCCCATCACGTGCGCTACGCCATTGATCATGGCTGGCCCATTGCATTTCTACGAGCAGGAAGGCCTCAAAGTCACGTTGAACAAGACCGCCGGGTGGGCTCTGATACGCGACAAGATGCTTAACAAGGAGCACGACGCTTCGCACTTTCTTTCGCCCATGCCGCTCGCCATATCGCTCGGGCTGGGGTCCGTTGCGCAGCCGATGAACGTCGCAACGATCCAGAATGTAAATGGCCAGGCGATTACGCTCGCCAACAAGCACAAAGACAAGCGCGATCCGAAGCAGTGGAAGGGCATGACGTTTGCGGTTCCCTTTGACTACTCGATGCACAATTTTCTGCTGCGGTACTACGTAGCCGAGCATGGGCTGGATCCCGATAAAGACATTCAGATCCGCGTGACGCCGCCGCCGGAGATGGTCGCCAACTTGCGCGCAGGTAACGTCGACGGATTCCTCGGTCCGGACCCGTTCAACCAGCGGGCGGTGTATGACGAAATCGGGTTCATTCACATTCTGTCGAAGGAATTGTGGGATGGTCATCCGTGCTGCGCATTCGGTTTGTCGGGTGAATTCATTCGCGAAAATCCGAATTCATTTGCGGCACTCTATCGCGCGGTGCTCAACGCCGCCGCGATGGCGCGGGATCCCAAACATCGCGCTTTGATAGCCAGTGTGATCGCGCCTGCCAATTATCTGAATCAGCCGGTGCCTGTGCTCGAGCAGGTGCTCACCGGCAAGTTTGCCGATGGACTCGGCAACATAAAGACCGTGTCCGACCGCATCGACTTCGATCCATTTCCATGGCAATCGATGGCGGTGTGGATGCTCACGCAGATGAAACGCTGGGGTTACATCAAAGGCGATGTGAATTACAAGCAGATCGCGGAACAGGTTTTCCTTGCGACCGACGCCAAAAAACGCATGGCTGAGCTCAACCAGAAAGCGCCCGCAGCCACGTATGCGAAATTCAAGGTGATGGGCAAGGAATTCGATCCGGCAAAGGCCGACGCGTACCTGGCCAGTTTCACTATTAAGAAGGCGGCATGAGGTACGAAAGAAGCGCACCGATCGCCGGAAATTAACCATGCGCAGCGTGCTGAATCTGCGAGCAGCGATACTGTCGCTGCTGATTTTCGTATTGTTCGTGGCCATTTGGCACGCCGCAACGCTGCCGGTGGAGAAGGCTGCCGGCGCTGACCCCGAATACGCGAAACTCTTGGGCGGGGGCAAGAGCTCGGGCCTGCCAACGCCCGCCATGATCGGGCGGACAATCTGGACTAATCTCGCCGATCCATTCTACGACCGCGGTCCCAACGATAAAGGGATCGGCATCCAGCTCGCTTTCTCGATGGCGCGCGTCGGTCTCGGATTTTTGTGTGCAGCGCTGGTCGCGATACCGTTGGGATTTCTCATTGGCATGTCGCCGCTCATTTATCGCGCCCTTAATCCGTTCATCCAGGTATTGAAGCCGATATCGCCGCTTGCGTGGATGCCGCTTGCGCTTTACACGATCAAGGATGCGGCGATCTCCTCAGTCTTCGTTATCTTCATTTGTTCCGTATGGCCGATGCTGATCAACACGGCGTACGGCGTCGCATCCGTCAAGCGCGATTGGCTGAATGTGGCGAAAACACTGGAAGTCGGTGCTTTGCGCAAGGCGTTTCGCGTCATTTTGCCGGCCGCCGCCCCGACGATACTGACCGGAATGCGCATCTCGATGGGCATCGCATGGCTCGTCATCGTTGCGGCGGAGATGCTCGTCGGCGGCACGGGGATTGGCTACTTCGTGTGGAACGAATGGAACAACTTATCCCTCACCAACGTGATCTTCGCCATCCTGACGATCGGTATCGTGGGCATGCTGCTCGATCTGGTATTCGGCTGGCTTACCCGGCTCGTCACCTATCAGGAATAGCGTGCACAAAGATTTTCTGAAGGTCGAAGGACTGTCGAAAGTGTTTCCCGGTGCGCGTGGCGATGCGCCGCTGACGGTGTTCTCGGACATCAATTTCACGATCGATAAAGGCGAGTTCGTCTGCATCATCGGACACTCCGGATGCGGGAAGTCGACGATCCTCAACATTCTCGCCGGGCTGGACGAGGCGACGAGCGGACTCGTGATCATGGATCAACGTGAAGTCTCCGGGCCGAGCCTCGATCGCGGTGTCGTCTTTCAGGGCCATGCGCTAATGCCGTGGCTCAGCGCAAAAAAGAATGTGGAGTTTGCTGTCAGGTCCCGACTGCCCAAGGCCAACGGGGTTACGGTCGAAGCGATTTGTCGGCGCTATCTCGATCTCGTCGGACTGATAGGCGCGGAACACAAAAAACCGTCCGAGTTATCCGGCGGCATGAAGCAGCGTGTCGGGATTGCCCGCGCATTTGCCATTGAACCGAAAATGCTGCTGCTTGATGAGCCGTTTGGCGCGCTCGACGCGCTCACGCGCGGCGTGATCCAGGACGAGCTATTGAACATCTGTGCACAGACCCATCAGACCGTATTCATGATTACGCATGACGTCGATGAAGCCATACTGCTGGCCGACAAAATAATGCTGATGTCGAATGGCCCGCAGGCGCGGATCGCTGAGATTGTCGTCAACACGCTGCCGCGGGATCGTAGCCGCCACACGATACATAAGGACCCGCAGTATTACCTGATCCGCAATCATCTCGTCGATTTCCTCGTCAGCCGCTCGAGGGAATTCACCGAATGTCCGCCGGCTGATTACGATCCCAAGCGTCCTCCATCGGTGACACCGGGACTCGCAGCCCCTGAACCTGTAATACCTGAATCATTGCTGACTTCGCGCGCCATAGCGAAGCCGGTCCTCGTCAATATACGCAAATAACCGGAGATCACCATGAAACCTTCAGGCAAAACCGAAGCTGCTTATCTCGCCGCGGCGAGCTACGCAAAACCAATGACGCGCTCGGATGTCACCGAGATGATTGTCATGTCGCGTCTCAAGAAAGGCCTGACGTGGGCGAAACTCGCCAAGGCCGTTGGGCAAAGCAAAGAGTGGACGACCGCCGCTTTGCTCGGCCAGATGCAGATGACCAAACCTCAGGCGGAAACCGCTGGAAAAATGCTCGGGTTGCCGCCTGACGCTGTACTGCTGCTTCAGCAAGTGCCGTACAAGGGTTCGCTGCCGACAGCAGTACCCACCGATCCACTGATCTATCGCTTCTACGAGCTCGTCAATGTGTATGGCACCACCTTCAAAGAGCTCATACACGAAGAGTTTGGCGACGGCATCATGAGCGCCATAGACTTCAAAATGGATTTGACACGTGAGCCGGATCCGAAGGGTGATCGCGTAAAGATAGAGATGAGCGGCAAGTACCTGCAATACAAGACTTACTGATAACGCATCGGCCGCACACAGACACGTTTATGCGGGGGCGATAAACGCAGGCGATTTGCGGACGCCATTCCAGACATGCTATGTTGGCGTCCGCTGTGAGCTTTTGCGTTATAGCGACTCGCTCACGACATGCGTCCGACATATTGTCCTGCGAGAACACAAGTGCAAGAACAGGGAGACAACATGAAACAAGCAAAGCATTCGACCATCGTCCGTCGCGGAAAGTGGCTGCTGGCTGGCGCCATCATTTTTCTTCCGCAGCTTGCCGAGGCGGCGGAATTCAAGATTCTGCAACCGCTGAGCGACAAACCGATGCAAGTCAAGAAAGGTGTGCTCCCATCAGGCAGTTATTACGTGCCGTCCACCACGGAAACGGTGCGCTGGGGTAGCTTGCCGAACATCGATGCGAAACCCGTGCTTTCCGTGCCTTCCGGCAGCGTGGTAACGATTGACTCGGTGTCGCACGAAGGCGTGCTTGAAGACCAGGGCAGAGATCCGGTCAAGTTCTTCGGTCAGTTCGGCGTAAAGCCCGAACAGGTGCTCAAGGATGCACAGGCGATCGCGGCTTCCAGCATGGAGCATGATTTCGTCAAGGACGGGCCGCACGTAGTGACCGGCCCGGTCGAAATCCAGGGCGCTAAAGCGGGCGACGTGCTCAAAGTGGAAATGATTGCGCTCAAGCCACGCGTGCCTTACGGGGTGATCTCGAATCGTCACGGCAAAGGCGCGTTGCCAGGCGAATTTCCGGAAACGAAGCCGCCCGAGGCGGATGCGAGTGCGTCTCAGCCCGAAAAGTTTAATAACGTATTCAGGTTCTCGCCCATCCGCGAGGTTCGCGGCAAATGGTACGGCGCTGTCAAGGATACGAGCGGGCGTGAAACCCTGTTTCCCTTGCGTCCGTTCCACGGCACGATGGGCGTGGCCGTCAACACGAAGGACAAGCCCAATTCGATTCCGCCGGGAGAATACGCCGGAAATCTGGACATCAACGACCTCACTGTCGGTTCGGTCTTGTACATCCCCGTTCAGGTCGACGGCGCAATGTTTTACGCATCCGATCCGCACTTCGTCCAAGGCGACGGTGAAGTCGCTCTCACGGCCCTCGAGGGCTCGCTGCGTTCGACATTTCGTTTGACCGTGCTCAAGTCGGGCGATGCCGGCCTGCCACTCAAAGCACCGATGAAGAATCCGTTCGCTGAGACGCCTCTGTACTGGATTCCGGTCGGCCTGCACACGGATCTCAATGAAGCGATGAAAGATGCGACGCGCCAGACCATACAATTCCTGAACGAAAAATTCGGCATGGATCGCGCCACCGCTATGGCGTATGCAAGTGCCGCTGTCGATTTTCAGGTCACCCAGGTCGTCGACCGGGTGAAGGGCGTCAATGCGATGATTCGCAAATCCGATTTCGCGGACAGAGCCGGCAGCAAAAAATAACAAGAGTCCGGTGGGCTCTGCATGCCAGCGGAGCGCCTTCATTTGCTGCGGGCCAGTTGAGATCGTTCCAGCCTGACGGCGTCGCCCGGGAATCGATGTCATTTCCGTACGAGCTGTCCACCCTGAGTTGTGAATGGAAGCGTTCCTCACTTCGACTCTCATCGTTGCGCTCGCCGAGATCGGCGACAAGACGCAACTTCTGTCGCTATTGCTTGCGGCACGTTACCGTCGGCCGCTGCCGATAATTGCAGGTATCCTGGTCGCGACGCTGGCCAATCATTTCGCGGCCGGTGCGCTCGGTGCGTGGATCAGTTCTCTGTTGTCCCCGACGACACTTCGTTGGGTGGTCGGTTCGTCATTACTCGTCATCGCTGCGTGGACGCTCAAACCGGACAAGCTGGAAGGCGAAGTCAGAGAGTCGAGCCGCTATGGGCTTTTCGCGTTGACGTGTGCGGTATTTTTTGTTGCCGAAGTGGGCGACAAGACTCAGATCGCGACTATCGTGCTTGCGGCGAAATATCCGTCGCTAATCGCGGTGGTTCTGGGTACTACGCTAGGCATGATGCTGGCGAATGCGCCGGTCGTGTTTTTGGGCAGCGCCGCATCTCATCGCATACCATTTAAAGCCGTGCGCACGGTTGCGGCGGTCATGTTCGCCGCATTGGGTGTTGCGGCTTTACTCGGCGTCGGCGTACCCGGCAACCAGTAGCAATAAAAAAGACAGCCGAAGCTGTCTTTTTTCGACGGCGATTGTGCTCCGCTCAGGCGGTGGTCGCCGATTTGCCTTTCGCAGTCGGCTTGCGCGCGTATTTTTGCTTGAATTTCTCTACGCGGCCGGCCGTGTCGACGATCTTCTGCTTGCCCGTATAGAAAGGATGGCACTCGGCGCACACTTCAACGTGCAGGTCTTTGCCCATGGTAGAGCGCGTCTTGAACTTGCTGCCGCAACTGCAGATGACGTTTATCTCTTTGTATTCGGGGTGAATTTTTGCTTTCATTGGAGTGTCCTTGCGAGTAACGCCAGCGCGAAAAAGCGGCGATTATCCCTTAGCGGGGAGAGACTTGCAAGTTGAGGGCGGATTTGGTTAATACAAGCCGGCCAGAGCAGATGACCGATGCGGTCGCCGCATGTCCACCCAGATCGACTGCGACGCCAGGATCGACGCTATAGGCCAAATAGCGGGAAACGTGATTGACCGGGCCGCCAGTTTTCTAACAAGCCGCAGCACTTCGCGATCGTAGATTTCCCGAGCTCCGGTGACACACTGCGAAATATCGTTGTGTAAGCGCCCTCGGAATCTCCGTACACGCGCATCTCGACGAAATGCACGCTGTCTTCCGTGGTTTCAATTACGATGCGGCCCTGATCGCTTCCGGACACCGCGATTCGGTGACGTCCGGGGCGCACCGAAACGCGAAAATACGTACCGGCTACGCTCTGTCCGATCAAGCGGTCATCGATCCATATGGTAGAAACACCGCCCCACAAATCGGCGCGGTAGAGATAGATGATTGAAGCGCGCGCAGCCGTTTCAAACCGCTTGGCGTCAGCATCGCTTTGCGGCGAGGCTTCCGGCGTCGTCGAGCATCCGGCTAGAAATGCGACCACAAACATGCAGATCGCCAGGGCGTTGCGCATGGCTCGAATGTTAGCGGATTAGCGCGCTCGTTCCAACTTCGAGTCACAAGAGAAAACTGCAGTGACGCGTCTTGGAATTATATCTCGGCGGCTGGTTGCGGGGACGGCGGCCTACTTTTCGGCCGATGCATTTTTGCAGTGAAGTTACTGCGCTGCGCAATCAGCCCCTTCGCATGGAATCGAAAAGACGCCGGGACTCGTTAGCCGAAGGCCCGTTGGCGGGAACGGCGGCAGACTTTTTCGTCGCGTGCGCTTCTCCGGAGTGAGGCGATGTGATGCGGATCTATCCTCTCCGCATGGAATCGAAAAGCCGCCGGGACTCGTTAGCCGCAGGCCCGTTGGCGGGAACGGCGGCAGACTTTTTCGTCGGGTGCGCTTCTCCGGAGTGAGGCGATGTGACGCGGACCTATCCTCTACGCATGGAATCGAAAAAGTCCGCGTTATTCTTGGTGGCGCGCAGCTTATCGACCAAAAACTCGGTTGCTTCCAGCTCATCCATCGGATACAGCAGCTTTCTGAGTACCCAGATCTTTTGCAGGATCTCCGGTTTGAGCAGGAGCTCTTCTCGGCGCGTGCCCGAGCGATTGACGTTGATCGCAGGATATATGCGCTTCTCCGCCATGCGCCGGTCGAGATGGATCTCCATATTGCCGGTGCCCTTGAACTCTTCGTAGATCACGTCATCCATGCGTGAACCGGTGTCGATGAGGGCGGTAGCGATTATGGTAAGCGAGCCGCCTTCCTCGATGTTGCGAGCGGCGCCGAAGAAGCGCTTTGGTCGCTGCAGCGCGTTAGCGTCAACGCCGCCCGTGAGCACTTTGCCTGACGCCGGCACGACGGTGTTGTAAGCGCGCGCAAGCCGCGTGATGGAATCGAGCAGAATAACGACGTCCTTCTTATGCTCGATGAGACGTTTCGCCTTTTCGATCACCATCTCGGCGACCTGCACATGCCGCGTAGCCGGCTCATCGAATGTCGACGCTACTACTTCGCCTTTCACCGAGCGCTGCATCTCGGTCACTTCCTCAGGGCGCTCGTCGATCAGCAGAACGATCAAGTACACCTCGGGATTATTGGCGGCAATCGAATGCGCGATGTGCTGCATCATTACCGTCTTGCCGCTCTTGGGGCTCGAAACCAACAGTCCGCGCTGGCCTTTGCCGATCGGGGCGATAATGTCGATGATGCGCCCCGTCAGATTTTCCTCGGACTTGATATCGCGCTCCATGATGAAGCGCTCGTCGGGGAACAGCGGCGTCAGGTTCTCGAACAGGATCTTATGTTTCGAGTTCTCGGGCGCCTCGTCGTTGACCTTGTCGACCTTGACGAGCGCGAAGTAGCGCTCACCGTCTTTCGGCGTGCGAATCTCGCCGTTGATCGAGTCCCCGGTGTGCAGATTGAAACGCCTGATCTGCGACGGGCTCACATAGATGTCGTCGGTCCCGGCGAGGTACGACGTGTCCGGCGAACGCAGGAAGCCGAAACCGTCGGGCAGCACCTCGAGCGTCCCCTCACCGAAAATGGCCTCGCCTTTTTTGGCGCGGTTCTTGAGCAGCGCGAATATCAGCTCTTGCTTCCGTAGCCGATTGGCACTGTCAATCTCGTTCAAGACGGCCATGTCCACGAGTTCAGTCACGTGGAGGTTTTTCAGGTCGGATAAGTGCATAGAGGGCAGATACAGTGAGGGTGTTGCTGGAATGGAACTGCGGGAAAATTAGGAACGCGCAAGGAGCTTGCGCTCGTCCGGCATGCCACCAATCGGTTCGGCTGCCGGATAATTTGTTCTTAGGTTAGCGACTTCAGATATTGCTGTCAATAAAGGCCATTAGCTGCGATTTTGAGAGGGCGCCGACTTTCGTTGCCTCTAGATTGCCGTTCTTGAACAGCATAAGCGTCGGGATGCCGCGGATGCCGTACTTAGGCGGGGTCGCCTGATTCTCATCGATGTTGAGCTTCGCGACTTTGAGCTTGCCGGCGTAGTCCTTGGCAACCTCGTCGAGTAACGGAGCGATCATCTTGCAGGGTCCGCACCATTCGGCCCAGTAGTCGACGAGAACGGGTTTGTCGGACTGTAGAACTTCCGGTTCGAAGTTATCGTCCGTGACGTGATGAATATGCTCACTCATTGGTTGGTCTCCTGCAGCTTGGGGGTATGGACTGAAACGTCACGCGAACTCAGTGACGATGATGCAAGGGGTGTTAAGACACCAATGCTAACCAAAATCACCCGGATTGGGAAGCGCGAGACAGGGACAGCGCGACGTTTCTGTTAAAATAGCCTGTTGTCTCTGCTACGTCGAAAGTGGCTTGACCAGCCTAGGATAGTCATGACTTACGTTGTTACTGAAACCTGCATTAAGTGCAAATACACCGACTGCGTCGACGTGTGCCCTGTCGACTGCTTCCGTGAAGGGCCCAATTTCCTGGTCATCGACCCGGACGAATGCATTGATTGCACGTTGTGTGTCGCCGAATGCCCGGTTGAGGCGATCTTCGCCGAAGACGATGTCCCCGATAGTCAGCGCGAGTACACCGCCCTGAACGCGGAGCTTTCGAAAGTCTGGAAGCCGATCATAGAGAAAAAAGACGCTCCGCCGGATGCGGATGAGTGGGCGAAAATCAAAGAGAAGAAGCATCTGCTCGAGAAATAGCGCTGGCGGCGCCACAGGCGCTGCTGGTCGCTACGAGGAGCGCACGCCGCTTGGCCTGCGATAAATGAGTTGCCGCCTGGACGCGGCAATTCACGAGACCCATGGATGCGAGGTGGCCGGCAGACTCGATGTCCGCATCCCTTAAATTCCTGACGACCATCGCACCAGAAGCGCTGGTTGTGTCGCGACGCCGAAGCCTTCGCTCTCAAATTCCAGTGTGAGCGTTCAACAAGCACAGATGTCGTTATTGTCCGATTTTCCGGGGCTCTCCAAGGATCAACTTTTCGGACGGCTCGCAGAGGGACAGCAGGCGGGGATAACGGTCGTCACCCCTAATCGCCGGCTCGCGCAGGAGCTTGTGCGCGAATTCGACGTCGACCGGATCGCCAGCGGACTACAGACCTGGGAGGCGGCGGACATCCTGCCATTCGGCTCATTTGTCGAGCGAATGTGGGAGAACGCAATCTACTCCGAGCTGGGCGTCGATACGCCGTTGTTGTCCCTGCCGCAGGAGCAGGCGCTGTGGGAAGAAATCATTGCGGCGAGTCCGTGGGCGGCGCAATTGTTGTCGCCAGAAAGGACGGCGGATCAGTGCCGCGATGCATGGCGGCTCGCGCACGCCTGGCGCATCGAGCGCGCGCTCGATAAATTTCCCGCTAATGATGATGCGCGCGCGTTCTCAGACTGGGCAAACGCGTACGCGAAGCGCACCTCGCGGGAAGTGGATGATGCACGCTTGCCCGATGTTGTCGCAAGACTGCTCACGGCGCCGCAGCTCGTCAAGCCGCAAGTGCTGATCGCGTATGCATTTAGCATACTCCCGCCGCAGACAGCGGATTTTTTTCGCGCGGCAGCGGCTTGCGGCGTCGAGGTCCTCCGCTGCGGACCGCGCGCCCGGGAAGCGACGGCCGTGCGCGTGAGTTACCCGTCGGCAAGGGAAGACCTCGAAGCCGCCGCAGCGTGGGCGCGTGCGCGGCTGGAGGGCGCCGGGACGAGCATGCGAACCAGCGACGTGAATCTTCCATGTATCGCCGTCGTCGTGCCGGATCTCGAACGGCGGCGGCAGGAAGTGCAGCGGGTGTTTTCGCGAGTGATGGAGCCGGGCTGGAATTTGCCGGGCGCTGAAGCGCGGCCATTGCCCTTTAACATTTCGATCGGTGTGCCGCTGGCATCCTATCCGCTCGCGCATGCAGCGCTCTGCGTGCTGGCGATTGCCGCAGGCGAAGTTGATTTTGCGGTGGCGAGCCGGTTGATCCGTTCGCCGTTTATCGCCGGTGCTGAAATCGAGCTCATGCGCCGGGCAGAGCTTGATGCCGATCTACGTGAATCGCTGCCGGCGCGTGTCACGCTGCCGCGCATCGTCGGCGCTATAGATGGATGTCCGTTATTAAGAGAACGGCTTGAAGCGTTGTTCAGTTACGCAAGCTCCAATTTGGCCGGCATGCAGTCGCCGCACGCTTGGGCGCGCCATTTCTCAAAGCTGCTCGAGTCCGCAGGTTTCCCCGGCGAGCGCGTGCTTGATTCCGCGGAATTCCAGACCCACGCAAAGTGGTACGAAGTGCTCGCTGACTTCGCGTTGCTCGAACGCGTAGTGCCACGCATGAGCTGCGCGCAAGCGGTGGCCCGTTTGCGCCGACTCGTGAACGATGCGTTGTTTCAGCCTGAATCCGGTCCGGCGCCCGTGCAGGTGTTGGGCATATTGGAATCGGCTGGCCTCGAATT
>Ga0207698_10000600_pt1 | contig 21106 bp, 20 predicted proteins | sample KBSCornC22_FD_184298 | JGI IMG/M metagenome (GOLD analysis project Ga0207698, IMG submission 184298) | Corn rhizosphere microbial communities from Kellogg Biological Station, Michigan, USA - KBS Corn C2-2 (SPAdes) (version 2) | ecosystem: Host-associated > Plants > Roots > Rhizosphere > Soil ... | reverse complement strand
AAGGCGATCGCGCCGAGCGATCCGCTGAGCTCGAAGCGGAACGCGTTCTTGCGCCCGGTCGCGAAGCGGGTCGCCTCGAACGAGCCGACCGCGCCCGAGCTGAGGCGGCCGGTGAACCAGGCCGCGTCATCCACGGTGACCGGGCCGCGCTGAACCTCGCCACCGTCGCCGGACGCCGTGCCGCCCAGCCCGCGCGTCTCGCCGAGCAGTGGGCGCTCGGTGACGAAGGTGGCCAGCGTGCCGCTGACGGCGTCGACCGTCGTGCCGGTCAGGTACTGGATCATGTCGATGGCATGCGCGCCGATGTCGCCGAGCGAGCCCGAGCCGGCCAGCGTCTTGTCGAGGCGCCAGGTCAGGGGAGCGTTCGCGTCGGACAGCCAGTCCTGCAGGTAGGTCGCCCGGGTCTGCCGGATCTCGCCGAGACGACCCGCGGCGACCAGATTGCGGGCGAGGCCGATCGCCGGCAGGCGGCGGTAGCTGAAGCCCACCATCGACCGGATGCCGCGAGCGGCGGCGCGCTCGGCCGCCTCGACCATCCGCTCGGCCTCCTCCACGCTGTTGGCCAACGGCTTCTCGCACAGCACGTGCTTGCCGGCGTCGAGGGCCGCGATGGCGATCTCGACGTGCGAGTCGCCCGGGGTGCAGATGTCGACGATGTCGATGGTCGGGTCGTCGATCGCGCGGCGCCAGTCGGTCTCGGCGGCGGCCCATCCGAACTTCTGGCGAGCCGCCTCGACGCGGTCGGCGTCACGGCCCACGATCACGGCCATCTCGGGCTCGGCGGGCAGGTCGAAGAATCGCGGGGCCGTGCGCCAGCCTTGCGAGTGGGCGGCTCCCATGAAGCCGTATCCGATCATGGCGACGCGCAGCGCCGGGGAGTGAGCGGGCATACCCCTATCTTCGTACGACCCCGTGCGTCTCCGTGGGCGGTGTCGCCAGGAAGTAGTCGGGGTACCGGGCGCGGAGCTCGTCGGAGTCGGCGATGATGCGCGAGGCGTGGCGTCGGATGACCGCCTCGCCGCCCTCGGCATCGCCGCGCTCGAGCGCCTCGACGATCTGCGTGTGCTCGTCGATGACGTCCGAGCTCGCCATCACGTGCGGCAGGTGCAGATGCCGCAGCCGATCGAGGTGCACCTTGACGCCGCGGACCACATCCCACACCTGCGGCACCCCGGCCAGTGCGAAGACCGCCTGGTGCAGCAGCTCGTCGGTGGCGAAGAATCCGTCGGCGTCGCCCGCGTCGAAGAAAGCGCGGTTGGATGCCAGGATGCCGTGCAGCTCGGTCAGATCGAGACGTGACTCGCGGCCGTGCTCGAGACCGGGCCCGAGACCCTGCTCGCCCTCCCGACCCCGTCCGCGCGCGATCGCCTGGCGCAGCGCCCCGGCCTCGAGCGAACTGCGGATGAAGCAGGCGTTCTCGACCTCGCTCATCAGGATCGGCGCGACGCGGGTGCCGACCTGCGGCGTCACCGTGACGAGCCGCTGGTCGGCGAGCCGCGCGATCGCCTCCCGCACGGGGACCCGGCTGACCCCCAGCCGCGCCGCCAGGGTCGGCTCGGACAGCTTCGTCCCCGGGGGCAGTTCGAGGCTGCGGATCGCCTCGCTCAGCTCGGTGTACACGCCGTCCGAGAGCCGATCGCCCGCCGGGCGGGGTGCCGCGGTCAGGGACATGTGCCCATCATGACATGGCATCTGAAACTTGCATACAAGTTCGGGATGCTCGATACTGACGCCCATGGCGGACGACACCTTCGAGCGGATCCGGCGCGGCGGCATCGCGGCGATCCTCACCGTTCACGATGCGGCGACGATCACCGATGTCGTGGACGCCCTGGCCGCCGGCGGCGTCTCGACGATCGAGGTGACCCTGCGCACCGGCGCCGGGTGGGACGCGATCGAACGTCTTGGCGACCGCTCGGACGTGGTCGTGGGCGCCGGAACCGTGCTGACCCCGGCCGACGCGAAGCGCGCCGTCGACCTGGGCGCGGCCTTCGTCGTGAGCCCGGGACTCGACGCCGCGGTGGTCGAGGAGACCGCCAGACTCGGAGCCCTGCCCTTGCCCGGCATCGCGACCCCGACCGAGTTGCAGAGCGCGGTGAAGCTCGGCCTGAGCGCACTCAAGCTGTTTCCCGCGGAGCCGCTCGGCGGCGTCGCGATGCTCAAGGCGCTGGCCGGTCCGTTCGGTGGGGTGAGCTTCATGCCGAGCGGCGGGGTGACCCCGGCCATCCTCGAGAGCTACCTGAGTCAGCCGAACGTGTTCGCGGTCGGATGCAGCTGGCTCGTGACCGCAGACTCGGTGTCGGCGGGGCGGTTCGACGAGATCAGCGCGCGGGCCCGAGAGGCCGCCGCGCTCGTGCCCGAACGGGGCTGACGATGGGCGACGCGCTCTACGACATCGTCACCGTCGGCGAGGCGATGGCGGTTCTGGCTCCCGCCCCGGGGGTCCGGTTGGCGGATGCCGCGGCGCTCACGCTCGGCACGGCCGGAGCCGAGGCCAACGTCGCGCGCACGGCAGCGCGGCTGGGCGACCGCGTGGCGTGGATCGGCGCGCTGGGCGCGGATCCACTCGGCGATCGCATCGTGGCCGACCTGCGTGACTCGGGCGTCGACGTCTCGCACGTCATCCGCGACGCCTCGGCGCCGACCGGGCTGTACCTCAAGGACACCGACGACCGTCGCTCCTCGCGGATGTATTACTACCGCAGGAATTCGGCCGCGTCGAAGATGGATGCCGAGCTGCTGCCGACGCTGCCCAGCCGGACGGTACTGCATCTCAGCGGCATCACCGCCGCGATCTCGGAGTCGGGCCAGCACCTGGTGCGCGCCGCGCTGCTCGGCCCGCGCAACGGTCTGGTGAGCTTCGACGTGAACCATCGCCCGCTGCTCTGGAGCGCGGCCGACGCGGCTCCCGTGCTGGCCGAACTCGCCAACGCCGCCGACCTGGTGTTCGTCGGCCTCGACGAGGCGAGGGAGCTCTGGGGGACCGACACCGTCGAGAGCATTCGGGCGGTGCTGCCCGACCCGGCGACGATCGTGGTCAAAGACGGCGAAGTGGGCGCGACGGCGCTTCTGCTGGGCGGTGAGTCGCACTTCGAGCCGGCTCCGGTCATCGACGTGATCGAGCCGGTGGGCGCCGGCGACGCCTTCGCGGCCGGGTATCTGCACGCCCTCATCCAGGGCAGATCCGAACGCGAGCGGCTCATGTCAGGTCACGCCGCGGCCGGCCGGGCCCTGGTCACCACCGGCGACGTCGGGGCCGGCGACGTCGGGTTCGAAGAAGCCGGCGACCTGTTCAGCGGAAGCGATCGGTTGCTGTGATCAGCGCGTCGAGGATGCCCGGCTCGTCATAGGCGTGGCCCGCGTCGTCCACCAGCACGAACTCGGCCGACGGCAGCGCCTGATGCAGCTCGAACGCCGTGACGGCCGGGGTGCACAGGTCGTAGCGCCCCTGGACGATCACGGTAGGGATCCCGGCGAGGCGGCCGGCATCCCGCAGCAACTGAGACGGCTCGAAGAACCCGTCGTGCATGAAGTAGTGATTCTCGATGCGAGCGAAGGCCAGTGCGTAGGCGGGCTCGGCGAACTCGGCGATCAGCTCGGGCCGCGGCAGGAGCGTGATGGTGGATGCCTCCCAGGTCGACCACGCGACGGCGGCCGGGCCGTGCACCGCAGGGTCGGGGTCGGCCAGCAGCCGGGCGTACGCCGAGATGTAGTGCCCGAACTGGCGGTCGGCGGGCGGCACGGCCGCGTCGAAGCCGGCCCAGAAATCCGGTGCCATGTTGCCGGCCGGACCCTCGTAGAACCACTCGAGCTCGCTGCGGCGCAGGGTGAAGATGCCGCGCAGCACCAGCTCGGTCACGCGCTCCGGGTGCGTCTCGGCGTAGGCGAGCGCGAGGCTCGATCCCCACGAACCGCCGAAGACCTGCCAGCGGTCGATGCCCAGGTGCTCGCGCAGCAGCTCGAGATCGGCGACCAGGTTCCAGGTCGTGTTCGCGCTGAGGTCGGTGGCGTGATCGCTCGCACTCGGGATGCTGCGCCCGCAGTTGCGCTGATCGAGGAGCACGATGCGGTACCGCTCCGGGTCGAAGAGCCGACGATGGCCGGGCGTGCACCCGGCTCCCGGTCCGCCGTGGAGGAACACCACGGGCTTGCCCGCCGGGTTGCCGCAGACCTGCCAGGAGACGCTGTCGCCGTCGCCGACGTCGAGCATGCCGGAGTCGTGGGGTTCGATCGGCGGGTAGAGGGTGCGCACGTCTCCATTCTGGTGGGGTGCGCCCCCGCGTCGTCAGCCGATCTGCCGATCGCGCGCGGCCAGCACCGAGACGATCAGCTGCGCCACGACGAGAACCAGGATGACGACGAGCGCCACGTTCCACGATCCCGTCGCGTCGTGCAGAACGCCGATCGCGATCGGGCCGGCCGCCGCCATCAGGTAGCCGATCGACTGAGCCATGCCCGACAGTTCGGTCGCTTGCCGCTGAGTGGCTGCGCGCAACGCGAAGAGCGAGAGCGCGAGCCCGATCGACCCGCCGGTGCCGAGTCCGATGATGCACACCCACGCGGCGCTCAACGAGGGGACGGCGAGTTCGCCGACGAGCCCGAGCCCGATCAGCGTCGCGATCACGACGGCGATGAGGCGCTGGTCGTCCGCGCGCCGGTGGATCACGGTCGCGGTCAGCAGGCTGCCGACGATTCCCGCGGTGTTGAGCAGCAGCTGGTGGAAGCCGGCCGTCTCGGCCGGCACTCCCGTGCTCTGCTCGATCGAGGGCAGCCAGGTGATGAGGATGAAGTACACCGCCGACTGCACACCCATGAAGAGCGTGACCTGCCAGCCGATCGCGGAGCGCCACGGGGAGCGGCCCGGCGTCTCGGGGACGTCGGGCGCGACCGTCTCGAGGTCGACCCGCGGCCGCCGCAACCGCGGCGCCAGCACGGCGACCCCGATCAGAGCGAGCACGGCCCAGATGCCGAGCGACCATCGCCAGCCCTCGTGGGCGAGCCCGGCGATCGGCACCGAGATGCCCGCCGCGATGGCGGCGACGGCCGAGAGGACGGCCGCGTAGACCCCGGTGAGCTGACCCACCCGGTCCGGGTAGTCGCGCTTCACCAGCGAGGGCAGCACGACGTTCATCACCGCGATGGCCGCGCCGAGGAGGGCCGTGCCAGTCCAGAGGGCCGGCGTCCACGGCAGGGAGCGCGTGACGATGGCGACCGCGAGCAGGCCCATGGCGGCGCCGAGCGCGCCCTCGAGGCCGAGTCGGCGCGAGATCCACGGCGCGACGGGCGAGAACGCCGCGAAGGCGACCAGGGGGATGCTCACCAGAACCGACGCGACGCCGCTCGACAGCTGCAGGCTCGTTCGGATGTCGTCGAGCACCGGCCCGACCGCGGTGATGCTGGGCCGCAGGTTGGCCGCGACCAGCAGGATGCCGAGCAGCAGCATCCATGGCGGTCGCTGCGGCGCACGCGTCATCGCGGTGTCGGGCATTGGTTCATCGCAGCAGAGAGCGGAGGCCCGCGCAAATCGGGGCGGCGGGCGGTGTCCTGACGCTATCGTTTCGCTCATGTCCGACTCGACGACTCCTTCCGGCTCGACACGGCCCACGAACATCCCGCCCGGTTGGTACGACGAGGGCAACGGATCCGGCCAGATGCGATGGTGGAGCGGCGCCGACTGGACGGAGCATGTCGCGGCTCCGGTTGCCCCAGCGGCACCTGTTCGCCCCGCGCTTGCTGCCGACCGGCCGATCTACAGCGTCTGGATCTGGCTGGTCGTGCTGCTGCCGCTGTTGTCGTACATCTCTTTCCTGTTCTACCGGCCGGACTTCAGCTACCTCTCCAGCACGGACTATCTGAACGACCCGACGGCCTTCCAGGCCCACTACATGGCGGAGGTGTTCAGCCCCGCCTATGTCGTCATCCTGCTGACGGGCTGGCTCAGCTACGGGCTCATGGTGGTCTTCGCCTGGCGCGATGTGGTGTGGCTGCGCAAGCAGGGCGTCGTCCGGCCGTTCCACTGGGCGTGGACGTTCCTGAACTCGTGGGTGTACATCATCGGCCGCTCGGTAATCGTCTACGGGGTCGCGCGTCCACGCGGGCGAGCGCCGATCTGGGTGCTCATCGCCGTGGCCGTGGTGGGCTTCACGGTCTCGATCGTCTGGACCGTCAGCATCATGGGCGGCATGTTGTCGCATGTCCCGGACTACAGCAGTTACAGCAACAGCTGAGAGATGACGCACGACATCCTGATCACGCCCGAGGAGCTCGCCGACGAGCAGCGGGGGGCCGGGCAGCCGGGGGCGCAGCATCCCACACTCCGCATCCTCGACGTGCGCTGGCGCCTCGACCGGCCAGACGGCCGACCCGAGTATCTCGCCGGTCACATCCCCGGAGCCGTCTACGTCGATCTCGACACCCAGCTGGCGCGCCACGGTGCCCGGCAGGAGGGGCGCCACCCGCTCCCTCCCGTCGAGCAATTGGAACGGGATGCGCGTGGCTGGGGCATCGACGACGGCGACACGGTCGTCGTCTACGACGACCTCAAGAACCTGTCGGCGGCGCGTGCCTGGTGGCTGCTGCGGTACGCGGGCGTGCGGGATGTGCGCCTGCTCGACGGCGGGCTCGCGGCCTGGAAGGCGGCCGGCCTTCCCCTCGAGACAGGCGAGTCGGCGCCGCCCGAGCCGGGATCGGTGAGCCTGCGGTACGGCGCGCTGCCCGTGCTCACGATCGACGACGCGGCCGCGTTCCCCGGCGAAGGCGTGCTGCTCGACGCCCGCGCGGGCGAGCGCTACCGCGGCGAGGTCGAGCCGATCGATCCGAGGGCCGGACACATCCCAGGCGCCACCAGCGCCCCGACGACCGAGAACGTGGATGCCGCGGGCCGCTTCCTGCCGCCCGAGCAACTGCGCGCGCGCTTCGCCGCGCTGGGCATCCAGCCGGCCAGCCGGGTCGCGGCCTACTGCGGATCCGGCGTCACCGCCGCGCACGAGGTCGTCGCCCTCGCGCTGGCCGGCTTCGACGCGGCACTGTTCCCCGGGTCGTGGAGCCAATGGGCGAACGACCCGGATCGGCCGGTCGCGGTCGGGTAGGGCGGTCTCGGCGCTTAGCCGTGCAGCTCCTGATGCAGGTTCACGTAGCTGATCGAGTTCGCCGAGGTGGCGACCAGGCCGAGGTTCACCCGCAGCAGCTTCGGCGGCAGCTCGCTGCCGGGCGGCGGGGTCTGGTCGGTTCCCAGGGTGAGTCCGAGGCCGCCCAACGTGGTGCCGGTCAGCGAGTCGAGCCAGACGCTCACGTTGCCCTTCAGCTCCATGCGATCGGCGGTCGACACGAGAGACGGTCCCGTAGCCCGGCGCACGTCGAGCAGGAAGCCCGTGATCACCACGTCGTCGGCGGTCAGCTTGATGACGGGGAAGCTGGTGCCGTCGATCCTCTTGACCGTGACGAGACCGACCTGATGGATGCCGCTGATCGAGATCGACGACCCCCCGAGCTGCCCGGCCGGCAGCGTCATCGGGTACGCGGAGTCATCCGGCCCGATGACGAGCGGAGCAGCACCCGACGCACCGGGAGCCTTCACGCCGCCGAGCAGTCCGCCGACGACACCGCCGACGACCCCGCCACCGGAACTCGGGCTGGGGCTCGGGCTGGATGAGGGAGGCGGGCACTGCGTGAGGAGCGGAATACACAGGGCGGAAGGCTGCGAGCCGGACGTCATCGCCGTGCCGGCCAAGGCCTCTGCCTGAACCGCAGGGGCCTCGGCGGCACCGACGCCCGTCAGGGCGGCGACGAAGAGCAGGATCGCGGCGGCCGCGGCGCCCGGCTTGGTGCCGTTACCCGGCGCCCGAGAGAAAGGGGGCGGCGCCGCGGGGGTGTCGCTCGCGTTCGCGCGGGCGCGACCGACCAGGGCCGGGTAGGGCACGAACTCGGCGTGCACGGCTCCGTCGTGCGACGAGGCCATCGCACCGACCAGTTCGCGCTCGGCGGGCGCGGGCGCGGGCTCGGCGTCGGTGGAAGCAGGCACGGGTGCGGCCGCATCCTCTGTTCCGACCGCACCCGAGCTCGTTGACGACGCCTGTGTTGACAGCGACTGCGCAGCCGGTGCCCACGAGACGACGAGGATTCCGCCGACGGCGCTCAGCAGCATCCCGATCAGGAAGCCGCCCAGATTGACGCCGATGATCGAGTAGATCGACAAGGCGAGTGCGATGACGCCGTAGAAGATGCGGTGCTGCGGCATCACCGCGATGAGTACGGCGAGCAGCACGAAACCGATCGGGATGATCGCGGCCTGGAAGCCCTCGACCCCCATCTGAATGTGCAGTTTGCCGATGTCGAGCTGGGTCGAGAAGAACATCTCGACGCCGGCGAGCAGGATGAGCAGCGATCCGACGAATGGCCGCTGCTGCCGCCAGTCGCGGAAGGTCGCGGTCGGTGATGTGGCAGACATCAGAAGCACTCGTCGTCGCCGTTGGTGAGCGCCACGTGCATGCCGTTCAACTCGAACACGGCGGCGGTCGTCGACCACGAGACCTGCTTCAGGTTCGTGATGGTGACGGTGTCTGAGTCCTGAGCGAAGTCGCCGGCCGCGCCCTTGGCGCTGGTGTTGACCGCAGAGGCATCGATGCCGATGCGGATGTTGGTGAACTTCGCGTCGCCCTTGAGGTCGGTCATCCCGATCTGGAGGCCCTGCGCGACGACCGGCTTGCCGTCGCCGCCCGCGGTGATCTTGACGCCCACCTTGCCCAGCGGGGTGTCGGACGTCACCGACTGGCACATGTTGGTCAGGGTCGCGTTGGCGATGTTGGCGATGGCGACCTGGTGGGCGCCGCCCTTGTTGTCGTTCGTGACGCCCGCGTACTGCGAGAAGCCCGTGCCGTCGAGCGCCGAGGCGCTGATCTTGAACTGGCTGCCCGAGATGGCGAACGAGACGGGCACGGCACCCTGCGCGACGCCGCCCAGCACGACGGTAGCGGCGACGGCCACGGGAACCGCGGCGATCAGGATGCGGCCCGCGCGCTTCGCGGTGAACCTGCCCGCGGTTTTCGACTGCGGCGTGGTTGGCTGCTTCGACATTGAATCCTCCTTGATCCAGACCGTCGCCGAGGGGGTGGCGACGGTTGTTCCGAGGAGCGTCTGAGAGACGTCCCTACAGAAAGAGACCGCGAATCACCGGGTTATGACGCGATTTCTCGAACTTTTTTGACTAGCTGTCAATAGGGACGCTCGCCGCGCCGTGAGGGGTAATGTGCCCGGCATGGCAGCCGAACGACGCACCAGGCTGACGCCCGAGGACCGCAGCGCGCAGCTCATCGCGCTCGGCGTCGCGTCGCTGGCCGACCGTCCGTTGCACGATCTGAGCATCGAATGGTTGTCGGCAGAGGCCGGGGTGTCGCGCGCGCTGCTGTTCCACTACTTCGGCTCGAAGCAGGGGCTGCACCGCGAGGTGGTGCGGGTCGCGCGCGACAGCATGCTGCACGCGACCGAGCCCGCGGCAGAACTCGAGCCGCTCGACCGGCTGCGCGACACCCTCACCCGGATCGTGCTCTTCGTGCGCGAGCACCACGGCACCTTCTACTCGTTGGTGCGCGGCGTCGCGAGTGCCGATCTCGAGGTGCGCGAGGTGGTCGAGCAGGCGCGCCTCGAGCAGGCGGAGCGCGTGATCGCGGTGTTCGTCCAGCTCGGCTTGGATGACACCCCGCTGCTGCGCGTCGGGATGCGCTCCTGGGTGGCGTTCGCTGAGGAGGCGCTCGTCGACAATGTGGCGGGCGTCAGCTCGACCCAGTTGCCGGATGCCGAGTTCGTCGACTTCCTGGTGCGCAGTGCGGTCGCGGTCGCGGCCTCTGTCGACCCGGCGCGTATGCCGCTCACGGCATAGAGGCTCACCGTCCTCTCACGGCACCGTCACCGCCCGAATCAGCAGCCAGGCCGCCAGCCCCAGCGCGAGCACGGCGATCGCGATCCGCACCGGGGTGCGCGGGGCGCGTCGCATGAGCCGCGGGCCGATCAGCCCGCCGACCAGGGCGCCCAGCCCGAGCGGCAGGACCGCGGCCCACGCCACCGGGCCGATCAGGGCGAAGAGCACCGCGGGCAGCAGGTCGGCGACGAACAGGATGACGTTCTTCAGCGCGTTGGCGCGAGCCAGGTCGTGATCGATCAGGATCAGCACGACCGCGATCATCAGCACGCCCGACCCGGCGCCGAAGTAGCCGTCGTAGATCGTGACCCCGAGGATCGCGGCGGCGATCGCGAGGGTGCCGACCGGTCGGTCGCGGGCCGTGTGCCACCGAGTGATCAGCGGCTGGACGAGCAGCAGGATGCCGGCTGCCGCCACCAGGAACGGCACGATCCAGGCGAAGACGCCGGGCGGTGTCGCGAGCAGCAGCAGCGCGCCCGCCGCCGCCCCGATCACGGCGACGGGGATCCAGCGGCGCAGGGTCCCGCCGTGGGCCGCACCGTGGGTCTCGCCATGGGCGCGCAGTTCGGGGCGCGACCCGAGGCTCGAGCCGAGCCCGCTGCCGAGCAGCGCGATCGAGTTGGTCAGGTTGGCCGAGAACGGGGGAATGCCGACGGCGAGCAAGGCGGGATAGGCGATGAGCGAGGTGATGCCGCCCGCGCTTCCCAGGATGCCGGCCGCGACGCCGGCGACCGCCAGGAAGGCGAGCTGGAGCGCCGTCGGATCCACCTGTGCTGGTCCTCGGCGTCGCGCTACTGCTGGGCGTAGGGCGCGTGGAGCCCGTCGCCGGCGTCGTACCGGGCGAGGGCATCCGCATCGCGCGCGTCGGTCTGGGCGCGGCGCGCGATGTCGAGGGCGTTCACCGGATCCGACTCGTTCTGCGCGAGCATCAGTTGCCGCTGCGCCTCGGCGAGCCGGGTGCGCGCGTCGGCGCCGACGCCGCCGCGGTGCCCGTCGATGTAGTCGGTGACCGCCGCGATCTGGCTCTTCGCCGACACCATCGCCCCGCCCAGGGCGGCCCGCGCCCCGTCGAGGCGCCGCTGCTGGTTCTGTGCCGCCGCCACGGCCACGTCGAGCTTGTCGCTGGCGTCGACCAGGGCGTCGAGCTGCGCGGCAGGATCGCGGCGTCCGGGTTTCGCCACGCTCGCGAGTTGGCTCTGCAGGGCGGCGATGGCGTCGTTGACGGCCGCCGCGGAGTCCGGGTCGGGCGGAGCATCGCGCAGCTCCTTGGCCGCCGCGATGGCGCCGGTGGACTCGGTCACCAGATCGGCGATGCTCTTCTCGGCTGCGAGGAGTTCGTCGCGGCGGTGGTCGATGGCGTCCAACTGCTGCGTCGCGGTGCTCACCGCGTCGTGCACCGCCTTCAGCTCGTCGCTGACGTTGGGCACCGTGCTCGACGACAGGGCGGCATCCGCGGCGTCTGCGGCCTTCTTCCCGTCGGCGAGGGCCGCGTCGGCGGCGTCGAGATTTGCGCCCACCGTGCTGATGGCCGAGTCGACGTACTTCGTGCGCAGATCGGCGACGGTGCTGGCGCTCGCGGCGCGCCGCTTCGCCAGATCGGCCAACGAGGCGCGAAGCACCTTCAGGGTGTCCGGAGCGCCTGCCTCGGTGCGGCGCAGATCGTCGAAGGTCGCCGCTGCCGCGAGCACCGAGTTGCGGGCGCCGTCGGCGATGGAGCGGATCTGGTGGGTCCACTCGGCACGCTGCTGGTCGCTATCCGGCTCCGCATCGTCCAACTGCTGCTGCAGCCGGAAGGCTCGGGTCAGATCCGCCTTCGCAGCGGCCAAGGTGGCGGCGAAGTCGCGCGTGCGTTCTGTGCCGAACTGCGCGACGGCGAAGGCCAGTTCGTCTGCGCCGTCTTTGACCGCGTCATCCGCCTGCACCAGGGCGACGCCGGCATCGGTGCGGCCGGGGGGCGGGGCGAGCGCCTCCCGGCGGGTGCGCCGGGCCAGCAGCACCACCCCGATGACCATCAAGGCCACGAACGCCGTCACGACGACCGCCACCACGACGCCGAGGACGGTGGCCAGATCCATGCCGCGATCCTACGGCGGAGCCCGCGCGCGCGTCTCAGCGGTATTCGCGAAACCCCCTCCGGCGTCCAGGGATTCCGGGGGACAGGGCCGTAACCTGGCGGCGTGTGGCCTGCCAACCGACGGGATGACGATCCCGTGACCGACGACGGACCCGGGAGCGCTCCGCCCCCGGCCGCGGTCTCGCGTCCCGGCTCGCCCTTCGGGCGCGCCGGCTCGGGTCGGGCGGCCGACGTGGCGGATCCCGTGCGCTCCCAGTGGCGGGCGGAGCTCGCCGCGGTGGGTGGCCGCTCGCCCCTGCTGCACTTCGTCGACGATGCGAGTACGCGGATCGAGTTGAGCACGACGCATCCCGGCGGCCTCGCCCGGTTCATCACGGGCCAGACCACGCTGCTGTCGCAGCTGATCCGCGACGATGTCGCCTTGCGCTCCGCCCGGGTCGCGGCAGACAACGTCAGCGCCAAGGGCCTCGAGCTGTCGACGACCAGGGGCATCGACGCGGTGCGGCTCGGCATCGGGCTCGCCTGCTGGAGCGCGGGGCCCGCCCAGAACGGCGGCGAGGAGTTCTGCGCGCCGATCCTGTTGCGCCCGCTCGCGATACGTCGCCACGGCCGCGACTTCGAGCTCAAGCTGCGCGGGGCGACGGTGCTGAACCCCGCACTGGCGGTCGCGCTCGAGCGACAGTTCGGTCTCGTGCTCGACCCCGACGCGTTCGTCGCGCTCAGCGACGCAGACGGCTCGTTCAAGCCGAACGCCGTGATCGACCAGTTGCGCGCGCTCACCGGGCATCTCGCCGATTTCTCGGTGCAGCCCCGTCTCGTGGTCTCGTCGTTCGCCGAGGTCGCTCCCGGCCTGGTCGCTGACGCGTTCGACCTGGAGCATCCGGTGCTCGACGCGCTGGCTGGCAACGCCACCGCGCGCTGGAGCCTCGAGGAGGCGTCGGCACCCGTCGAGCCGGTGGACTCCGACCACCGCGACCCCTCCACCGACGTGCTGCTGCTCGATGCAGACTCCGAGCAGGAGCTCGTGATCGCGCAGATCGCTGCCGGCAACTCGCTCGTCGTGAAGACCATGCCCGGCACCGGCGGCACGCAGACCATCGTCAACGCTCTTGGCGCCCTGGTCGGGCAGAACAAGCGCGTGCTCGTGGTCAGCCCTCGGCGTGCGACCCTGCGCGGGATCGCCCAGCGGCTGGCCGACATCGGGCTGGCGGGCGCGGCGGTGGCGCCGTCCACCCTGCGCCGAGACATCGTGCGCTCGATCGCGCGCAACGAGCGCGCCCACCAGCCCAACCTGAGCGAGGTGGACGAGGCCCTCGTCCGCCTGCGGAGCGTTCTGCTCGACTACCGCGGGTCGCTGAGCCGACCGGACCCGGAGCTCGGCGTCTCGGTCGTCGACTGCGTCACCGAGCTCTCCCGCCTCGCCCTGCTGCCGGTGCCCCCCACCACGACGGCCCGGCTGGATCGTGCGACCGTCGTCCGCATGGTCGGCGACCGAGCGAGCGTGGCCAAGACGATGGTCGACGCCGCCAAGCTCGGGGAGTTCCGCTACGGCCCTGGCGACTCGGCCTGGTACGGCGCGCGGTTCTCCAACGGCGAGGAGGCGCAGCGCGCTCACGCCCTCGCCCAGAAGCTGCACGGCGAGGAGCTCCCGCGGTTGCTGGTGCGTGCTCAGCAGCTGATCGGGTCCACGCGCATGCGGCCGTTCGAGACCATCGGCGAACTGGGCGTCTATCTGAAGCTGCTCACCGACATCCGTGACACCCTCGATCGCTTCGTGCCCGCGGTGTTCGACCGGTCGCTCAGCGAACTCATCGTCGCCACGGCACCGCGCCGCGAAGCGCCCGAGATGTCGTCGGCGAACCGCCGTCGCCTCAAGAAGCTGGCCAAGGAGTACGTGCGCCCCGGGATGCACGTCGGCGATCTGCACGAGGCCCTCGGTGCCGTGCAACGGCAGCGGATCATGTGGCAGCGATTCGTGGTGGCCGGGGTCGTGCCCGAAGTGCCGGTCGGCATCTCGGACGTCGCGGTCGCCTGGCAGCAGGTCTCGGCCGATCTCGCCGCGCTCGACGGACCGCTCGGGCACGTGACCCGGGAGACTCAACTGTCGGCCTTGCCGCTTCACACACTCGGCGAGCTGATGGCCGATCTCGCCGCGGATTCTGATGTGCTGCAGAACCTCCAGGAGCGCAGCGAGCTGGTCTCGACCATGCGCAGCCTCCAGCTCGACCCGCTGCTCACCGATCTCGCGGCTCGGCACGTGCCCGAGGAGCAGATCGCCGCAGAACTCGAGCTGGCGTGGTGGCGGTCGGCGCTCGACACGCTGCTGGCCGGAGACCGCGCCCTTCTCGGCGCCCGCACCGATGTGCTCGAGCGGCTCGAGGCCGACTTCCGTCTGGTCGACGAGGCGCATGCCGCGGGCAGCGCCCAGCTGCTCGCCTGGCAGCTCGCCGAGAACTGGAAGATCGGGCTGGTCGACTGGCCCGATGAGGCGCACGAGCTCAAGCAGTTGCTCGCCGCTCCTCAACAGAGTGTCGAGGGGATCACCTCGAGCGCCCTGCAGCAGTCGGCTCCGCATCTGGCGCGGTCAGTCGCGCCGATCTGGCTGGCTTCTCCGTACGAAATCGACGCGATCACCGATGCGATGCCGTTCGACACAGTCCTGCTGGTGGACGCGGGTGCGACCACCGTCGCCGAGAACGTCGGAGCGATCCGCCGGGCCAAGCAGGTCGTCGCATTCGGCGATCCGGTCACCCAGACTCCGACGCCGTTCGAGATCGGACTCAGTGCTCCGGATGCCGACGCCGGCACCGCAGCGGACGGCACCACCTCAGATCCCGCGCCGGGTGCGCGCGCCCTCGATGAGTTGCATGCGCGATCGGCGCTCGCGCGCCTGGGCGAACTCCTGCCGAGCCTCAGCCTCACGCGCAGCTATCGCGCGGGCGGCGAGGACCTCGCCGAACTGGTCAACCGCCGCTTCTACGGCGGCCGCATCGACTCGTTGCCCTGGGCAGGCTCCTTCCTCGGGCATGGCAGCCTGGTGCTGGACTACGTCACCGACGGCACCGGGATGCCCGATGCCGACACCGGCGCCGTCGAGAGCGTGGACGCCGAAGTGAACCGGGTGGTCGAGCTGGTGCTCGAGCACGCCGAGGCGCGTCCGCACGAGTCGCTCATGGTGGTCACGGCGAGCGAGAAGCACGCCGTGAGGGTGCTCCAAGCCGTGCTCGCCGCCATGACGACGCGGCCCGAGCTCAGCGAGTTCGTGCTCGGCGACAGCGCGGAGGCGTTCGAGGTGCTGCCGATCGAGCGCGCGGTCGCCCAGAGCCGCGATCGGGTCATCTTCTCCATCGGATACGGGCGCACCCCGCACGGACGGGTGCTTGCGGACTTCGGCCCGCTCGGCCAGCCCGGCGGCGAGCGCCTGCTCGCGGTCGCGATGACCCGCGCTCGCCGCTCCCTGGTGATCGTGTCGTGCTTCCGTCCCTCGGATGTCGAAGACGGCCGTCTGCGCCACGGCGCGGTCGCCTTGGCCGAGATCCTCGACGAGGTCGCGGCGCGGCGCGCAGAACCGCCCCTGCCGGATGACAGCGATCCGATGCTCGTCGACCTCGCGCGTCGCCTCGCCACGCGCGGGCTCCGCACGGCGCTCGGCCATCGTGGCAAGCTCGGCCTCGTGGCGGCGAACGGCGGAACCTGCATTGTCGTCGACACCGATGCGGTGCTCGCCGGTCGCAGCCTGCGCGAGTCGCTGCGCCTGCGTCCCGAGGTGCTGCGCCGCCTCGGTTGGCACTATGCGCGCGTGCACGCCTTCGAGCTGTTCAGCGATCCGGATGCGGTCGCTGATCGCATCGCGCGTCTCGCCGGCTTGCAGGGCGGCGCCATGACGCAGGAGATCCCGGTCGTTGCCTCGGCCCAGCACGCCTGAGCAGGAGCCCGGGCAGCAACCAGGGCCGGCGCCGGCGTCGCCGTCGCACTCCGGCGGCCCCGTCGCGCCCACGCCGACGCGGTCTCCGCGGCACCGTCGTCGCGTCACGACGGAGCCGCCGCCCGGCACCGACCCTGCTCCCGCACCCGAACCGCCCCGTCACGCTCGCGGCGAGAACGACGACCGCCTGCGCGCCGACAAGCCACCTCACTACTAACTTGTTCTGGTTATGAAGGACTGTCCTTCACAACCAGAACGCGCATGAGGAGAGATGCCCTCCCTCGAGCTCAGCCCCGCCCTCGAACGTCCCGACTTGCTCGCCGAGCCCGTCGCCGCAGCCCTGCGTTCCCTCGCCCCGGCCCTCGCCGCCCGCATCACCGTCGCCCCCATCGACCCGGCCCTCGCCGACACGGCAGCGTTCTGCGCGGCGTACAGCGTCGAACCCGATGTCTCGGCCAACTGCGTCATCATCGCGGGCACCCGCGGCGAGCTGACCCGCTACGCGGCGTGCGTCGTTCTCGCGACCACTCGGCTCGACGTGAACGGGGTGGTGCGCAGACTCCTGGATGCCCGCAAAGCCAGCTTCGCCCCCATGGGCGCCGCCGTCGCGCTCAGCGGCATGGAATACGGCGGGATCACGCCGGTCGGGCTCCCGCCCGACTGGGCGCTCTACCTCGACGCGCGCGTCGCGGCGCTGCCGAACGCCATCGTCGGATCCGGCATCCGGGGCAGCAAGCTGCAGGTGCCAGGAGAGGTGCTCGCGGCATTGCCGGGCGCCGCAGTGATCGAAGGCCTGGCCCGCGACATCGCGAGCGACGGGGCCGACGAGCCGGGCGGCGACCCGACGAGCTAGGGCTTCCTGCTTTGCGCCGCCAGCAGGTCGCGGATCTCGATCAGCAGCTCCGTGTCCGTCGGGCCGGCCGGTGCCTCTTCCTTCACCCCTGCGCGCTTGGCCTGGAGCTTCTTCACGTAGTTCATCGGAACGATCAGGGCGAAATACACGACGACCGCGACCAGCAGGAACTGGATCACCGCAGCGATGACGAGACCCCAGGAGAGGACAACGGCGTCGTGTCCACCGGACGCCGCGCGCAGCGTGATCCCGGCTTTCGACAGGTCGCTGGCGTTGAAGAGCAGCGAGATGACCGGATTGAAGATGCCCGTGACCAGACCGGTGACGATGGAGGTGAATGCGGCACCGATCACGACGGCGACGGCCAGATCGATGACGTTTCCGCGGAGGATGAACTCCTTGAAACCCTTCAGCATGGTTACTCCTTAGCGGGGGATGCGGTCTTGCTTTCCTTCTTGCCCGCGGCCGCAGGCGCGGTCGAGGTGCTGGGGGAGGCGGTCGCGGTCGTGCTCGACGAACTGCCCGACGCACCGCCCGAGGACGACTCGGACGCCCCGCCGCCCTCCGAGGCCGGTTTCGCGCGGCTGTCCGTGCGGTAGAAGCCGGATCCGTTGAACGTCACGCCGACCGTGTTGAACAGCTTGCGCAGCCGGCCACCGCAGTTCGGGCAGACGGTGAGGGAGTCATCCGTGAATGCCTGCTGGATGTCGAAGGCCTCGCCGCACTCGGTGCAGCGGTAGGAGTAGGTGGGCATGGAAGAAGAAGGTCCTCAGAACGAAACGATGCCGCTCGGGGTCACGACACCGCTGACCGGCATGTCGTGACGCTCGCGCGGCACGGAGTCGACGAGTTCGTCGTCGAAGATCACAGCATAGACGGGAGGGCAGGCCTCCATGCTGCCGAGCGTCTTGTCGAAGTAGCCCATCCCCCAGCCCATGCGCATCCCGGTGCGATCGACGGCGGCGGCCGGCACCAGGATCAGGTCGACCTCGTTGATGGCGATCGGCCCGAGCAGTTCCGTGGTCGGCGTCGGCATCCCGAGCACGTCGGTGTCTTCGGCGTCGCCGTCGTACGGCGCCCAGTCGAGCAGTCCGTCGGCGCGCGACACGGGGATGAGCACCCGAGTGCCCCGCTCGGCCGCCCAGGCGAGGAAGTCGCGGGTGTCCGGCTCGTCAGGGGTGGAGAGGTACGCGGCGAGGTATTTCGCGTCGAGGTCGCTCACCAGATCGACGAGGTTCTGGGTCAGTGCAGCGCTGTCGGCCGCCCGCGTCGCGGCGGGCTTCACACGACGGCGCTCGCGAAGTTCGGCGCGCAGCGCGCGCTTCCGCGCCTCGACGTCTTCGACCACCCTGTGAGTCTAGGGCGACTCGGAGGAAGCCCGCCCTGGGCACCCGATAGCCTGGGGCATGGCCTTCTTCGTGACCAAAGCTGTGATCCCCGTTGCCGGACTCGGCACCCGATTCTTGCCGGCGACCAAGGCAATGCCCAAAGAGATGCTCCCGGTGGTCGACAAGCCGGCCATCCAATACGTGGTCGAAGAGGCGGTCGCCGCCGGGCTCAGCGACGTGCTGATGGTCACCGGTCGCAACAAGACCGCTCTCGAGAACCACTTCGATCGAGTGGGCGAACTCGAAGACATCCTGCGCAGCAAGGGTGACATCGCCAAGCTCGAGAAGGTCAAGTTCGCCACCGACCTGGCCGATGTGCACTACGTGCGCCAGGGCGATCCCAAGGGCCTCGGTCACGCGGTGCTCCGCGCCAAGATGCACGTCGGCCGCGAGCCCTTCGCGGTGCTGCTCGGTGACGACATCATCGACTCGCGCGATCCGCTGCTGAGCCGGATGCTGGAGGTCCAGTCCCAGCGGAACACCACCGTCGTGGCGCTTCTGGAGGTCGACCCCTCCGTCGCGCACCTCTATGGCGTCGCCACCGTGGAGGCCACCGACGAGGACGATGTGGTGCGCATCACCGGCCTGGTCGAGAAGCCGGCGCCCGGCACCGCCCCCTCGAACCTGGCCATCATCGGACGTTACGTGCTTCGCCCCGAGATCTTCGAGATCCTCGAGACGACGCAGCCGGGCAAGGGCGGTGAGATCCAGCTCACCGACGGTCTCCAGGAACTCGCCACCGGCCCCGAGTGGGGTGGCGGCGTCTACGGCGTCGTGTTCCGCGGTCGCCGTTACGATACCGGTGATCGACTCGACTACCTGAAGGCGATCGTGCAGTTGGCCAGTGATCGCGACGACCTCGGACCCGAGTTCCGCCCGTGGTTGAAGGAGTTCGCGGCTACGCTGGCGAGCGATGATGAGCATTCCGACGCTTCGTGACGGGCCGGTGACGATCCGGCCGATCCGGCTGCGCGACTCCCGGGCGCTCGAGCAGGAACTGGTGGCGAACCGGTCCTGGTTGCGCACCTGGGAGGCGACGAACCCGCACGGGCCGATCGGCTTCGATGCGCGGGCGAGCATCCGCTCCCTGCTGACCAATTGGCGTTCGGGCTACGGGGTCCCGTTCGCCATCGAGTACGAAGGCGAATTCGCCGGACAGCTCAACGTCTCGGGCCTCAGCTACGGATCGCTGTCATCGGCATCGATCGGCTACTGGGTCGCGGAGCGCTTCGCCGGCCGCAACATCACGCCCACGGCGGTCGCGCTGGCCACCGACCACTGCCTGTTCTCGCTCGGTCTCCACCGCATGGAGATCTGCATCCGGCCCGAGAACGCGCCCTCCTTGCGCGTGGTCGAGAAGCTCGGATTCCGCTACGAGGGGCTGCGGCGCCGCTTCATCCATATCAATGGCGACTGGCGAGACCACTTCTGCTTCGCGCTGACCGCGGAGGAACTGCCGACCGGCGTGCTCCGGCGATGGAGAGACGGGCGCGTTCCCGCCGGGGCGGGCACTGTCCCCGAGTCGGACCGGGTGCTGGCGACGCATCCGTTGCGGTTGGGCTAGCAGCGGCGTGCCGACCTCAACTCCTGGTTGAAGGTCCGTAGCGTAGCCGCATGGATGTGAACGGCGCGGGCACGGCGATCATGGTCGCCATCGCGGCCGCCCTCTGGTTCGCATACTTCGTTCCCACCTGGATGCGTCGGCGCGAGTACCTCGACACCGAACGCACCGCCACCCGGCTGCAACAGACGCTGCGGGTGATGGCCGAGACGGCCGAACTTCCCGACCAGGTGCGTGTGGAGGTGAGTGCGAGGGACGCTGCCCGCGCCGAGCGCCTCCTGCTGGCGCAGCAGCGCCGGGCCGACGCGCTCGCCGCCCGTGCGGTGGCGACGGCGCGATCCCAGACTCCCGACACCGGTATGGACTCCAAGCTGCGGCGTCGCCGAGCGCACCGGCTGGCAAGCCTGCTCATGATCGCGGCGACGGTCACCATCGGCGTGCAGCTCTGGCTCGTGACGGCGGGGACCGCCGGCGCGGGTTCCTGGCTGGTGTTCGCCGGGGGAGCTGTTCTCGGCGTCTCGGGCATCGCCGTTCGGCGTCGCCTGGACAGCGCGAGAACCCGCCAGGCGCCGGTCTCCGGAGCGCGCGCGACGACTGCCGCGACGGAACGCCCGCGCGCCGCACCCGCCACCCGCGCGTGGACCCCGGTCGCACTGCCGGCGCCGCTGTACCTGTCGCGTCCGCCTGCGCAGCCCGTCCGACCTGCCCTCGACCTGGCTTCTCAGCTGCGCGATGCCGCCCTCGCGTCGGAACGGGCCATCCGGGATGCGCACGACGCGCCCGAGGTCGTCCCTCTGCGTCCGCAGCGCCCCGCCCGCCAACCGGCTCCCGCGGAGTCGCCCACCACGCGTCCGGCACCCAGCCGCTGGGCGGCCATGGGGCGCATCGGCGAGACGGATGCCGCGGCTCCCGATCTCGATGAGGTGCTCCGCCGTCGCCGAAGCGCCGGGTGAGGGCGGCGCCGGGCGAGCGGGGCCGAGCGGTGGCACCGTGATAGCGTTGACGGGTTCACGGGCCCATGGCGCAGTTGGTAGCGCGCTTCGTTCGCAATGAAGAGGTCGGGGGTTCGAATCCCCCTGGGTCCACCAACCGTGTGACACGACGCCGAGCGGCGAGCCCGGCGTGTCGAACAGCAGGCGCCGTCTGCGCCGAGTCGATGGCGCCGCCCCATCCGGCCCGGAAACACGGTCGCCCATGATCTCGGCCATGTGACCGTTTCGCATGGTTATCGAATTGTTACCGCCAAATATGTTGCTGAACACCCCAAATGGGGGCATGCTCAGTCAGCCGCCTCTCAAAGCCGAAGGCGTCCACCAAGGAGTGTTCTTCTCCTTCACCACCAGAAAGGGAGTGACGTGAAGACTTCTTCATCGATCTCGATCGTTGTCGCCG